>CAJDWH010000033.1_pt1 | contig 35650 bp, 34 predicted proteins | sample 7391531 | NCBI WGS metagenome assembly CAJDWH01 (sample SAMEA7055715, study PRJEB34461) | soil metagenome | biome: terrestrial ecosystem; feature: Peninsula; material: soil | place: Antarctica | collected 2016
GGCGTTGAGCCGTAATGAATTCCGTCTGGTGTTCCAGCCCAGTATCGAACTACGTACGGGACGCATCGTGGCGGTTGAAGCACTGGTGCGCTGGCAACACCCGGAGCGCGGCGAAGTGATGCCGGGCGAGTTCATTCCGGTGGCCGAGGGGTTGGGCCTGATCCGGCGTATTGACGAGTGGGTCTTGCACGCTACCTGCGCCCAGATCGAGGCGTGGGACCAGGCCGGCGTGCCGCCGATTCGCGTGGCAGTCAATATTTCCGCGCGCTGGTTCGGTCACCCGTCCTTCGTTGACGGAGTCAGCCGGACCCTGCAATCACGCCGCATCCCTGCGCATCGGTTGCTGCTGGAAATCACCGAGAGCGCGATGCTGCGGCTGGGTGAGGACACTCAACGCACCATGCAGACGCTGGATCTGTTGGATATCGACGTGGCCATCGATGACTTCGGCACAGGCTATTCGTCAATGGCTTACCTGAAACTGCCAGCCGTCACCTACCTGAAGATCGACCGCTCCTTCATCACCGGTCTGCCTGGCGACGCGAACGATGCAGCGATCACCGAAGCGATACTGGCGATGTCCAGAAGCCTCGGCCTGATTACGATCGCCGAAGGTATCGAGACCGAGGCACAGCACGAATTCCTGCTGCGCGCCGGCTGCACCGAAGGCCAGGGATATCTGTATTCGTATCCGTTGAAGGCCGACGAGATTCAGGCGTTGCTGAGCCCGAACCTGGCCGGCGTTCCCGCCAGACTCCGGTTGGTACCGCCAAAACGGAGCTGAACGGCCGGTTGGCGGATGGATTCAAAGCGGTGCGCAGTGGCGGTTCAGCCATTCCAGGTCGGCATCTTCGAGCAGCGGGCTTAGCGCCGCGCGCACGTTCGCGTGGTAGTCGTCCAGCCAGGCACGCTCTTCCGGATTGAGCAGGTCGGGCTCCAGCGCACGCCGGTCGAACGGACACATGGTCAGCGTTTCGAACCCGAGGAACTCGCCGAACTCGGACTGCTCGGCCTCGATCACCACCGCCAGATTCTCGTGGCGGATGCCGTGTCGCCCGGGCTTGTAGAGTCCTGGTTCGATCGAGCTGATCATGCCCGGCTCAAGCGCCACCAGCGAGCCGCCGGCCGATGGCGGGCGAATACCGTGCGGGCCCTCGTGCACGTTGAGGAAGTAGCCGACGCCGTGGCCGGTGCCGTGGCCGTAGTCCATGCCTGCAGCCCATAGCGGCGCGCGTGCCAGCGCATCGATCTGTGGACCGCTGGCGCCTTTGGGGAAACGGGCACGCGACAGAGCGATCATGCCTTTGAGTACCAAAGTTGCGTCGCGACGCTGCTCGGAAGTCGTCTCGCCCAATGCCAGCACGCGGGTGATGTCGGTGGTGCCACCCAGGTACTGGCCACCCGAATCGATCAACAGCAGGCCGCGGGCTTGCAGCGCGCTGTGTGACTCAGGCGTGGCGCGGTAGTGCGGCAGAGCGCCATTGGCCTGGTAGCCAGCGATGGTGGCGAAGCTCTCGCCGATCCAGCCGGGCAGTGCCGATCGTTCCTCGTGGAGCAAACTGTCAACATCCAGCTCGGTCACCGCCATGCCAGCGGCGAGGCGTTGTTCCAGACGACGGAAACCGCGCACCAGCGCGCTGCCATCGCGCCGCATCACGTCGCGGATGTGATCCAGCTCGGCCGGCGTCTTGATTGCCTTGAGTGCGGTACTCGGGTTCGCTGCATCGATTCGAACCACCGCCGACGGGATCTCGGTCGCGATGGCGCTGACCACGCGGTGGCTATCCAGCAATAGGCGGTCGCCTGCAGCCAGTTCGGCCAGGCTCGATCCGGTCGAGTGATAGCCGCTAATACCGATGCCGTCGGCAGCCAGCGCGGCGACCAGTGCGTCATCGAGCTTGCCGCGATTGACGAACAAGGTGGCGTGATCGCCTGGCTGCAACAACAGGTGCGCGAGAAAGACCGGGTTGCATTCGACGTCGCTGCCGCGCAGGTTGGTCAGCCAGGCGATATCGTCGAGGCTGGACAGCAGGTGATGGCTGGCGCCGAGCTTGCGCATCGCCTCGCGGACTCGCTTGAGCTTGTCGACGCGGCTGGTGCTGGCGTAGGCCGGAGCGTGGACAAACACTGCTGCCTGCGGCAGCGCTGGGCGGTCCGACCAGATCGCACCGGGCAGGTCCAGGTCTGTACGTACGCCGGCGCCGCAATCTTGCAGCCGGCGTGCTATCTCTTTCTGGGTGGCCACGGCCACGCTGTCTCCGGCCACAGCCAGCACCTCTCCCTCGGCCAGGTGCTGCTGTAGCCACTCCAGGTGCTCGGGGGTGTGCGGCACGCGCAACTTCATAAGGGTGATGCCGCTGCCCGCCAGCTGCTGCTCGGCCTGGGAAAAGTAGCGCGAGTCGGTCCACAGTCCGGCCTCGTCGCGGCCCACGATCAAGGTGCCGGCAGAGCCGGTGAACCCGGACAGCCATTCGCGCGCTGACCAGTGCGCCGGCAGGTATTCGGACAGATGGGGGTCGGCGCTGGGCACTAGTACTGCGGCAACGTCGTGCTCTTTCATGGCACCGCGCAGCGCCGCGAGCCGGGCAGGAATAAGGTTGTTCATCCACGCATGCTAGCAGGCGGCATCCGATGCTTTCACCCGTCGCGCCGTGCTGGAAATGAACCAAATGCGTGAAATTTTCGCTCGCTATCTCGCGGTGCGACGCTTCTGCCGCTAAAATGCCTGTTTCCAGTACGGCTGCTTTTCCATGACCCCCCTGATTTTCGTTACTGGCGGAGTGGTGTCCTCGCTCGGCAAGGGCATTGCTGCGGCCTCGCTCGCTTCCATCCTCGAAGCGCGTGGCCTTTCGGTCACCATGATGAAGCTCGATCCCTATATCAATGTGGATCCGGGCACGATGAGTCCATTCCAGCACGGCGAGGTCTACGTGACCGACGACGGCGCGGAGACCGACCTCGACCTGGGCCACTACGAGCGCTTCGTGCGTACTCGCCTGTCCGGCAAAAATTCGATCACCACCGGCAAGATCTACGAAGCGGTGATCCGCAAGGAGCGCCACGGCGACTATCTCGGTGCCACGGTGCAGGTAATTCCGCACATCACCGACGAGATCAAACACCGCATCCACGAAGCGACCCGAGGTTTCGACGTGGCGCTGGTGGAGATCGGCGGCACCGTCGGCGATATTGAATCGCTGCCGTTCCTGGAAGCGATCCGCCAATTGCGCATCGAGCATGGCCCGGAGAAAGTGGTGTTCATGCACCTCACCCTGGTGCCGTACATCAAGGCCGCTGGCGAGATCAAGACCAAACCGACCCAACACTCAGTGAAGGAATTGCGCTCGATCGGTATCCAGCCGGACATCCTGTTGTGCCGCTGCGAGGAACCCCTGCCGGAAGGTGAGCGACGCAAGATTGCGCTGTTCACCAACGTTCCCGAGCATGCGGTGATCAGCGCCGCCGACGTCGATGTCATCTACAAGCAACCGTTGTGGCTGCACGAGCAGGGGCTGGACGATATCGTGGTCAAGCAGCTCGGTCTCGAAGCAAAGCCCGCCGACTTGTCCGAATGGCAACGCACGGTCGACGCCGTCGAGCATCCGAAAGACGAGATCACGGTCGCGATTGTCGGCAAATATGTCGAACATAAAGATGCGTACAAGTCGCTGGCCGAAGCTTTGCGCCATGGCGGCATCAAGCAACAGACGCGAGTGAACCTGGACTGGATCGACTCCGAGCAGGTCGAGGCCAAAGGTGCCGCCAACGTGCTGGGCAACGCCGATGCGATCCTGGTGCCGGGCGGTTTCGGCAAGCGCGGCTTCGAAGGCAAGGTGTTGACCTCGAAGTTCGCCCGTGAACACGGCGTGCCTTATTTCGGCATTTGCTACGGCATGCATGCGGCGGTGGTGGATTTCGCCCGCAATGTGGCCGGCCTGGCCGATGCAGACTCCAGCGAGAACAACCAGAACACGGCCAACCCGGTGATCGCCTTGATCACTGAATGGACGACCGCCAGCGGCGAAGTCGAGCAGCGCACCGATCGATCCGATCTGGGCGGCACGATGCGCCTTGGTTCGCAGGAATGCCGCCTGAAGGCAGGCACTTTGGCGCGCGCGATGTACGGACAGGACGTGGTGCGCGAGCGGCATCGCCACCGCTACGAGTTCAACAATCATTACCGCCAACCGTTCGAGGATCTGGGTCTGGTGATTTCCGGCAAGTCGATGGACGACCTGCTGGTGGAGATCGTCGAGCTGCCGCAACAGCAGCATCCCTGGTTCCTCTGCTGCCAGGCGCACCCGGAGTTCACCTCAACGCCGCGCGACGGCCATCCGCTGTTCATCGGCTTCGTGCGCGCTGCGCGCGAGTTCAAAGCCGTACGCGACGGTCACAAGCTGGCGCAGGAGTCCGTGGCATGAAATTGTGCGGTTTCGAAGTCGGGCTGGACCAGCCGTTGTTCCTGATCGCCGGCCCTTGCGTGGTGGAATCGGAGCAACTGCAGCTCGATACCGCCGGGACGCTCAAGGAAATCACCGGGCGGCTCGGTGTGAACTTCATTTTCAAGTCGAGCTTCGACAAGGCGAACCGTTCTTCGGGCGAAAGCTTCCGTGGACCGGGGCTGGAAGAAGGCCTGCGCATTCTCGCCGAGGTCAGGCGCCAGATCGGTGTGCCGGTGCTTACCGATGTGCACGAGTACACACCGATGAACGAGGTCGCGGCGGTGGTGGATGTGCTGCAGACGCCGGCCTTTCTGTGCCGTCAGACCGATTTCATCCAGAAAGTGGCGCGCGCCGGCAAGCCGGTAAACATCAAGAAGGGCCAGTTTCTGGCTCCCTGGGACATGAAGCACGTGGTGGCCAAAGCGCGCGCCGCCGGCAACGACGACATCATGGTGTGCGAGCGCGGCGCCAGTTTCGGCTACAACAACCTGGTGTCGGACATGCGCTCGTTGAGCGTGATGCGCGATACGGGGTGCCCGGTGGTGTTCGACGCCACCCATTCGGTGCAGTTGCCGGGTGGCCAAGGCGCCAGCTCCGGTGGCCAGCGCGAATTCGTGCCGGTATTGGCGCGTGCGGCGGTGGCGGTCGGCGTGGCCGGCCTGTTCGCCGAGACGCATCCCGATCCCGCCAACGCGCTGTCCGATGGTCCCAACGCGTGGCCGCTGGACAAGATGGAGGCGCTGCTGGAAACCCTGCTGGAACTGGATGCCGTGACCAAGCGACACCGGTTCCTCGAACAGGACTTGCTGCCGTAGGAACCCGCCAGCGGGCTCCTGCGGTGAACACCCAACTGCAGACGATGGATCACCATGACCACGACGATATCCCGCATCCACGCCCGTGAAATCCTCGATTCGCGCGGCAACCCCACGCTTGAGGCCGAAGTCACCCTGACGGACGGTAGTTTCGGTCGTGCCGCAGTGCCCAGCGGTGCCTCGACCGGTTCGCGAGAGGCGGTGGAACTGCGTGATGGCGACAAGTCTCGCTATGGCGGCAAGGGCGTGAAGAACGCGGTGGCGAACGTCAACACGACGATTGCCGATGCGTTGAAAGGCTTCGATGCGGTTGACCAGCACGGTCTGGATGCGAAGCTGATTGCGCTGGATGGCACGCCGAACAAAGGCAAATTGGGCGCCAACGCGCTGCTTGGGGTCTCGCTGGCGGCCGCGCACGCCGTGGCAGCCTCGCGTAACGAGCCATTGTGGGCGTACTTGTCGGGCGGCAAGCCGGGTGCCTTGCCGGTGCCGATGATGAACATCATCAACGGCGGCGAGCATGCGGACAACAATATCGACGTGCAGGAATTCATGGTGTTGCCGGTCGGCATGCCGAGTTTTGCGGAGGCGCTGCGCGCCGGCGCCGAGATTTTCCATGCGCTGAAGAGCGTGCTGAAAGGGCGCGGTTTGAGTACGTCGGTCGGTGATGAGGGCGGTTTTGCGCCCAATCTGCGCTCCAACGTCGAGGCGATCGACACCATCCTGGAAGCCATCAACACGACCGGCTACAAGATTGGCACCGAAATCCTGCTCGGCCTTGATGCAGCCAGCTCCGAGTTCTACAAGGACGGCAAGTACGACCTTGCCGGCGAGGGCAAGCAGTACACTTCGGCCAAGTTCGTCGACCTGCTGGCGTCGTGGACGAAGCAGTACCCCATCGTCAGCGTTGAGGACGGCATGGCCGAAGGTGACTGGGACGGTTGGAAATTGCTCACCGATGCGATCGGTGACCGTGTGCAGGTCGTCGGCGATGACCTGTTCGTGACCAACCCGGCGATTTTCCGCGAAGGGATCGAGAAACACATTGCCAACTCGATCCTGATCAAGGTCAACCAGATCGGTACGCTTTCCGAAACCCTGGAAGCGATCGCCATGGCCGACGCAGCGAAGTACTCGGCGGTGATCTCGCACCGCTCCGGTGAGACCGAGGACACCACTATCGCCGACATCGCGGTGGCCACCACCGCCACCCAGATCAAGACTGGCTCACTGTGCCGCAGCGACCGCGTAGCGAAATACAACCAGTTGCTGCGCATCGAGGAGCATTTGGGTGGCGCCGCGCGTTATGCCGGCCGCGACGCGTTCCCCAATCTCGCCCGTTTGCCTGGTTGAGCGGGGTCACCTGTCCATGCTGCGCTGGATTGTCCTGCTGCTGCTGTTCTTGCTGTTCGGTTTGCAGCTCAAACTGTGGTTTGGCAGCAGCAGCATGCAGGAGGTGGACAGCTTGCGCACCGCGGTGAAGAAGCAGACGGTTGACAATGCGCGGCTGCAGAAACGCAATCAGGCACTTGCCGCCGACGTGCATGACCTCAAGCATGGCGACCAGGCGGTCGAGGCGCGCGCGCGCACCGAACTGGGGCTGATCAAGACCGGTGAGGTGTTCTACCAAGTGGTCGATCAGCCGGCACGGCCGGCCAGTTCGTCCGCGCCGTCCGCGGCCGCATCCCGCGGTTCGCCGTGACGACCCGGTCCCTGTGGTGCGTGGTGCCGGCAGCTGGCCGTGGCACGCGAGCCGGCGGAGACCGGCCCAAGCAATATCAGTTGCTGGCTGGCAAACCGCTGATCGAACACACCCTGGGGCGCCTCGCGGCGCACCCGCAGATCGCCGGCTTGCTGGTGACGCTGGCGGCTGCCGATCCGTACTGGCCTGATTTGCGTGCGTTACATGGCAAGCCGATTCTCGCTGTGACCGGCGGGGCCGAGCGCAGCGAATCGGTGTTGGCCGGGCTCGACGCCTTGCCCGATGTCGTGGACGATGCCGATTTCGTGCTGGTGCACGATGCCGCGCGCCCGTGCGTGCGGCTGGCTGACATCGGAAGATTGATCGAGCTTGCGCCGACAACCGATGGCGGGCTGCTGGCCGCTCCGTTGCGTGACACACTCAAGTACGCCAGTGCCGCAGAGCGCGTCGAACGCACCGAGTCGCGGGAACATCGCTGGCGCGCGTTCACGCCTCAGATGTTCCGGCGTGGTCCATTGTCTGAAGCGCTGCGCGAGGCGGCTCGCCGAAGAGTGAAGGTCAGCGACGAGGCGATGGCGATGGAGCTGGCAGGCTACTCGCCCTTGCTGGTCGAGGGTGCCGAAGACAATATCAAGGTGACGACAGCAGCGGATTTCGCGCTGGCCGAGTACCTGCTGGCAAGGACACAATGATGAGGATAGGCAGCGGTTTCGATGTGCATGCGTTTGGCCATGGCGATCATGTCGTCCTCGCTGGCGTGCATGTGCCGCACACTCGCGGTTTGGTGGCTCATTCGGATGGTGACGTGGTGATCCATGCCTTGTGTGACGCGATTTTCGGTGCGCTCGCGCTGGGAGACATCGGCACGCACTTTCCGCCGTCGGACGCACGCTGGCGTGATGCCGACAGCCGGCAGTTCTTGCGTCACGCGGCGCTGCTGATGGCGCAGCAGGGTTACGTGCTGGAGAACGCCGATATCACGGTGATCGGCGAGGCGCCGAAGGTTACGCCCCACGCGCAGGCCATGCGCAAAAACCTCGCTGCCGACCTGGACAGCGACATTCGTCGCATCAGTGTCAAGGCCACCACCACCGAAACTCTGGGTTTCTGCGGGCGTGGCGAAGGCATTGCCGCCCAGGCGTGCGTGCTTTTGGAGCGCGCGTGAACGAGATCGAAGCCCGTCGCCCCACGCATCGCCTGCACAGCCAGCTGGATGCGGTGGTCGAGTTACTGCGCCCGCACGAGGGCGAGGCGCTGCCCGCGCCGGCGCGCGTGACCCTGCAGCAACAGCTCGACGGGCTGCATCCAGCTGACATTGCCTTCATCCTGGAGTCGCTGCCGATCGATGAACGTCTTGCGGTCTGGCAGTTGGTCAAGGCCGATCATGATGGCGAGATCCTGCTGGAGGTCTCTGATGCGGTGCGTGATTCGCTGATCGCGGACATGGATCGCCACGAAATTCTGGCCGCGGTGGAACCGCTCGATTCGGACGAACTCGCCGACCTGGTCGAGGATTTGCCCACCTCGATGCTGCCGGAGCTCATGGCGAGTCTCGATTCGCAGCAACGCGAGCAGGTGCAATCGGCGCTTTCCTACGAGGATGACCAGCTCGGTGCGCTGATGGATTTCGAGATGGTCACGATCCGCGAGGACGTGAGCCTGGAGGTGGTGCTGCGTTATTTGCGCCGTTGGGACGAGTTGCCGCCGCAGACCGACAAACTGTTCGTGATCAACCAGGACAACCTGTTGACCGGCGTGCTTCCGCTGCACTGGTTGCTGGTGAATTCCCCGGAAAAAATGGTCAGCGAGGTGATGGCGCCAGACGTCAACACCTTTCATCCCACCGACGATGCCAACGAAGTGGCGCAAGCGTTCGAGCGCTACGACCTGGTGACCGCGCCGGTGGTCGACAAGCATGGCCACCTGATCGGTCGCATCACCATCGATGCGATGGTCGACGTGATTCGCGAAGAGAGCGAGAGCGAAGCGCTTGGCCGCGTCGGCCTGCGCGAGGACGAGGATATTTTCGCCTCGGTATGGGCCTCGATCAAGAACCGCTGGTTGTGGCTGGCGATCAACCTGATGACCGCGTTCATCGCTTCGCGGGTGATCAGCCTGTTCGAAGGCTCGATCGAGCGCCTGGTGGCGTTGGCCGCGCTGATGCCGATCGTGGCCGGCATCGGAGGCAACTCCGGCAACCAGACCATCACCATGATCGTGCGCGCGATGGCGCTGAACCAGATCAGCGCCGACAGCGCAAAGCGGCTGTGGCGCAAGGAGCTGAGCGTCTCACTGCTGAACGGACTGGTGTGGGGCGGGGTGATCGGCGTGGTGGCGTGGTTGCTCTACGACAGCGCGGCGCTGGGCCTGGTGATGACCGTGGCGATGACGCTGAACCTGTTGCTGGCGGCATTTGCCGGCGTCGGCATTCCGATGTTGATGTCCAGGTTCGGTCGCGACCCGGCGCTGGGTTCCAGTGTGTTGATCACGGCAATGACGGACAGTGGCGGTTTCTTCATTTTCCTCGGCCTTGCCACGATTTTTCTGCTGTAGAAAGCCGTTGTTCTTTGCGGGCGCCCTGTCGCCTCTTGCTACGCTAGCCGCGTCCTGCCACGGAAGACTTCCATGTCCGAGCTCCCCCATGCCTGCGGCACGCCGCCGTTGACCGCGCGATCGCGCGTCAGTCCCGAGGATTTCCAGGTCGAGGAGATCCTCGGCTACGACGCCGACGGCGCTGGCGAACATCTGCTGTTGTGGGTGGAAAAACGCGGCGTGAACACCGATTGGGTCGCACGCGAGCTGGCGAAGTTTGCCGGTGTCGCACAAGTGGCGGTCGGCTATGCCGGCATGAAAGACCGCCACGCGGTGACCCGGCAGACCTTCTCGGTGCAATTGGCTGGCCGGCCCGACCCGGACTGGTCAACCTTTCCGCATCAGGAGGTCAAGGTGCTGGCGGCCATCCGCCATTCGCGCAAGCTCAAGCGCGGCGCCTTGCGCGGCAATCGTTTCGTGTTGGTCTTGCGCGAGGTGTAGGGCGATCGAGCGAAGGCGGAAGTGGTACTGCAGCAGCTAGCCACGCGCGGGGTGCCGAATTATTTTGGTGAGCAGCGCTTCGGTCGCGAAGGCGGCAACGTGGCCCAGGCTCGCGCGATGTTCGCTGGGCGTCGCGTCGATCGCAATCAACGATCGATGCTGCTGTCGGCAGCGCGTTCGCAAATCTTCAACGAGGTGCTGGCCGCGCGGGTCGAGCGCGGGACGTGGGACACTGCGATGGAGGGGGAGGTCTGGTCGCTGGCCGGTTCGCGCTCATGGTTTGGCCCGGAGCCATTCAGCGACGTGCTCGCCGAACGATTGTCACGGGGCGACATCCATCCGTCGGGCCCGTTGTGGGGGCAGGGCGAACCGCCGACCCAAGCCGAAGCAGGCGCGCTGGAACGCGAGATCGGTGCGCTCAATGATGACTTGGTCGCCGGCCTGACTGCTGCACGTATGGATCAGGAACGCCGTTCGCTGCGCTTGATGCCTGAGCACATGCGCTGGCGCTGGCTGGACGACACGGCGCTGGAATTGTCGTTCGAACTGCCGGCCGGTGCGTATGCCACCGTTGTCGTGCGCGAGCTGGCCCTGCCGCCGCCGTAGGTGGCCACGAGCGACGGTTCAGCCCTTGAGCAGCACCACTACCGCACCGGTACCGCCAAAAGCTGGTCGTGCCGAGGCAAACGCGATGACATCATCTCTGCGGCGCAGCATGCGATCGGTGAGGGCTTTCAGTACCGGGCCTGCCGCCTTCGAGTGCAGTCCCTTGCCGTGGACGATGCGCACGCAGCGCATGCCGGCCTGCCTGGCTTCGGCCAGAAACGCGATAATGCTGGCTTGCGCCGCCGCCGCATTCATCTGGTGCAGGTCAATGTCGTCCTGCACACTGAACTGACCGCGTCTGAGTTGGCGCAACAGTTTGGGTGGATAACCGTCGCGCAGAAAGTGGAGTTCCTCGCCTACTTCGAGCAGCCCTGGGTCGAACGTCATGTCCATGAGTTCGCCCGGCACCGCCGCCTCGTCGGCCTCCAGCATATGCGGGTGCGGCGTGGGTCGCTCGGCAGCTGGCGGAGGGGCAACCGGGTCGAGTCGGCGCACGTCGCCGATGGCTTCGCGGAACAAACGGCGCTCGTCGTCGGTGATCCGTGGGGAAGTACGCCGCTTCATGGCCCCATCCCAGGAGCCTGTCGGACTTTGGTTGGCCGGCCTGCGAATTCGCCTGAGTGGTCCATATTTCCGCCGATTCTTGGTCCATAGAACCACTATGGACCTGCGAACCCTAGCCAGATGCATTCATTGCGTGGGATAAATCCAAGTGAAACAGTGAGCACGCTACGGTAGACTTGCGGGATTCATGCAGCGACCACAAGCGGGTTGGTCGCGCAGGCAGTTTTCGGCGGAGCATCATGCGAGTTCTGGTCAGCAACGACGATGGCGTGGATGCGCCAGGCATCCGCGTGTTGGCAGAGCGCCTGCGGGAAGTGGGCGAGGTGACTGTGGTGGCGCCGGATCGGGATCGCTCCGGGGCCAGTAATTCGCTCACCCTCGACGCGCCGCTCAGGGTGCTTCCGATGGGCAATGGTTTTTATCGTGTGGCCGGCACCCCCACCGATTGCGTGCACCTTGCGCTGGCTGGCTTGCTCGACGAAGAGCCCGATATGGTGGTTTCCGGTATCAACAACTCGGCCAACCTTGGCGACGACGTCATTTATTCCGGCACGGTGTCGGCAGCGATGGAAGGTCGCTTTCTCGGTTTGCCGGCGATCGCTGTGTCGCTGGTCAGCAAGGATCACAAGGGCGTGCACTACGACTCGGCGGCCCAGGCCGTGTTGCTGCTGATGCAACGCCTGCTGGTCGACCCGCTGCCCGCGGACACCATCCTCAACGTCAACGTGCCCGATCGTGCGTGGGCAGAGATCGAGGGCTTCGAAGTCACTCGGTTGGGTCGGCGTCATCGTTCCGCGCCGTGTATCGCGCAGACCGATCCGCGCGGTCGGCCCATTTGGTGGATTGGTCCGGCGGGCGAGGTCGATGATGCCGGGCCCGGCACGGATTTCAATGCTGTCAGGCGCGGCTTCGTTTCGGTCACGCCGATCCATGTCGATCTGACGCGGTTCCAGGCGCTGGAGAAGGTCAGCAGCTGGATGCAGACGCTGAGCGACGGGATGGTGACGGACCGAAAAAGAAGGGATGAGGTGGCCTGATCAATGAACCCTTATCCGTTGCCTCCTTCCGAACTCAAAGGTGAAGGGATGACTTCGCAGCGCGCACGCGACCGGCTTGCTGCGCTGCTGCAGGAATCCGGGATCCGCGACCCGCGCGTGATCGAGGTCATGCGCAGTGTGCCGCGCCATCATTTCATCGACCAGGCATTGCATCCGCATGCCTACGAAAACGATGCCTTGCCGATCGGCCATGGCCAGACCATTTCACAGCCGTGGGTGGTGGCGCGCATGACCGAGGCCTTGCTCGAACACTTCGACGGGCAGCGGGACATGCCGCGCAAAGTGCTGGAGATTGGTACCGGTTCGGGTTACCAGGCCGCTGTGCTGTCTGCGCTGGTGGGCGAGGTGTACACGGACCTGCGCTCGCGCCACGATGACGGCAAGCTGGGCTGGCCGGAGGAAGCACCGTTCGACGCGATTATTCTCACCGCAGCCGGCGACACCATCCCCAGCCGGATTCTCGATCAGCTCAGCCCGAGTGGCGTACTGGTGGCGCCGGTGGGCTCGCCCAGCCGACAAAACCTGATCCGCATGCGCGGCGATGGCCAGGGGGATTTTGCACTGGAGGAGCTCGGTCCAGTCAGTTTCGTGCCGCTGCTCGGCGGCATCGGTTGATGCGCCTGTTTGAGACGTTCTACGCGCGCACACTGGTTTGGGCTCGCGCGCCACGTGCCGTGCATTATCTGTGCGCGTTGAGTTTTTTCGAGGCATTCATTTTCCCGATCATGCCGGAAGTGATGCTGGCCCCCATGATGCTGGCCAAGCGGCACCGGGCGTTCTTCTACGCCAACATGTCGCTGCTGTTTTCCCTCCTCGGCGCGCTGGTCGGCTACGCGCTGGGGCATTGGGCCTACGAGGTGGTGAAGCCGCTGCTGAGCCTGCACATGCAGCAAGTCATCACGATCTGGGTGGACGACTTGCGTACCGACATGAACCAGCATTGGCTCGCCATGCTCGGCGCACTGACGCTGGCGGCGCTGCAGCCGGTGATCCCGATGAAGTTGGTGACTTGGGCCGCCGGTATCGTTGGCGTGCCGGTCCTGCCATTCCTCGCTTGTATCGCAGTGGGGCGCGGCAAACGCGTGTGGCTGCTGGCGTTGTTGATTCGGCTGTTCGGTGAGCGTGCCGAGCGCATCCTGCATCGAAACATCGAATGGATCGGCTGGATCGCGCTGGCGTTGCTGGGTTTGATGCTGGCTTGGTGGCTGTGGTCGCGCTGATGGTTGTCCGGCGCCGTGCTTGGCGCATGAAAAAGCCGTGCCGCCTCGGTATGCTGGTGCGCATGGATCATCCTGCACGTTTCTTGTCTCTGATCGTCTTGTCGGCATGGCTCACTGGCTGCGGCACCATGCGTAGCTCGGTGATCATCGAGCCGGCGGCCGGTAGTGGAGCCTATTCCAGTCATACCCGATCAGCGACACCTGCGCGCACCCCGATTCCCGGCGGCAGCTACGTTGTGCTGAAGGGCGATACGCTCTATTCAATCGCGTTTCGCAAAGGCGTGGATTTTCGTGACCTTGCGCAGTGGAATGGGATCGCTGCGCCATACACGATCTGGCCGAGGCAGCGCTTGACCCTGTCGCCATCGCGGTCGGCTGCGCCGACCCGTGCGACAGCCGCCGCAGGCGTGCCAGTTTTCAAGCCGGTGACCAGCGCGCCGTCGGTTTCTTCACCCAAGCCAGGCGCAGCGACACCTGCGCCACATGAGCAACCCCTCGCGTCAGCTCCGGTGGACACGGTGCCGGTTGCCGGGGTTCCAACCACGCCAGCGCCGGCTGTTGCGTTCAAACCCAAACCGGCAATCGCGGGAGCCTCGCGCGCTATCGGGGGTGTGAACTGGAGCTGGCCCGTTGATGGCACCGTGATTAGCCGCTTCAACAGCAACGACGCCATCCCTGGTATCGAGATCGCAGGCCAGTCTGGTGACCCTGTGCGCTCAGCCGCCGGTGGCATGGTGGTCTACAGCGGCAATGGCCTGGTCGGCTATGGCGAGCTGGTGATCATCAAGCACAACGACAGTTTCCTGTCCGCCTACGGTCACAATCGCAAACGACTGGTCAAGGAAGGTGAGCGGGTGGTGGCTGGGCAACAGATTGCCGAGATGGGCTCTACCGGGGCGACCCGCAACGAGCTGGAATTCCAGATCCGCAAGAACGGCAATCCGGTTGATCCGCTGAGTTATCTGCCACCGCGCTGAGTGGCTGGCGCACTCAGTGAGCTCGCGCCGGACGCGATCAAGCCAGTGGCAGGATGAACCCGACGACGACCTGGCGATCTTCGCCGGCCAGCAGATTGTAGGTACGCGCCGCGGCGGCATTGTCCATGACTTCGATGCCGATACCCTTGCGCAGAAAACCCGCCATGAATGCGGCTGCCGGGAAAACCTGACGTTCACCCGTGCCCAGAATCACCAGTTCCGGCTGCAGGGCGAGCAGGGTTGCGACATGTTCAGCCTGCAGACTTTCGGCGGCAACGATTTCCCAGTCTTCGGTGATGCCGGCCGGGGTGAGCAGGAAGCTGTGATCGATCACGCGGTCGAGCAGGGTGACGCTGTGCGCGTCAACGCGACGCACCAGCAGATACCCTTCGGCTTGCTCCAGTGACAGGTCCATCAGCGGGGTAGCGCGATCTTCGGCTCGTCGGTGTTGCGCCTGAACAGCACCACGACGTGGCCGATCTGGTGGATGGTTTCCGAGCGCGTGCCGCCGGTGAGGACGTCGATTTGCACCTGCCTGTCACCTTTGTCGCCGCCGGAGAGTTTCACCTTCACCAGTTCGTGGATATCCAGGGCCTGGCCCAGTTCCTTCACCACGGCTTCGGTGGCGCCCTTGTTGCCGAGTAGCACCACTGGGCTCAGGTCATGGGCGAGGCTGCGCAGGTAGCGGATCTGCGTCGAGGTAAGTGACATGCGGTAGCCCAGGTTCACGGTAAATGGACTGCACAGGGTATCATGTAGCGACCTCGTCCCCTTCAGATTGTCTCCCTCGATATGGCCCGCAGCAAGAGCAGCGCAGTCTGGCTGCGTGAACATTTCAATGACGAGTTCGTCAAGAAAGCCCAGGCCGAGGGCTTGCGTTCACGTGCGGTATATAAGCTGGAGGAGTTGATCGAGCGTGACCGGCTGTTGAAGCCCGGGATCAATGTGGTGGATCTTGGCGCGGCGCCGGGCAGTTGGTCGCAACTGGTGCGCAACCGCCTGGGCCAGACCGGCAAGGTATTCGCGCTGGACATCCTGCCCATGCAAAGCATTGCGGGGGTGGATTTCCTGCAGGGCGATTTCCGCGAGGAGTCCGTCGTGCGCGAGTTGGAGGCCCGGCTGGAAGGACATCGGCTCGATCTTGTACTGTGTGATCTGGCCCCCAATATGAGTGGTGTGGCGCTGGCCGACCAGATCCGTGCGATGGCGCTGGCCGAATTGGCGCTGGATTTCAGTCGGCAATGGCTCAAGCCAGGCGGTTCCTTTCTGATCAAGTTGTTTCAGGGAGTCGGTTTTGACGATTATTTGCGCAGCTTGCGTGCAGACTTCAGTCGCGTGACCATGCGCAAACCCAAGGCTTCGCGCGCTCGATCGCGTGAGGTGTATGCACTGGCGTCATTCATCCGACCTCGCCTACAGCACGTTCGTGCAGAACGTGGAAAGCGGAAACATCTCCAATGCCACAATCAGCGCGGATCAACCCGCCACTATCAGCGGCAAGCTGAAGGACGGCAGCGCGTTCCGTACTGTCGCGCCGATGCTCGGCTTCTCCACCAACGAGGTGGTCAAGCATATGCAGGACAAGGGCGTGGAAGTGCGCCAGGATCCTTCGGAAGGTTTCTCGCTGATCGGGTTGCTGATCAGTTGGCTGCCGGTCTTGCTGATCGTCGGCGTGTTCATCTGGTTCATGCGCCAGATGCAATCCGGTGGCGGCGGTCGTGGCGCGATGAGCTTCGGCCGGTCGCGAGCGAAGTTGCAGGGCGAGGATCAGATCAAGGTCAATTTCAGTGATGTCGCCGGCTGCGACGAGGCCAAGGAGGAGGTCGGCGAGTTGGTCGAATTCCTGCGTGACCCGGGTCGCTTCCAGAAGCTTGGTGGCAAGATTCCGCGCGGTGTGCTGATGGTGGGCCCTCCTGGCACCGGCAAGACCTTGTTGGCGAAGGCCATCGCCGGCGAGGCCAAGGTGCCGTTCTTCTCGATTTCCGGTTCGGATTTCGTTGAAATGTTCGTAGGCGTCGGCGCCAGCCGCGTGCGTGACATGTTCGAGCAGGCCAAGAAGCATGCACCTTGCATCATCTTCATTGACGAGATCGACGCGGTCGGTCGCCATCGTGGCGCCGGACTCGGTGGTGGTCATGATGAGCGCGAACAAACCTTGAACGCGTTGTTGGTTGAGATGGACGGTTTCGAGGGTAGCGAAGGCGTCATCGTGATTGCCGCCACGAACCGCCCTGACGTGCTGGATCCCGCTCTGTTACGCCCGGGTCGTTTCGATCGCCAGGTGGTGGTCGGCTTGCCTGACGTACGTGGCCGGGAGCAGATCCTCAAGGTGCACATGCGCAAGGTGCCGATTTCCAGCGACGTCAATGCGATGACGATTGCGCGTGGTACGCCGGGGTTCTCCGGCGCGGACTTGGCCAACCTGGTCAACGAGGCCGCATTGTTTGCCGCGCGCGAGAACGCTCGCGAAGTGCGCATGGCCCACTTGGACAAGGCGCGCGACAAGATTCTAATGGGCAGTGAGCGGCGTTCGCTGGCGATGAGCGAGGACGAGAAGAAGCTCACCGCCTACCATGAATCTGGCCATGCGATAGTCGGTCGTCTGGTGCCCGAACATGATCCGGTTTACAAGGTGACCATCATTCCCCGCGGGCGAGCGCTGGGCGTCACCATGTATCTGCCTGAGGGCGACAAATACAGCCTTAATCGGGTGGCGATCGAGTCGCAGTTGTGCTCGCTCTACGGTGGGCGGGTGGCCGAGGAACTTATCTTCGGCGCGGACAAGGTCACCACCGGAGCCTCCAACGACATTGAGCGTGCGACCAAGATGGCGCGCAACATGGCGACCAAGTGGGGCCTGTCCGACGAACTGGGTCCGATCACCTACGGCGAGGACGAGGACGAGGTCTTCCTCGGCCGCTCGGTCACCCAGCACAAGAGCATCTCGAACGAGACGGCGAGCAAGATTGATGAAGTGGTACGCGGCATCCTTGATCGCGCCTACGCGCGCAGCAAGGAGCTGTTGACCGCGAACATGGACAAGCTGCACGCCATGGCCGATGCGCTGTTGCAGTACGAGACCATCGACGCACATCAGATCGACGACATCATGGCCGGGCGTCAACCCGGCCCGCCGGCAGACTGGACCAAGAGTTCATCAAATGGATCGGTACCGCCGCCGCCACCGCCGAAAAGTGATGCAAACGCACCCGTGGGCAAGATCGGTGATCCGGCAGCACAGAACCGCACAGGCGTGGAAGGTTGACTGAGATTGCCTGCTGCGGACGGATGATTGTTGGGTCAGGAAGACGGAATACGGCGAAGTGTTGAGCGACAAATAAAGAAATTTCACGAAAAGGGTTGACGCCCGCGTGCGGAGTCTGAATAATTCCGCCTCTTGCTTCAGCACTTCGATGCCTCGGCATCAACTCATGAAGCATAAGTTTTTAGTGCGCCCGTAGCTCAGTTGGATAGAGTACCTGGCTACGAACTAGGTGGTCGGGAGTTCGAATCTCTCCGGGCGCACCATTTTTATTTGGCGAGGCGGGGTGCTTGCACCCCGTTTTGTTTTCATCGCAACGTGCAGTTGGTGGCGAAGGAAACAATGGATTCACGTGGCATGATGTGCTTCGATGCGGATTGACTGAGCGAGGCGTCACCCGTAACATTCGAGGGCTTCTGTGGCAGGTGCTACCGAGGGTTCGAAAGCGGGGTATAGCTCAGTCTGGTAGAGCGTTGCGTTTGGGACGCAAAAGTCGGGGGTTCGAATCCCTCTGCCCCGACCAGCAACACGTTCTACCGGTAATGACTGCGCCTGTAGCTCAACCGGATAGAGCATCGGCCTTCTAAGCCGAGGGTTGCAGGTTCGAATCCTGTCGGGCGCGCCAGTATCAAACGATGGTGGATGTAGCTCAGCTGGTTAGAGTCCCGGATTGTGATTCCGGTTGTCGTGGGTTCGAATCCCATCATCCACCCCAATTTCACCCCGGGTTTCCGGGTACATCCCAGTCAAGGGGCCGTTAGCTCAGTTGGTAGAGCAGTTGACTCTTAATCAATTGGTCGAAGGTTCGAATCCTTCACGGCCCACCAACACAGCAAAACGCCGACCGCCAGCCCAGCGGCCGGCGTTTTGTTTTGTGCGATGGATGGTCTGGGCGGCCACCGGTCGATCGACGTGTCTTGAGTGGCGGATTGCAGGGTTACGTGCAGGCTGGTTCCATTTCATCTCGGTTGCGCTCGCCGCTTGTGCTGCAAGGCCTTGCAACCGTAAAATGGTCTGCTTCGTACAACGGAATCATCGACTTGGGCGAGTGTGGCGCGGGGCTCCTGTGACGATGATCAGCAACGTTTGATGATCATGCGGGTAGCACGGTGGCTGCGCACGCGTTCGGTCATGGTGGCGGCATCGCGAGAGTGGCGGAATTGGTAGACGCACTGGATTTAGGTTCCAGCGGGTAACCCCGTGGGGGTTCGAGTCCCCCCTTTCGCACCATGTCCGCTCGGTTTTCGTTCGGTTTTGCAGGCGGTAATCCCGCCATGGCGCCTGTGGCAGGGCCACAACACAAAAGTAGTACCAGGAGACGTCATGCAGGTTTCGGTTGAAAATGTCGGTTCGCTGGAGCGCAAGCTCACGGTGAAGTTTCCCGCGGAGCGGTTTGAGACGCAGGTGAGCGCGCGGATCGCGGAAATGGGTCGCACGGTTCGCTTGAAGGGGTTTCGGCCGGGCAAGGTGCCAGCGACGGTGATCAAGCAGCGCTTTGGCGAACAGGTGCGCGGTGAAGTGCTATCCGACCTGATCGGCAGCACGCTGCGCGAGGCGGTACAGCAGGAAAAGCTGCAGCCGATCGCGAACCCGGCGATCAATACCACCGGCAAGCCCGAAAATGGCGAGATCGCGTATACCGCTACGTTCGAGATCATGCCGGAGTTCCCCGAGATCGATGTGAGCACGCTGGCAATCAATCGTGCATCCGCCGACGTTTCCGATGCCGACATTGACCGAATGCTGGAAACCCTGCGTCAGCAACGGCGCAGTTTCAGCGAAGTCGAGCGTGCGTCGGTCGAAGGCGATTTCGTGATGTTTGAGTACTCAGCCACGGCTGACGACTATCGCTTCCCGGTCGAGGGCTTGGAGCGCGCTGGCAGCGTACTTGGATCCGGTTCATTGTTTGTCGCGTTGGACGAAGCGCTCACTGGGCACCAGGCCGCGGACAAATTCGAGGCGGAGATCACATTTCCCGAAGATTTCCGCAATGAGCAACTGGCTGGCAAGGCTGCCCAGGTCAGTTTCCACGTGATCAAGGTGCAAGAACCGAAGCTGCCCGAGATCGACGGCGAGTTTGCCAAGTTGTTCGGCATCGAGGACGGTGAGCTGGAAACGTTCCGCAAGGAAGTTCGTGCAAACCTGGAACGTGAGCTCAAGGCTGCCCTGATGGCGCGTCTGAAGTCCGAGGTGGCGAGCAAGCTTGCCGATGCGCATGGCGACCTGGACGTGCCGAAGCTTATGGTGCAATCCGAGGCGCGCACCCCGCAAACGGGTAGTCGCAGGCCTGTTGATGAATGAGATCGCGCGCAAGCAGGAGCTCAAGACCGACCGCAAGCGCATTGCCGAGCAGCTGGCCGCGATTGCTTCGACTTACGAAGAACCTGAAAAGGTCATTGAACTCTACAACGGCGACCCCCAGTTGATGTCAGGGCTGCAGAATCGTGTGATGGAAGATCAGGTGGCCGAGTGGGTGGCTGAACATGCCAATACCACCCGACAGGACCTGAGCTTCGATGACGTGATGCGCCCGGGCAATGCCTGACAACTTCCAGGCCCATCCACCCTTGAGGGCGCGAGCATGACGATGGAACCCATCACGAATCTGAACCTGGTACCGATGGTCGTCGAACAGACGGCTCGCGGCGAGCGTTCCTATGACATCTATTCGCGTCTGCTGAAGGAACGGGTAATCTTCCTGGTGGGCGAGGTCAACGACCAGGTGGCCAATCTGATCGTGGCTCAGATGTTGTTCCTGGAGTCGGAAAACCCGGACAAGGACATCAATTTTTACATCAACAGCCCGGGTGGCGCGGTGACTGCCGGGCTGGCGATCTACGACACCATGCAGTTCATCAAACCCGCGGTAAGCACCATGGTCATCGGCCAGGCTTGCAGCATGGGTTCGTTTCTACTGATGGCGGGCGCCAAAGGTAAGCGCTTCGCGTTGCCGAATTCCCGCATCATGATCCACCAGCCCTCAGGTGGCGCACAGGGTCAGGCCACCGATATCGATATCCAGGCCCGTGAAATCCTGTACATCCGCGAGCGGCTGAATAAGCTCTATGTGGAGCACACCGGCCAGCCGCTGGAGAAGATCGAGCACGACATGGAGCGCGATCGATTCATGAACGCAGCGGATGCAAAGACTTACGGCCTGATCGACGAAGTACTCGACAGGCGCGCTGGCGAAACAGTCAAATCGGCCTGATTCAGCGGCCTTGCCCAAGTGCTCGAGATGAGCTCTGCGTCTGCAGGCAGACGTGGAGGCCTGTGGTATTCTCGAAGCGCAACCAGATTGATCAGCGAGATCGAGAGCATGAGTGACGATCGACAGGGGCGTTCGAGCGACAGCGGCAAGATTCTCTATTGCTCGTTCTGTGGCAAGAGTCAGCATGAAGTGCGCAAGCTGATCGCGGGTCCGTCCGTGTTCATCTGCGACGAATGCGTGGAGCTGTGCAACGACATCATCCGCGAGGAGCTGGAGGAGAAGGCCGCTGCGGGCCATACCCAGCTGCCCAAGCCGCGTGAGATCCGCGAGTCGCTGGATCAGTACGTGGTTGGCCAGGCCCGCGCCAAGAAGGCGTTGGCGGTGGCCGTGTACAACCATTACAAGCGGATGGAGTCGCGCCAGAAGAGCGACGACATCGAGCTGGGCAAGTCCAATATCCTGCTGATCGGCCCGACCGGATCGGGCAAGACGCTTCTCGCCGAGACGCTGGCGCGGCTGCTGAACGTGCCGTTCACGATCGCCGACGCCACCACGCTCACTGAAGCCGGTTACGTGGGCGAGGATGTCGAGAACATCATCCAGAAGTTGCTGCAAAAGTGCGATTACGACGTCGAAAAAGCGCAGTCGGGCATCGTCTACATCGACGAGATCGACAAGATTTCGCGCAAGAGTGAGAACCCGTCGATTACTCGCGATGTGTCAGGTGAGGGCGTTCAGCAAGCGCTGTTGAAGTTGATCGAGGGTACGCTGGCCTCGGTGCCACCGCAGGGCGGTCGCAAGCATCCGCAGCAAGAGTTCCTGCAGGTCGACACCAAGAACATTCTGTTCATCTGCGGTGGCGCTTTTGCCGGTCTGGAAAAGATCATCCAGCAACGTTCGGAAAACACTGGCATCGGTTTCGGTGCTGAGGTGCGCAGCAAAGAGCGCACCCAGAACCTGGGCAAGGTCCTGGCCGATGTAGAACCAGCTGATCTGGTGCGCTTCGGCCTGATCCCGGAGTTCGTGGGTCGATTGCCTGTCGTTGCTACGTTGGACGAACTGGACGAGGCTGCGCTGGTGAAGATCCTCACCGAACCGAAAAACGCCGTCACCAAGCAGTTCAAGAAGCTGTTCGAGATGGAAAACGTGGAGCTGGAGTTCCGGCCCGAAGCGCTGGAGGCCATCGCGCGCAAGGCGCTCAAGCGCAAGACCGGCGCGCGCGGCCTGCGCACGATTCTCGAGCAAGTGTTGCTTGATACGATGTACGAGTTACCGTCGCTGGAGCACGTCAGCAAGGTCGTGGTGGATGACGCGGTGATCGAGGGACAGGCCGAACCCTACCTGATTTATCGTGGCAACCTTCAGCAGCGCGTAGCAGGCGATGGCGGCGACGCGGCTGCCTGACCCGCACTTTTCGGTTACCGTTACCACCTGCGCGGCTCCGGTGATATCACCGGGGCCGCTTTGTTTTTCCGGACTGCCGGGACCTTGAGCTGGCGACCATTCGTCTCCACTTGACCTAGAGAGAAGCCCGGTGCAGTGTCGGGACGAAGCCCCATCTGAATTCGAGGAATCGCCTTTTCATGGCCAAAAAAGCTCCCCTTCCCGTTTGGTCATTCCGCTGTTTGTCGGCCGCGACAAATCGATGCGCGCACTCGAGCGCGCGATGGAGGGCGAACGGCAGATCCTGCTGGTAGCCCAGACCAGTCCGAACATCGATGATCCGCAAGTGTCCGACTTGCATAAGGTGGGCACGCTGGCTGGCGTGCTGCAATTGCTGAAATTGCCCGACGGCACGGTCAAGGTGCTGGTCGAGGGGCAATCGCGAGTCGCGATTGAGGATTTCGTGGAGACTGACGGCATGCTGACGGCGCGGTCGCGTCTGATCGAGCCGGCCTACAACGCCAAGGAGCGTGAGCTGGATGTCGTTTCGCGCACGCTGATTTCGCTGTTTGAGCAACTGGTCAAGCAGAGCCGCAAGTTGCCACCCGAAGTGCTGGCCAGCCTGTCGGGGATCGACGATCCGTCGCGTGTAGCCGACTCGATCGCCGCGCATCTTTCCGTGCGCATGGCTGACAAGCAGAAGGTGCTGGAGACGGCCGACGTCGGCAAGCGACTGGAATTGCTGATCGGCCTGGTGGACGGCGAGATGGACCTGCAGCTGGTGGAGAAACGTATCCGTGGCCGGGTCAAGTCACAGATGGAGAAGAGCCAGCGCGAGTACTACCTCAACGAGCAGATGAAGGCGATTCAGAAGGAGCTCGGCGATAACGAGGATGGTCCGAACGAGATCGAGGCGCTGCAAAAGAAAATTGATGCTGCCGGCATGCCCAAGGCCGTGCTGACCAAGGCGCGCCAGGAATTCAACAAGCTCAAGCAGATGTCGCCGATGTCGGCCGAGGCCACCGTTGTGCGCAACTATCTCGACTGGCTGATCGGCGTGCCCTGGAAAAAGCGCAGCAAGGTGCGCAAGGACCTGCAAATGGCACAGGAGGTGCTCGACGCCGATCACTTCGGATTGGAGAAGGTGAAGGAGCGCATTCTCGAATATCTTGCCGTGCAGCAGCGCGTGTCCGTGATGAAGGGACCGATTCTGTGTCTGGTTGGCCCGCCCGGCGTGGGCAAGACGTCGCTGGGGCAGTCGATCGCCAAGGCCACCAACCGCAAATTCGTGCGCATGAGCCTGGGTGGCGTACGTGACGAGGCCGAGATCCGCGGCCATCGGCGCACCTATATCGGCTCGATGCCGGGGCGCATCGTGCAGAACATCAGCAAGGCGGGGGCCCGGAACCCACTGTTCGTGCTGGACGAGATCGACAAGATGTCGATGGACTTTCGTGGTGATCCGTCTTCGGCGCTGCTCGAGGTGCTCGATCCGGAACAGAACCATGCATTCAACGACCACTATCTGGAGGTCGACCTGGATCTGTCCGAAGTGATGTGGATCGCTACCGCGAACTCGCTGAACATTCCCGGACCACTGCTGGACCGCATGGAAGTCATCCGCATCCCCGGTTATACCGAGGACGAGAAACTCGGCATTGCCGAGAAATACCTGGTGCCGAAGCAACTCAAGGCGAACGGTCTGAAGCCGGAGGAGCTCAGTGTCGACGAGGAAGCTCTGCGCGACATCGTGCGTTATTACACACGCGAGTCCGGTGTGCGCAACCTGGAGCGCGAAATTTCCAAGATCTGCCGCAAGGTGGTGAAGGAGCTGACCCTCGGCCAAGTCAAGAAGGCAAAGGCCAAGCCGTCGCGGACGAAATCATCCAAGGCCAAGGTAAAGGTCGATCCGGGCAGCATCAAGGTGGATTCGGCCAACCTGGGTGATTTCCTTGGCGTGCGTCGCTTCGACTTCGGCCGCAAGGAGCTGCAGAACGAGGTCGGCCTGGTTACCGGGCTGGCCTGGACCCAGGTCGGTGGCGAGCTGCTCAGCATTGAGGGCTCAGTCGTTCCCGGCAAAGGCAAGCTGGTACACACGGGGCAACTGGGCGACGTAATGAAGGAGTCGATCCAGGCGGCGCTCTCGGTGGTTCGCGCACGCGCCGACCGACTTGGCATCGATCCGGAATTCCATCAGAAGCTCGATGTGCACATCCATGTGCCCGAGGGAGCGACACCGAAGGACGGCCCCAGCGCGGGCATTGCGATGTGCACCGCGCTCGTGTCGGTGCTCACCAAGATACCGGTACGTTCCGATGTGGCGATGACTGGCGAGATCACCCTGCGTGGCCGCGTGCTGCCGATCGGCGGTCTGAAGGAGAAGCTGCTGGCCGCGCATCGTGGCGGCATCACCACGGTGATCATTCCTGAGGACAATAAAAAGGACCTGGTCGACATGCCGGCCAATATCACCTCGTCGCTGGAGATTCACCCGGTGCGCTGGATCGATGAGGTTCTTGACATCGCGCTGGAGCGCCCGCTGCAACCCAAGCCGGTTAGCGAGACGCCTCCGGCAGCCGTTACTGGCGAGTCGACGGAAGGGCATCCGCTGACTCACTGACGCAGCGCGACCAGGCAGGTTCCGATCACGCGGACGCATTCCGCGTGATCGGTTTGATATATGACCTTTTCGACGCCTGTCGACGAAGTTGCGCCGTAGTCCTCCTTCGCCGTTTTTGCAAGCTGTTTTGCAAGCTGCCGATATGGTGTAAACGCTGCTGTGGCTTGTGTTGCGGTTTGCGGCAAGGCACTGGTATAAAGGCGATACCGCAGCCCCTGCGTTGCGTGACAGCGCGGCCATGCGGGGTTGCGTTAAGGCTCTGGCAACAGCCAACCATCCATGTCGGCGTCATCTGTCCCGGGGACGGATGACGCCAGCGAAATCCGAACCAGGGAGTTTTCAATGAACAAAACCGATCTGATCAATGCCATTGCCGAAAAGGCCGAGCTCACCAAGGCCGATGCCGGTCGCGCGCTGGAAGCCTATCTGGAGGCGGTCCAGAGCTCATTGAAGAAGGGTGAGGACGTTTCGGTGGTGGGCTTCGGTACGTTCACGGTACGTGATCGCGCGGCACGCACCGGTCGCAATCCACGGACCAACGAGACGATCGAGATCAAAGCCTCCAAAGTGCCCGCGTTCAAGGCTGGCAAGACCCTCAAGGATGCCCTAAACTAAGCGGCTTGCGCTTGGTTTCGGGTGCTTAGCTCAGCGGTAGAGCGTCGCCCTTACAAGGCGGTGGTCGTAGGTTCGATCCCTACAGCACCCACCAGATAGTGCGGAGTGGTAGTTCAGTTGGTTAGAATGCTGGCCTGTCACGCCGGAGGTCGCGGGTTCGAGTCCCGTCCACTCCGCCACATTTTGCAAGGGCGCCCGTGTGGCGCCCTTGTCATTTGAGTCATGCGTGCTCCGATGGCACTCTTGGCGACTTGGCAAGTACCGGTGAGGCATTCAGGTGCCTCGCATGCATCATGCGCTTCGCGCGCTTTCAACCACGTTGCGGGAAGATTTCAATGTTGCAGGCAATGCGTAACAAGATGCACGGTTGGCCGTCCATCGTCGTGCTTGGCCTCGCCGTCGCGGCGATGTCGTTGTTCGGCATGGGCGATTACATTGGCGGGAGTAGCGATACTTTCGTGGCGAAAGTGGGCAAGAACGAGATCAGCCAGAACACGTTCCAGAATCGAATGAACCAGCTGCGGCAACAGATCAGCGCGCAGCAGGGAGATCAGTTTGATCCCACCATCTTTGAAAAGCCGGAAACCAAGCTGAGCGTGCTGGATTCGATGATCGACGAGCAACTGTTGCTGCAGGCAAATACCGACTGGGGCATGCGTGTGTCCAGCGAGGCGCTGCGCGACACGATTGCCGGAATGGCCGCGTTCCAGGTGAACGGCAAGTTTGATTCGAACAGTTATCGCGCGTTCCTGGCAAGCAATGGCAAGACTTCGGGCATGTTCGAGGAGGAGATTCGTTCCTCTCTGGCGGCGCGTCTTCTACCGCAGGCGATCAGCGACAGCGCGATCATCAGTGATGCGCGGGTGGATGACTTTTTGAGCCTGGTCGCTCAGCGTCGCGATCTACGCTTTTTTGTACTGCAGAAGCCAGAGCCGGCCGACAAGCAGGTGACTGATGCCCAGATCGAGTCCTGGTACAAATCGCACCAAGCCGAATACATGAATCCCGAAGAGGTTTCGGTGAAGTACGTCGAGGTAGATGGAAGCAAGCTCGAGCCGGAAGCGGCTCCGAGCGACGAAGCATTGCGCGAGCGCTATGCGCAGGAGAAGCAACGATTCGTGCAGCCGGAACAACGGCTCGTTTCGCATATCCTGATCAACGTGCCACCCAATGCCACACCCGAACAGCAGAAGGCTTCGCTTGCCAAGGCCGACAAGATTGCGGCGGAAGTGACTGCTGCCAATTTTGCCAAGCTGGCTGAGAAGGACTCGCAGGATCTTGGCTCCCGACGCCAGGGCGGCGATCTGGGCTGGCTCGAGAAGGGCGTGACCAATGCCGCCTTCGATTCCGCGATGTTCTCGCTGCTCAAGGACCAGATCTCCAAGCCGGTGTTGTCGTCCGACGGATATCACATCATCTGGCTGCGCGATATCCGCAGCGGTGAATCGAAGCCGTTTGCCGAAGTGCGTGATCAGCTGGTCAAGGAAGTGACTACTGCGGCCCGCGATCGCCAATACAACGAACTGGCTGGAAAAATGGCCGATCAGACCTACTCGAATCCGAGCTCGCTTGAGCCGGCATCGGTCGCGCTGGGCCTGCCGATCAAGAGCACGTCGTTGTTCTCGCGCACGAACGGCAAAGGCGTGGCTGCTGACCCCAAGATGGTTGCCGCTGCGTTCAGTGATGACGTACTGGTTCAGGGCAACAATTCCGCATTGATCGATCTGGGCAATAACCATTCCGTGGTGATCCACGTCGACAAGCATGTGACGGCAGCGCCAAAGCCAGTTTCGGAAGTCCGTGGTCAGGTCCAGCAGAGCATCCTCGAAGAGCGCATTGCCGCCGCAGCCAGGAAGCAGGCCGACGACGCTCTGGCGCGGCTTCAAAAGGATGAGGCGATGGACGTCGTCGCCAAGTCGTTCGGTGCCACGATAGTCAGCGTGCCTGAGGCAGTACGTGGGCAGGCGCTGCAGGTGCCGGAACCGGTGTTGAAAAAGGCCTTCCTGTTGGCCCGTCCAGCTGCAGCGGGCAAACCCGCATACGCGGAAGTGGACATGGGTGATGGCGGTTTCGCGCTGCTGGCCGTAGACAAGGTGCAAGCCGGTGACCTGTCCAAGGTCAGTGCGGAAGAGCGCGACACACTGCGCCAACAAATGACCCAGGCTTATGGCTCCGAGGCCACACGCGAGCTGTTGGAGATGCTCCGCGCGAGTACGAAGATCAAGGTCAACAAGAACCTGATGTAGTCGAGGTACGCCTCTGGCTCCCGCTGACAACGGGAGCCGCAGGACGACGTGCCGGTGGTTATTGGTTGCAGATGATTACCGTGATGCGGACGTTACCGACGCGATGACTCAGTTGACAATGTCCAGTTGCAGCACTTGGCCTGGTTGGATCGCATTTCCCGCTGTCAGTCCGTTCAGTTGTTCCAGCTGCCTGACGGTAGTCGCGTAATCGCGTGCGATTTGCCAGAGGCTTTCACCGCTGCGAACCACATGGGTTTCATGCCGGTGGTCCGCTCGCGTGGTTGGTTTGCTTGCTGCTGCCTGTACTTCACGTTGGTCGGCGGCCGCAATTGCCAAGGCTTCCACGCTGGCGCGGAATAGATCGGCACGACTGGCCGGCAGCATCAGGTACGGCGCCTTTCCCGCGTTGATCCTGTCGCCGCCAAATGCCGCGTTGAGGGATCTCAATGCAGCCACTGACATGCCTGCCAGCTCAGCTGCCCTGGCGAACGTCATGGAGTGTGTCATCGGTGTCTGCACCAGCCGCTCGCTATCGGGCAAAACTGGCAGGCTAACCTGGAAGCGTTCCGGCTCGCGTACCACGCAAGCCATCGCCATCAGTTTGATCAGATGCTCGCGCGTAACTCTGCGTACCGGCAAATCCGGAATCACCGGTTCGTCTGCTGGTATGCCACGTTCCCGGATGACCTTGCGCAGCTTGAATTCACCAGCGTTGTAGGCGTAGTCGGCGACACGCCAGTCGTTAAACCGGTCGTGGTATTGCTCCAGCAATTTCATCACGGCATGCGTGGCGAGCGGCATGTCCAGTCGGCCGTCATAGTGGCGATCGACATGCAAACCCATCGAACGAGCGGTGATCGGCATGATCTGCCACATGCCGGCGGCGTGATGCTCGCGTGCCGCGACTGGGCGGAAGTGACTTTCCACCCACGGCAACAGCGCGAACTCGCCGGCGACGCGATATTGTGCGGCGACGTGCTGCACGTAGACCAGGCGCGGCAGGGCCTGACGCAGGTTTCTTTCGAACAGCTTCGGGTTGTGCGTGTAACGCTTTGCCCAGTGCAGGACCGATGGGTCGGCGTTGCAATCGGGCATGGCAAAGCTGCTGCGTAGCTTGTCCCAGACACTTGGCGTCGGCACGGGAGCGGCGATCGCCACCGTGGCGGCGGGTGCAGGTAGTTCCGCGTCGGTGGGTGCAGTGACGGCGGCTGGCGCACGCGGGGCCTGCGACGGTACGCCGGCGCAAGCGGCAAGCAAGATGGATATGGCCAAGGGCAAGACGCGTCGAGTTAGCCTGTTCATGCGCGAAACGTGTCCTTGGCCGTGCGCACGGCGGCAAACCGAGCCACGCGATCACCCGCAACACCATGCTGCGCGCACCATTCGGTCACGGCGTCGGTGTCGACTCGCAGGAACGGGTTGGTCGCCAGCTCATCGGCCAGCGCGATGGGCAACGTGGGTTGTCCATCGGCGCGCAATCGGGCCACCTGTTGCCGGCGCGATTGCAGCCGCTGATTGGCCGGCTCCAGTTCGTTGGCGAACTGGCCATTTGCTTCGGTGTATTCGTGCCCCGCGCAGACGAGAGTTGCGGCCGGCAACGATGCTAGCCGGTCCAGTGAGGAGAGCATCTGTGCCGGCGTGCCCTCGAACAGGCGGCCGCAGCCGAGGCTGAACAAGGTATCTCCGCAAAACAGTAATCCGGCGCCGACGAAGGCGATGTGGCTAAGCGTGTGGCCGGGGATTGCCAGCACGTCGAAACTCACTCCAGGCGAGGTCAGTTCGATCCGGTCGCCGTCACTCAACGGGTGTGTCGTGCAGGCGATGCGATCGTCTGCCGGCGCGTATACGGGCACCGAGTAACGACGCTGCAGTGTGGCTGCGCCGCCGATGTGATCAAGATGGTGATGGGTCAGCAAGATCGCGCGCAATTGCAGTTGTCGAGCGCGAATCGCGTGTTCGACAACCTCTGCATCGCCCGGATCGACGACGACCGCGTGGCCGTCATCGTCGTGAAGCAGCCAAATGTAGTTGTCCGCCAACGCCGGTAACGGGATCAGATGCAAAGCAATTCCTTCGTAGTTCGGAAGACGTCGGCAAGATGTCAGATGCCGTTTCGATCAACGACAGACACAATCGTCCGATGCATAAGAAGCGGTTGACTATAAAGGCGCTCCCGCCTCGACTCGTTAGATCAGCGTTAAAAGGTAGGGCGGGCATTCAGTTGCGTGCGGCAGTTCCGCGGCGACTGCGATCTGATCCCAGCAACCGCTAAACTGTAGGTTCGCGAGCAATTCCGGATTGGGTGCATGCCTCAACATGACAGCGACATCTACGTCAGTGCGCCCTTGCGCCGGTTGCGGGATGCCCAGGCGCAGGTGCTGATACCCGAGTTGCAACGCTGCTTCGGTACGCACGCACTGCTGTTGTGTGCGGCGCACAACGACACACCGCCGGCGTTGCCGATGCTGGGCTGCTGGGTCCGTCTTTTTCTGGACGATGGCGGCTATGAGGGTGACCTGCGCGCTGCGTCCGATGAGCCGTTGCCTTTCACCGACGACGCCTTCGACCTGGTATTGCTGAGGCATGCGTTGGAGGTGTCTCCGGCTGCATCGGACTTGCTGGCTGATGCCATCCGGGTGCTGGCCCCCGGCGGGGTGCTCGCGCTCACCGGGGTCCATCCGTTCAGTGGCTGGTCGCCATGGATGCGCTGGTTGGCGCGAGAGCGATCACTTAGTCTGCAATCCCCATGGCGGTTGCAGAGGGCTCTGCACCGCGCCGGGCTTGGGATCGAGCTGGTGCAGAGGGTGGGGCGTGGCTGGCCAGGGCTGCCAACAGCTGGCCGTGTATCGAGAAATGCGCTGGGCGGTGGCTATGTACTGATCGCGCGCAAGCATCGGCGACTGGCCACGCCATTGCGGATAAAGTCGGTCAGGGTGCCGGTGCCGGCGGGTGGTCGACTGTCGCCCAACACACGGCGCAGTGCGGCTTTGCGAACGACAGAGAATAAGTAAACGACGATGAGCGAAGTGGAAGTTTTTACAGATGGTGCCTGCCTCGGCAATCCGGGGCCAGGCGGCTGGGCGGCCTTGTTGCGTGCCAAGGGAAGCGAACGCATGGTGGCCGGTCGGGAAGTGGCTACGACCAACAACCGGATGGAACTGATGGCGGCGATCGGCGCGCTTGAAGCCCTTAAACGGCCGTGTGCAGTGACCCTCACCACCGATTCGCGTTACGTCATGCAGGGCATCGAGCAATGGATGCCAAAGTGGCAGGCGAATGGCTGGCGTACCGCCGACAGAAAACCGGTGAAGAATCAGGATCTGTGGCTGCGTCTGGCCGCCGCCGTAGGCACCCACCAAGTGCGTTGGCAGTGGGTCAAGGGCCACAGTGGGCACGCGGAGAACGAGCGCGTCGACCAGGCTGCACGTGAGCAGGCTGAGTTGGTTGGGGCAAGTGCATGAGACAAATCGTACTCGACACTGAAACCACCGGCCTGGAAGTACGTCAAGGGCATCGACTGGTGGAAATTGCCTGTGTCGAGATGGTAGAGCGCCGGCTCACCGGGCGGCAATACCAGACTTACCTGAACCCGGATCGGACCATCGACGAAGGCGCGCGCCAGGTCACCGGGATCGAGGACGATTTTTTGCTCGACAAGCCGCGTTTTGCCGACGTGGTGGATGAGTTCGTCACCTTCATCGATGGCGCCGAACTGATCATCCACAACGCCAGTTTCGATATCGGCTTTCTCGATGCCGAGCTGGCGCGACTCGGTGCCCGCACGGATCGCATAGGCAACCACTGCACCGTGCTTGATACCTTGGCGATGGCGCGCGAACGATATCCTGGCCAGCGCAACAGCCTCGATGCACTGTGTAAGCGGCTAGGTGTAGACAACTCGCGCCGTGATCTGCATGGCGGGTTGATCGACGTGCAGTTGCTGGCCGACGTCTATCTGGCCATGACCTCGGGACAGGTTGGCCTGGACCTGGGATTCGACGTTGCGGCAGAACGACGTGCTGCAACAGCGGCGAGGCCGGCAATCTTGCTGATTCGCCCGCGCGTGCTCCATGCATCGGTCGACGAAGTGTCGCGTCATGAACAGCGACTTGACGCACTCGACAAAAGTACGGGAGGGCACAGTTTGTGGCGCCAGTTGACCTGATCGTTACTTGCACCCTCGCATTCGCGGCAGCGTTCAAGTGCAGCGCACGAGGACGACCGTGACATTGTCGTCGCCGCCTGCATCGAGGGCGCTCAGCAGAAGGTGATCGGCGCATTCCTGTGCGGCGAGATCCGTGCGGGCGACGGTTCGGGCAATCGAACTGTCATCGACGTCTTCCGTCAGTCCGTCACTGCATAGCAGGAAGGTCATACCTGGCTCGAGCGTGCCCTTGGCCATGCCGATGTGCAATTGCTGAGTGGCAGTCACTCCCAGTGCCTGGGTGAGCAGGTTGCGTTGCGGATGCTGAGCCGCCTGCGCCGGATCAAGCTGACCCGCTTCCACCAGAGCCTGCACCAGCGAGTGATCGTGGCTGACTCGACGCAACGTCTGCTGCCACAGATAAATCCGGCTGTCGCCGACCCAGGCGACTTCGTAGTGGTCCCCTGCGATCCGCAGCGCGGCGATCGTGGTGCCCATCGGCAATATGTCGAAGCTTGGTCGGGCGCGGACGAGCAGTCTTTCGGCCGCCCCGTTGACCGCTTCGATCAGGCCTAATCCGGAACTGACCAGCTCGACCATGGCGTCGCGTACAAGCGCCGAGGCCACCTCACCGTGCTGATGGCCACCCATGCCGTCGGCGACCAAGAACAAACCCAGCGAGACATCGGCATGATAGGTATCTTCATTGCGGGTGCGGCGAAGGCCGACATGTGTTCCGTGTCCGAGTTCGATCATGTGCGTTCAGTCAGGGCAAGCTGCTGCAGCATGCCGCAAGCCCCGGTTATTGTCACGGCAAGTTCGCTCGCGTATGATTCCGGGCTCGCATGAGCCATCATGCACCCCATCGGAGAGGTGGCAGAGTGGTCGAATGTACCTGACTCGAAATCAGGCGTACGTGTAAACGTACCGTGGGTTCGAATCCCACCCTCTCCGCCAGATACGCAAAGCGCCCCAAATGGGGCGTTTTGCGTATCTGGCAAAGAGGGTGGTGTGGACGAACTCACCCGGTTACTCAGCACATCCTGTGCCTCGCTCTTCGAGCTATCGACTAGGTCATTCTGCCTTCGCTGTCGAAAAATTCGCCTGGAACGACACGGACAGCGGCAGGCCGGCCCTATAGCGCGGCGCGGAAGGGTGAGGCCCATCGATGGGCCAAGCAATCCCGCCCGCCACGGGCCCAGGATTCGTGGCCACAGCCAAGACCAGGCCGAGCCGAGTTGGCATCCGCTATGCTCCCAAGAATAGTAAACAAGATAAGGAGCTTCCCATGGCAAAAGCCGTAATCGCCGACCGCAAACCCATACAGGTCACACTGGAGTCAGGTGAACACTATTGGTGCGCCTGCGGGCGCTCGCGCAACCAACCTTTCTGCGACGGCTCTCACGCTGGCACGGGTATTGAGCCGGTGGCATTTAGCGTGAAAGAAAAGACCGACGCCTGGTTGTGCATGTGCAAGCAAACCGGCGACGCACCTTACTGCGATGGTACCCACAAAAACCTGCCGCCAGATGCCACAGAGCTGGAAAGCCGGTACGCCAAAACGCCTGCGAACAGCGCTCTCCAGGCCACGCCGGCGCAGCCAGCCGACGTTTCCGGCGGCGCTCCGCAGCCGGTGAACACTGCGGAAGAACCCACGCTTGAACTTATTCACGCGCTGGCTCGGGACGGACTTACGAAAGTGGGCCACCACGGCGCGGTCGATGCCATGGGCGTGCCGCGCGCATTGCTGCCGCACTGGGACGATATTCAGATCCTTACCGCGCAGTTCCATCATCAGCCGTTGCAGGAAGACACACCCGTTGGCACCGAACTGATCATCGGCCCCAACGCCAAAAAGCCATTGCGGTTGGAAATCCCGATCTTTGTTTCCGACATGAGTTTCGGTGCACTGTCCGAAGAAGCCAAAGTTGCGCTGGCTCGCGGTGCCGAAATGGCCGGTACCGGCATCTGTTCCGGGGAAGGTGGGATGTTGTTGGAGGAACAACAAGCCAACTCACGTTATTTCTTTGAGTTGGCCTCAGCCAAATTCGGCTTTGAGGAGTCTTTGCTCAAGCGCGTGCAGGCCTTTCATTTCAAGGGTGGTCAGGCGGCAAAAACCGGGACTGGCGGACACTTGCCGGCGTCCAAGGTGAGCGAAAAAATCGCAGCGGTACGGCATATCCCGGTGGGTCAATCGGCTATTTCCCCGCCCGCATTCAAGGACCTGAAATCAGCTGTCGATTTCAAAATTTTCGCCGACCAGGTGCGCGAGCTTACCGGTGGTATTCCGATCGGTTTCAAGATGTCTGCGCAGCACATCGAGCGGGATATCGACTTTGCGCTGGAAGCCTCGGCGGACTACATCATTCTCGATGGTCGCGGCGGCGGCACCGGTGCCGCGCCGTTGCTGTTCCGCGACAATATTTCGGTCCCCACGATTCCGGCGCTGGCGCGCGCGAGGATGCATCTGAAAGCCTGCGCGCGCGAAGACGTCACGCTGATCATCACAGGCGGCATTCGCACTCCTGCAGACTTCATCAAGGCACTGTGTCTTGGCGCTGACGGTATCGCCGTGGCCAACAGCGCTATACAGGCGATCGGCTGCATCGCGGCACGCATCTGCCATACCAACAACTGTCCTACCGGCATCACGTCGCAGAAAAAGGAACTGCGGGCGCGGATACAGGTGGACGTGGCCGCTGAGCGTCTTGCGCGTTTCTTCGCGGCCTCGATCGAACTGATGCAAGTGATGGCCCGCGCCTGCGGCCACACCCACCTGTCCCAGTTCAATCTTGACGACATTACTAGCTGGAAAAAGGACATGGCGGAACTCGCCGGAATTCAATACGGCGGACTTCCGCTGCGGTAGGCTGCTGGCGTGACGGAAGCGCAGCGCGCCTTCAACACGACTCCTGACCACGGCCTTGGCACCCGCCAAAGCAGCGTCCCGCTCCAGTGTTGACACAAATTTCATCGAAGCAAAGCGTCTCGCCTTTCTCGTGAAGCCGACAACAACATGCAGCGCGACAGATTTCCCAAAAACAAAGGCCGCTGACGCGGCCCTTGTCTTCCCACAAATCAAATCGTCATCAGAACTTGTATGTACCCGTCATGGTGAGCACGTCGCCATGGACCTTGAACTTGCCGTCCATCGTGCCAGCACCAAGGCCGAGCTGGTTGGTCATCCGAACCTGGGCATCCTTGACGAACTGATGCTGGTAGCCGAAGTCAACCACCATACGATCGCTGGCCTGATAGCCGAAACCAACGCCCAACAGTCGGCGTGAGCCGTCGGGAATGCGCGGATCACGACTGACGATGTTGGACGGTGACTGGTCGTAGCCAATGCCTGCGCGCAGCGTCCACTGGTCGTTTACGCGATAGTCTCCGCCCAAACCGAAGACGAACGAGTTCTTATAACTTTGCGGCAGCGTCACCAACACGTTGCCTTGGGAGGTCAAGGTCAGGTTGGCGAAGTTGGACCACTGGGTCCATTTGATGGAGGTGGCCAAGGTGACTTTGTCGTTGACGTCGTGCACCCAGTCCAGGCTGGCGAACGCTGGGGTGTTCAACGCAGCACTGGCGCTATCGCCATCGACATTGAGTACCGGCAGGCCTCTATCCGGGAAGAGAGTCGGCCCCAGCCCGATCAGGCCCATGCCTGCCTCGCTGCCATAGAGCCGGTAGTGACCGCCGAGGGTTTGGTTAATACGTGAGTGATAACTGAGGCCGATGCTGTCTTGTGAGCTGGG
>CAJDWH010000001.1_pt1 | contig 33718 bp, 30 predicted proteins | sample 7391531 | NCBI WGS metagenome assembly CAJDWH01 (sample SAMEA7055715, study PRJEB34461) | soil metagenome | biome: terrestrial ecosystem; feature: Peninsula; material: soil | place: Antarctica | collected 2016
GCCGGAAGGCTCCTTTTTTGTTTGTTGCGATGACAACCCGCATCCTGAGGTCAGCGGCTCTCATTCCCGACTACGGCATGCGGCGTCGCTACTTTGTTTCTGCGATTCCGTCCGATTGACGTTTATGCCAGAGGCATCCTCGCTTTTCACGCCCCTGATCTTCTGCGCGACGTCGACCGCACGCGCCTTTTCACTGACACTTGTCGCGTTCGACGGCAACCGGACGCATAAAAAAACCGGGGTGCCATGGCGCCCCGGTTCCTTGGATGGATCGATGGTCCAGACGGAATTTGCTATTTCAGCACTGTCTGACTGGTGATCACCAACCCGTTGCTGTCGACGTGCATTTCAGCATCGATGCTGTCAATGCGCTCGACCTGCAGCTTCATGGCGGCGAACTGGGCTTTCGAGCTCGCAATTGCGTCGTTGGCGTTGTCATTCGACGCGTCGTCGCCCTTGCTCATGGCATTCGCTGCGACGCTGAGGGCGTCGACCTTGGCCTGCATCAAACTCACCCAGGACACGTACATCGCACCGCTCAGATGCACCCGGGTCATTTGGCCGGCGTTGCCACTGGGCTCCTTTAGCATGTCGGCGAGCTTGGCGTCTTCGCCGGCGCCCACGCCGAGCGCGAGCGCGTTGTCGCTCATGGCGACCCAGGCAGGCTGGCCCAGCATGCCGGCCATCTGTTGCGGCAAGGCCACCGGCTTGCCGTCGTTGGACAGCTTCAGTTGGGCGAGTGCAGGGACCATCATTTGGCCCATAGCGAGCAGGCCGGACGGATTGCTGGTGGCCAGCACCAATCGGCCACTGAAGGTCGGCAGACTGGAGTTGGCGTTAGGCTGCAACGAATCCAGCGCGATGCGCACGCCCATCAGATCGCCGAACGGCGGGATCGCGGCCTTCTGCATCATGGGGCCGAGCTTGGCAAACCCTTCGTTGAGGTCGGCCAGCTCGGGGCAGGTGAATGGCTTGGCCGCAACCGCATCGGCCTGCGCCATCCAGAACGTGCGCAGATTGGATACCGGCAAGGCCAGGCTCAGGTCCAGCGGCGCGGCGCCGATGTTACCCAGGCCGGGCAGGTCCACCTTGAGTCCGGTGAACGCCTTGCTGATGTCGTCTGCCAGGGCGACGTCGAACCGGCCATCTTGGTGTTTGGCATCCAGCTTGGTGTAACCAACGCTGATCATCGGGACGCGCGCCGCGATACGCGCGGCCTCCGCACTGCAGGCTGGCGAAGTCTGCAGCTGGTTTGCCACCGGTTCGCCGGTCTTGGCCGACTCGGCCCGGGCAGTCGCCTTGAGGATGGCTACGGCCAGCGCATCCTGGCCGCCGAGCGCCAGCGGTAGCGCGCGAGTCAGGTCCAGTTCGCCGACCAGCCACTTCTTGTAGCCTTTGGCCTTGGCCAGGGCGGCCAGGCGGCCATCGTCTTGTATGCTTTTCTGCGGCCGGTCCAGGCCAAGCGCCTGACGCAGCATCGCCTGCGGTGGGTTGGCAGGCAGCAGCGCGGCAACCGCCTGCTTGGCGACGGTGGCCAGGATCAGCTCGGTTCCCGATTCAGCGGAAACGTATTTGCGATAACTCTGCTTGCCCTCGGTGGCGACCTCGAACTTCTTGCCATAGGCGGTCTCGAGGCGGCCGATGAAACCGTCAAAGGCAGCCGGGTCGCTCAGCTGGAAGCGCAGCACGGGCGCCAGGCCCAGGCCGTAGAACGCGGAATGACCCTTGAGATCCAGCCCCGCGGATTGGGCGAAACCTTCCACTGTCTTGCCGTTGAATTCGGCACGCAGCGCGCGCAACAGACGCGCACCATCGGGGTTGTTTTCCGCCATGCGGTCGGCCGCGGCGTCCATCTGGACCAACTGGGAGGGCAACTGGACATCGGCCTGGGCGAGCAGCGCCTTGCGGGTACTGTCGTCCAGGACGTCCAGGTTGGCCACGACGTAAGGCGTATCGGCCGGCACGAACGCCAGCGGTGCATCCTTGTCCTTGTGCGAACAGGCGGCCAGCGCAACGCTGGCCAGGCCCATCGCGAGATAGCGTGTTGTTGCTCGCATGGTGATCCCTGGTGTGGTGAAAGCCGCAACGGGCATTATGCCCGCTTGGCCGGAGCCGTGTTGAGGCGGTTGCGGCAGATGGAGGTGCTCAGCGGGCCAGCACTTCGTTCAGCACGGCCATCCGCACGAAGACGCCGTTGGCCACCTGTTCGAGAATGCGCGACTGAGCGCCATCGGCGACGTCCGAGGCGATCTCGATGCCGCGATTGATCGGCCCCGGATGCATGACCAGGCAGCCTTTGGCGGCACGCGCCAGACGCCGCTGGTCCAAGCCATAGTGGGCGAAGTAGGCGGCTTCGTCCGGCAGCTCGATGGTTGCCATGCGCTCCTTCTGCAGACGTAACATCAATACGGCGTCGACGCCGTCGATGGCCTCATCGAAATCATGGTAACGCTGCCCCACGGGCACCTCGTCCATCCCTGGCATGAGTTCGGCTGGTGCGCACAGGCGGATTTCCTTCACTCCCAGCGCCGCGAACGCGTTGATGTCCGAGCGGGCCACCCGCGAATGCTTGATGTCGCCGCAGATCACCACACGCAGGTTTTCGAAATCCGGTCGGTGCTGGCGGATGGTCAGCGCATCCAGCAGGCCCTGAGTGGGGTGGGCGTGGTTGCCGTCGCCGGCATTGATCACCGAAACGCCGCTCATCGCGTGGCGCACGAGTTCATCCGGCGTGCCGGATTGCTTGTGGCGCACGATGATCGCATCCAGGTGCATTGCCTCAAGCGTGTGCAAGGTGTCGAACAGTTCCTCGCCCTTGCTGGTGGATGACAATCCGATGTCGAAGTTCACCACATCGGCGCCGAGCCGCCGCGCGGCCAGCTCGAACGAGGTGCGGGTGCGTGTGGACGGCTCGAAGAACAGGTTCAGCACCGTGCGCCCCGCCAGAATGTCGAGCTTGCGCGTGCCATGGGCGCAGGCATCACGCAAGCCCTCGGCGCGATCGAGCAGGCGCTCGATCGTCTCGCGCGGCAGGTTTTCCAAAGTGGTCAGGTGGCGCAGGCGAGGGCTCATGGCGGGAATTCGCTGGAAGGGTGGGGTCGTGTTCTAGTGTGTGTTGTCGTTATCCGAGGATGTCACAGCCTCGACCAGCCAGCGCTCCAGTATGACGGCGGCTGCTTCGGCATCGATGTCGGCCGCATCTCGGCGACGTTTGATTCCCGCAGCGCGGCCTGCGGCAAATCGTTGCGCGGCCTCCTGCGAGCTGTGGCGCTCGTCGACGAATATCACCGGCAGGTTGTAGCGCTGCTGCAACTGGGCGGCGAACCCTCGTGCTCGGCGGCTGGCAGGTTGCTCGGCGCCTTCTAACGTCAACGGCAGGCCAACCACCAGAGTGTCCGGCTGCCATTCGCGATGCAAGGCATCCAGCCGACCCCAGTCGGGGCCGTCGTCATACACCGGGATGGTGGTCAACGCGCGGGCCGTGGCGGTAAAGCGGTTGCCGATGGCCACGCCGGTCAGGCGGCTGCCGACATCGAAACCGAGCACGCAGGTCACGCGTGACCTGCGTAGCCGGACAATTGGCGCGGATCCACCCCGATCAAGCCGGCGGCTGCGCTCCAGCGATCCTCTAGCGGCGTGTCGAATACCACCCGACTGCAGGCTTCGGTGGTCAGCCAGGCATTGGTCATCAACTCCTGCTCCAGCTGGCCCGCGTCCCATCCGGCATAGCCGAGAACCATGATCGCCTGACGCGGACCGTCACCGGCCGCCATCGCCACCAGGATGTCGCGCGAGGTGGTCACCGACCAGTCCGCATTGATGCGATAGCTGGATTCCCACGCGCCCTCTTCACGATGCAATACGAAGCCCCGCTCCTGTTGCACCGGGCCACCGATCAGCACGGGTGCGTCGATCAGTTCGCTGTCCGTGCATTCGAGTTTCATCTGCGCCAGCACATCGCCGAAGCGGTATTCGGACAACTGGTTCACCAGCAAGCCCACCGCGCCCTCTTCGTCGTGCTGGCACAACAGGGCGACGCCACGCGAGAACGGCGGATCGGCCAGGTTCGGCATGGCAATCAGGAAATGCCCGGTAAGGGTCGAGGGTTGCATGGCAGCCATGTGACCATTGTAGTCGCAGCCGCCAGTAAGTGCTCCAATCCCTCAGGTTCAGCGCGTTTGCAGCACGTTGTTGGGTTGGAATTGCCAGGTGCGGGTGATGTTGAGTTCATCGACCTGGTCGCCAACGCGCGGCGCCGGTGGAAATGGCGCAGCCAGACGCACGATGCGTTTGGCGGCATCGTCCAAAATCTTTTGCCCCGAACTCTGGATCACCTCGATACTCTTGATGCTGCCGTCCAGGCTGAGCACGACAGTGAGCAGCACGTTGCCGTGCAACCCGCGCAGGCGCGCGTCCTCGGGATAATTGAGGTTGCCGACCCGCTCGACCCGATCGGACCAACCGCGCATGTAGGCGGCGTAGGCGTATTCGCGGGTGCTTGCGGTGAGGAACTTGACCTTGGGTCGCTTGGCGTAGGCCACCTTTTTGCGATGCAACTCGGCGGCAAGCTGGGCGATGGTCTGCTGCCGCTGCAGCTCGGCCGCGGTCTTCGTGGTGGGTTGCGGGTCGACCTCGGTTTGCGCGGTGTCGCTGCTGACGCTGAAATCGCTGTGGCCGGTGGTGGTGACCATCCGGGTCGGCGTGGCAATGCGCTCGAGTGGTGTCGTGTCCGCCATCGGACGTGCGGCAACGCCTGGATCGGGCCGCGGCAATGCCCCGGAGAACGGCTGTGAAGGACGTGCGGCGCGATCGCTCTGGCCACCGCCGCGGTTGTTGGCCTGGGCCAGAAAGTCAGCCTTGTCCGGTGCTTCCCGGTTGGCGACGTTGACCAGGGCCACATCCAGAGTGGGTAGACTCGGACGCGGCTTGGTGAATTGAAAGGTAATCCCAAGCAGCAACACGCCGTGCAGCAGCAGCGAGAACAGCATCGTGGCGCCGATCGGATCGGGGCGGGTGTTGACAGTTGCAGTTGCACTCACGCAGGACGGCTTCCACTGGCATGCCGTTCGATGACGTCGAACAGCTCCCCTGCAATGTTAAGCCCGAACTGGGTATCCAGTTCACGTACACAGGTCGGGGATGTGACGTTGATCTCGGTCAGGTAGTCGCCAATCACGTCCAGGCCGACGAACAGCAGCCCGCGGCGACGCAATTCCGGCGCTACTTGCGCCACGATCCAGCGATCGCGCTCGGACAGCGGCACGCCTTCGCCACGGCCGCCGGCGGCAAGGTTGCCGCGAAACTCGTCGCCCTGCGGGATGCGCGCCAGAGCATACGGCACCGGTTCACCGTCGACCACCAGGATGCGCTTGTCGCCGGCGCTGATCTCGGGGATGTATTTTTGGGCGATCACCAGTTGCCGGCCGACACCATGGCTGTCACCGCCGAGCAAGGTTTCCAGCATCGAGTTGAGGTTGCTGTCGCCATGGCGAACGCGAAAGATCCCGCGCCCGCCCATACCGTCCAACGGTTTGAGCACGATTTCGTCGTGCTCGGCGGCGAATCGGCGCAACTCGGCCGGATCGCGGGCGACCAGGCTCGGCGCGATGCATTGTGGAAAAGCGAGCGCGAACAGCTTCTCGTTACAGTCGCGCAAGGCCTGCGGGTCATTGACCACCATCACCCCGGCGCGCTGAGCTATTTCCAGCACCATCGTGTCGTAGATGAACTGCTCATCGACGGGCGGATCCTTGCGCATCAGCACCACGTCGAGGCCGCGCAGGTCGCGCCACTGCGGCTGGCCCAACGTGTACCAGTCGCGCGGATCATCGCGCACGCTCAACGTTGCGCTGCGTACCCACGGCAGCCCATCACGCAGCGCCAGGTCGCCCTGTTCGAAGTAGTGCAGCGAATGGCCGCGCCGCCCGGCTTCCAGCAGCATCGCCAAGCTGGTGTCCTTGGCCACTTTTATTGCGCCGATGGGATCCATCAGGACGCCGACCGAGAGGGTCATCGAAGGTTCTCCGCGGGTTGCCCGGTTTGTGCGCTGGCGCCGGCAGGCGTGAGGCGACACGCGGCTATACTAGCGGCGGATCGGCGATCATGTCTGGTTGCTGTCGGTATCGGCGTGATGGTGCCACTATGTGTCAACCTGTGCGGCCAGGGGGCACCGCGAGCGATTATCGCTTGACAGTTTCGGCGGACAGGCAGTAAACAGCAAAGCTTCGGGGGTGCCGCCACAAAGCGGATTTCCAACAGTTTGGTCAACGGAATTTCCACATTTGTACCATCGGGCATGACTGTTGCATGCCATGGTACTTGTCCCGAGCTCGTGGCGGGCAGCGGGGGGAGTAAGTGAATTTGAACATGAGCGCTACCGATTTGGCGGGTCTCAAGGTCATGGTGATTGATGACTCCAAGACCATTCGCCGCACCGCGGAGACCTTGCTGAAGAAAGAGGGCTGCGAGGTATTGACCGCAGTCGATGGGTTCGAGGCGTTGGCCAAGATCTCCGATCAGAAGCCTGCGATCATCTTTGTCGACATCATGATGCCGCGGCTCGACGGCTATCAGACCTGCGCGCTGATCAAGAACAATCCCGAGTTCCGCAGCACGCCCGTGATCATGCTGAGCTCGAAAGACGGCCTGTTCGACAAGGCGCGCGGCCGCATCGTGGGCGCCGAGCAGTACCTGACCAAACCATTCACCCGCGACGAGTTGCTCGGCGCGATCCATCGCCATGTCAGCACTGCGGTGCATCACTGACTCCAGACACTGAGGAGAGCCCATGGCCGACATACTCATCATCGACGATTCACCGACCGACGTGCGCGTGCTCACCACGCTGCTGGAGCGGGCTGGACACCAGGTGGCTGCGGTCAGCTCGGCCGAGGAAGGTATCGAGCGCGTGCGCACGCAACTACCCGACCTGGTGATCATGGATGTGATCATGCCGGGGATAAATGGATTCCAGGCCACCCGCACGCTCACTCGCGATCCGATCACCAAGGACGTGCCGGTGGTGATGATCACCACCAAGTCGATGGAGACCGATCGGGTCTGGGGCATGCGTCAAGGCGCGCGCGCGTTCATCACCAAACCGGTGATCGAGAAGGAACTGCTGGCCTGCATCAACGATTTGCTGTCGAGTGCAACATGAACCAGGCCGTCAACAGTACCCCGTTCGAGATTCTGGCCCGCTACGAGCGGTTGTCGCTGGCACATGCTTCCGACACGCTGGAGAAGTTCGAGGCGGCAAGCTTGTGGCGTGGCATCGGTTTTCGTGTCGGTTCACGGTTGTTGCTCAGTGGCATCGACGAGATCAACGAATTGCTGGCGGTGCCGGTGTTGACGCCGGTACCCGGTACCCAACCGTGGCTGCTTGGTGTGGCCAACGTGCGCGGCAACCTGGTGCCGGTGGTTGATATTGGTCGCTTCCTGTTCGGTGAGCGTACACAGCACTCCGATCGCAGCCGCCTGCTGGTGGTGCGCCAGGGCGGCGGCAGCGTGGCGCTGTTGGTCGATGAGGTACTCGGCCAGCGTACGGTGGATATGGAGCAGCGGCAGCAGGCCCAGGACGAGGACGACCCCCGGTTGGCCCGTTTCGTGGACAATCGCGTCGGCGAGCAGCAAATGGCAATTTTCAGCATGAGCCGGCTGGTACGCGCACCGGACTTCCGCCAGGCGGCGGCATGACGGACGTGTGGTTCCAGGCAGGGGAAGTCGATGGCGAGGTGGGGGCGAGGAGAGGCGACCCCGGACGATACCAGCCTGAGGTGATGCGGCACCGGCAATGTATTGGCAGCACATATCAGTTAGACGGATGAGGTGAACATGAGTACTACAGGGGGCGTTAGCCGGGAACGCGGATATACCGCACTCATTGTCCTGCTGCTGATTGCGATCGGTTTTGCGGCACTCGATTTCTTCATGCTCAATCAGAAGAACGGCGAGGATCGTCAAGCCATCGCGCTGACCACGCAGATCCAGGTGCTGTCGCAGCAGACAGCGAAATTCGCGTTGGAATCCGCGGATGGCAACATCAACTCCTTCAAGGAGCTTGAATCCACTCGCAACGCGATTGATTCGGCTGTGAAGAGGCTGAACAAGGGCGACGCCACCAGCGGCATGGACCCTTACGCGGACAACAACGCCACGCCTGTCGGGCGTGCCGTCAGTAAGCTTGACGAGTCATGGGTGCAACTGGATTCGGACATCGGCAAGATCCTGTCGAACAAGGCTGTCGTGCTCGATTCCGGGCAGCGCGCCGCCACGATCTCGCAGCAGATGCCCTTGCTCAACTCCAGCATGGAGCAGGTCGTCAACATCCTGCAGCAGCGCAATGGCAGCTCGGAGCAGATGCTTGGTACCTCGCGCCAGATGCTGTCGGCTGACCGCATCATCCGTCGCGTGCAAGAAGTGTTGCAGGGTGGCGACAACGCGCAGTCGGCGGCCGATGGCCTGTCGCGCGATGCACAACTTTACGGCAGCGTGTTGAAGGGTCTGATCGAGGGCAACCCCGACAGTGGCGTGCGGCCGATTTCCGACTCGAACGCGCGCAAGATCCTCACCGAGATGGATACCAACTGGGCCACGCTGGCCGACCCGGTGGCCAAGCTGGTCGCCGCCGCTGGAAACATTGCCGACGTGAAGCACGCCGGCAACCAGGCCTCGTTGGACTCGCAGACCGTGTTGCTGCGCGCGAACGACCTATCCGACCAGATCGGCAAGTTGCCGCTGCGCCGCCTGTTCCCGAACGTGTGGTGGGGCCTGTTCGGTGCAATCGCCACAGTCGCCTTCGCCTTGTTTCTGGTCATCGCTCTGATCACCGACCAGCGCAAGCGGTTTGCTCAGAGTGCCGAACTGAACCAGCGCAACCAGGAGGCGATCATGCGCCTGCTGGACGAGATGGGTTCGCTGGCCGAAGGCGACCTGACGGTGAAAACCACGGTGTCCGAAGACATCACTGGCGCGATCGCCGACTCAGTGAACTACGCCATCGACGAGCTTCGATCGCTGGTGACCACCATCAACGAAACGTCTGAGCAGGTCTCCTCCTCTGCGCAGGAAAGCCAGACCACCGCCCGCCACCTGGCCAACGCGGCCGAGCAGCAGGCGCAGCAGATCACCTCGGCGACCTCGGCGATCAACCAGATCGTGAGCTCGATGGACGTGGTGTCGAAAGATTCTGCCGAATCGGCCGACGTGGCCGAACGCTCGGTGAAGATCGCCTCGCGCGGCGCCGAAGTGGTGCGTGAGACGATCTCGGGCATGGACTCGATCCGCGACCAGATCCAGGAAACCTCCAAGCGCATCAAGCGTCTGGGCGAATCCTCGCAAGAAATCGGCTCGATCGTGGAACTGATCAACGACATCGCCGAACAGACCAACATCCTGGCGCTGAATGCTGCGATCCAGGCGGCATCGGCCGGTGAGGCCGGCCGCGGTTTCGCCGTGGTTGCGGACGAAGTGCAGCGACTGGCCGAACGCTCCACCAGCGCGACCAAGCGTATCGAGACGCTGGTGCAGACGATTCAGTCCGACACCAACGAGGCGGTGAACTCGATGGAGCAGACCACCGCCGAGGTGGTCGCCGGTGCGCGTCTGGCCGAGGATGCGGGTAGCGCTCTGGGTGATATCGAGCGCGTTTCGCACGATCTGTCCGCACTGATTCAGAACATCTCCAGCGCTGCGCGCGAACAGTCGGCCGCGGCGACCGATGTTTCGCATTCGATGAACGCGATCCAGGAAATCACTTCGCAGACCTCGCTGGGCGCGAGCCAGACGGCCGACTCGATCGGTACTCTGGCGCAATTGGCGAGTGATCTGCGGCGTTCGGTGGCGCACTTCAAGTTGCCGGGATGAACTCGGTCGACATAGGCATCAGCCGGATGAACACACGGAAAAAACGGGGGGCAGTCTCGCTGGTTTCGCAATGCCTGCATGGCGCGACCGCTGAGAGAGGCGCATGAGACTTCAAGACCACATCGATTTCACCACGCTGCAGTGGGTAAAGCCGGAACTCGACGACACCTTGTCGATTGCCCGCGAGGCACTGGAGTCCTACGTCGACAATCCGAGCAAGCGCGATTTCATGCGCACCTGCGCGGATCATCTGCATCAGGTGCATGGCACGCTGAAGATGGTCGAGCTGTACGGCGCAGCGTCGGTCACCGCGGAAATGGAAGCCCTGGTCGGCGCCCTGCTGGATGACCAGGTCACTCATCGCGAAGAGGCCTACGCCGCCCTGATGCGCGGTCTGATGCAACTGCCCGATTATCTCGAGCGCTTGTCCAGCGGCCATCGCGACGTGCCGGTCGTGCTGCTGCCGCTGTTAAACGATCTGCGCGTCACGCGCGGGTTGGAGCCGCTGTCTGAATCGGCCATGTTCCACCCCAATCTGGACGCGTTTCTGCCCGAGCAGGCGCCTGCAGCCATGAGCGAAGCTTATGCTGCAGCCCATCGCCACGAGCTGTCCGGTTTGCGCCTACGTTTTCAGCATCAGTTGCTGGCATGGTTCCGTGGTCAAGACGCAACGCAGCAACTGGTCGGCATGCGCAAGACTCTGCTGGCGATCACCGCGCGTTGTTACCACGTGCACGGCCGCCGCCTGTGGTGGATTGCCGCCGGTGTTCTTGAGGGCCTTGAGCAGGGCATGCTCAAGGGGCAAGCGACCGAAGTGCGCCAATTGATCGGGAAAGTTGACCGCAACGTCCGCTTGCTGATCGAGCATGGCGAGGACAGCCTGCGCGCAAGCGATGCTGACGAAGTGGCCTCCAAGCTGTTGTACCTCGTGGCCCAGGCGAGGCAGCGCAGCCCGCACATGGAGCAATTGCGCACTACCTACGCGTTGGACAGCCTATTGCCGGCCGCCGGTGAGCTGGAACATGCACGCGGCTCGATGTCGGGGCACAACCGCGCGCTGTTGGATTCAGTGTCGCGCGCGCTGAAGGACGATCTGCTGCGCGTCAAGGAAGCGCTGGATCTGTTCCTGCGCCAGGAAGACGGTGATCCGGCCCAGTTGGCGGCGCAGGGCGAAGTACTCGAACGGGTCGGCGATACCTTGGGTATGCTGGCGCTGGCGGTACCGCGTCGCGTGGTCGGCGAGCAGCGCCGGGTTCTCGACGAGATTGCCAATCGTCTGCGGCCGGCTGACGAGGAGGCATTGCTGGACGTTGCCGGAGCGCTGTTGTACGTCGAAGCCTCGCTGGACGATCACATCGAAAGCTTGGGTTCCGAAGGCGAGCCGGAGGCTGGCAACGGCGCCATGCATGGCCTGCCACGCAGCGAGGCGCTTGGTGTCGTCTCCACGCTGATGCACGAGGCAATCGCCAATACCGGCGGCGTGAAAGACGCCATCGTGGCCTTCGTGGAATCCGGTTGGGACCACGACCGCCTCGCCAGCGCGCCGTTGCTGATGGAAGGTGTGGCTGGCGCCATGCGCATGCTGTCGTCGCCTCGCCCGGCCGAACTGGCCCAGGGTGTAGGTCGCTTCATTGACTACGAATTGCTGCAAGACCGTCGCGTGCCTAGTGGTGCGCAGATGGATCATCTGGCCGACGCGCTGGCAGCTTTGGAGTATTACCTCGAGGCAGCGCGCGAGCACCGCGGCGGTCTGGAGCACATTCTGGACGTGGCCGAACACAGCCTGGGCCAACTCGGATACTGGCCGGTGCCCGCGATGCGTGCCGTGCGCGAGGCTGCGACACCCGTCCACGAGCAGGCTCACGCTGGGGCCGGCATCGAACACGAACAGCATCCCGAACTTTCCGAGACCGTCAGCCTGCTGCCGGGAGAGGACGTCAGCAATCTCTTCTTCGGCACGACGCAGCCGGCCGAAGAACCCACGCATGATCTCGATGGCCTGCGCCTGGTCGAGACCGAGTCGAACGCGCTAGCGGATACGGACGGGACCGCCGCGGCGCAACCGGGCGAAGATTGGGTCGAAATCGAGGAGGAAGTCGTAGAGCAGGTGCCGGTAGCCGATCCGCTCGCGGCAAACACGCGTTTCAACGCCGACGCCGAGGGCATCGACGACGATATTCGCGAGATATTCCTGGAGGAAATGCAGGAGGAGATCGACAATCTCGTCGCCGCCGAGAAAGACTGGCTGACCGATCCGACGCAGTCCTCGCCTCTGGTCAGAATCCGACGTTCATTCCACACGCTGAAAGGCTCTGGTCGTCTGGTGGGCGCCGGCGTGCTGGGCGAATTTGCGTGGAAGGTGGAGGAGATGCTCAATCGCATCCTCGACCATACAATCGAACCGGACCAGAACGCGCAAGACCTGGTGCACCACGCCATCGGCGCCTTGCCGCAATTACTGGCTGCGCTCAAAGGCGAAGGCACTCCCGATGTGCCGCTCAGCGCAATCATGCAGACCGCCGTGCTGCTGGCGTCGGGTCGACCGGCACGTGTGGAAGAGCACGCTCCGCTTGGTACCGAGACCGTCACGCACACCGTGATGCGACGAGTCCCGCGGACCAGCGTCGATTCGGCAACGGTGCCGCGAGCCACGCTGACCGATGCCGACGTCGTCAGGCCCACCGAGCCGATTGATGCCGAGCAAGTGATGGCAATGCCGGTGATGCCGCCGGTCGACCCGGTGTTGCTGGAGATCCTGCGCAGCGAAGTCGCGCAATACGTGCAGACGATTCGCAGCGCCATCCAGCGTACCGACGACGAACTGCTGGTAAGCGAGGAACTGCTGCGCGCGGTACACACCCTGCACGGCGCGATCGCGATGGTCGACATTCCGTTGCTGACGCAGTTGCTGTCGCCGCTGGAGGGGCTGTTCAAGCGCCTGCGCGCCTCGGGCCAGCCGCTGTCGTCGAAGGGTGTGAGCCTGTTCGGCCAGGCGGCCGACTTCGTCGAGCACGTGATGAGTCAATTCGATGCGGCGGAGCCACAGTTGCCGGATGTCGACGTACTCACCGCGCAGATCATCGAAATGCGTGATGACTACCCGGAATCCCAGGTGGCGCACGTGGTGTTCGAGCCGCAAGAGAGTGACGAAATACCGGAAGAGCTTGTCTCGGACGACGATCGCTCTGTGGACGACAGGATTGCTGCGTCGATGCAGTCGGCTGAGCCAGGACAGGCAGACGCCGATATTCAGCTTGAACATGACATTCACACGGACGTCGCCGCCGAGATGGCCGAGGCGTTGCGTGCGTTCGAAACCGACGATATAGCTGCTGCGAAAGCTGCCGCCGAGAAAACCGCAGCCGAGCAGGCTGAGGTGGAACAAGCCGCGGCGGAGCAGGCCGCGGCGGAGCAGGCTGCTGCCGAGACAATTGCGGCTGAGAAGGCCGCAGCGGAACAGGCTGCCGCCGAAAAAATCGCGGCTGAGGAAGCCGCGGCGGAGCAAGCTGCGGCCGAGAAAGTTGCGGCTGAGGAAGCTGCCGAACAAGCTGAAGCCGAACAAGTTGAAGCCGAGATCGCTGCTGAAGAGGCCGCTGCCGAGAAAGCTGCGGTAGAAAAAGCTGCGGTGGAGGCTGCCAAGCGGTCCGCGCCGGCGCCCGTGTTCAGGCTGCCGGGAGGCGGCGAGATCGACGCGGATCTGCTCGAAGTATTTATCGACGAGGCACGCGAAATTCTCGACAGTGCCGACGGTGTGCTGGCGAAATGGCATGCCGAGCCCGGCGAGTTGTCCTTTGTCGGCGAGCTGCAGCGCGATCTACATACGCTCAAGGGCGGGGCCAGGATTGCCGGTCTCGTCTCGCTGGGCGATCTCGCCCACGCGATCGAGACCGTGCTTGAAAAGCCGATTCGTGACCCGGGCAAGACCGGTGCCTTGATTAGTGCGCTTGAAGCGAGCTTTGACCAGCTCAATTCGCTGGTGCAGCAGGTGTCGCAGGGCCACATGCCGGACTATCCGCAGGCGACCATCGACCATCTGCTGGAGATGGCCGGCGCGAAGACGATGGTTGGCGACGAGGAGCCGTCAACCAGCGTAGCTGCGACGCTGGTCGAGGACACGCCACGCCCGCCAACGGTCAGCCATGACAATGAGCTCGGACTTCCCGAACTGCTGCCGGAGACGGCACAGGAAGTTCGCTCCCCGCAGGAGCAGATCCGCGTTCGCGCCGACTTGCTCGACAGCCTGGTCAACCACGCCGGCGAAGTGGCGATCTACCGGTCGCGCCTGGAACAACAGGTGGCTGGCTATCGCTTCAACCTCGTCGAGCTGGAACAGACCGTCGCGCGCCTGCGCAGTCAGTTGCGCATGCTGGAGATTGAGACCGAGGCGCAGATCATCGCGCGATTCCAGCGCGAACACCGCGAGGCCGGGTTGACCGTATTCGATCCGCTCGAGCTCGATCGTTATTCGCAGCTGCAGCAATACTCCCGTGCGCTGGCCGAGTCGGTATCCGATCTGGTGTCGATTCAGAACATGCTGGACGAGCTGACCCGCCAGGCCGAGACCCTGCTGATTCAGCAATCCCGGGTCAGCACCGAGCTGCAGGACGGCTTGCTGCGGACGCGCATGCTGCCGTTCGACACGATGGTCCCGAACCTGCGCCGTACCTTGCGCCAGGCGGCGCAGGAGCAAGGCAAGCAAGCGCAGCTCTACGTCGATGGTGCGCACGGCGAAATGGACCGCAACCTGCTCGATCGTATCAAGGCGCCCTTCGAGCACATGCTGCGTAATGCGATTGCGCATGGCATCGAGAGTCCGGCCGAGCGGCGCAAGGCTGGCAAGCCCGTCGAGGGTGCGGTGCACATCAAGGTGGCACGCGAGGCAACCGAGGTGGTGGTTCGGGTGACCGACGATGGTCGCGGCTTGAACCGCGAGGCGATCCGCAAGCGTGGAATCGAGCGTGGCTTGCTGCGCCCCGAGACCAAGCCGACCGACAATCAGCTGCTGTCGCTGATCACCCAGCCAGGCTTCTCCACCGCCAGCAAAGTGACCCAGCTAGCCGGCCGCGGCGTCGGTATGGACGTGGTGGCGAACGAAATCAAGCAGCTGGGCGGTTCGCTCTCGATCGAATCTGAAGAAGGCCAGGGCAGTACCTTCATCCTGCGTTTGCCGTTCACTCTTGCTGTGACCCAGGCCATCCTGGTGCGCATCGGCGAAGCCACCTTTGCGATTCCGATGACCTCGGTGCAAGGCGTGGCCCGAGTCAATCCGAATGAACTTGCCGCCCTGCTTGCCATGGATGAGCCTTCATTCCGGTACGGCAATGAGGAATACGGCATCCATGATCTGGCTGAATTGCTCGGTTTGCCACCTGGCCTGCCCAGCGAGGACGAGCAAGAGCCGCTGCTGCTGACCCGTGCGGGCGACCTGCGTGCGGCAATCCGTATCGACGCCGTACTCGGTTCGCGTGAAATCGTGGTCAAGTCGGTCGGCCCGCAAATTAGCTCGGTGCCCGGCCTGCTCGGTGCGACGATCATGGGCGATGGTTCGGTGCTGATCATTCTGGATCTGGCGCCGCTGGTCCGCCACGGCATGATCCGGCGCGAGCAGCGCCTGGCCGAGGGTCTCAGTGCGGTCCAGGCGCCAATCATCGAAGAGGTGCTGGTACGGCCGATGGTGATGGTGGTTGACGACTCGATCACCATGCGCAAGGTCACCAGCCGCGTACTCGAGCGTCACGAATACGAGGTCAGCACTGCCAAGGATGGTGTCGATGCGCTGGAGAAGCTGCACGAACGCGTGCCGGAACTGATGCTGTTGGACATCGAGATGCCGCGCATGGACGGCTACGAATTGGCGACGCTGATGAAGGCTGATCCGCGGTTGCGCGACGTGCCGATCATCATGATCACCTCGCGCAGTGGCGACAAGCATCGACAGCGCGCCTTTGACATCGGCGTAGACCGCTACGTGGGCAAGCCGTACCAGGAAGCGGAGTTGTTGGTGTTGATTGCGGAGGTACTTGAGCAACGTGCCACGGAGCCAGTCCATGACTGACACGCCTCCGGCGGTCGCGTTGCTGTTCGACGACACCGAGCTTGGCGGACAGTTGCGCGAGGCGCTGCATGAGCGTGGCGCGCGGATCGTCCACGAGGGTGAAGTGTCCGGACTGACTCGTGAATTGCTGCAGCGGGTAGGCGCCGACGTCCTGGTGATCAACCTCGACGACGGCGCCGACGACGCGCTCGATCAGCTGTACGAAGTGATCGATGGCGATCTGCCGCGCGTCGTGTTCAACGACGCCCAGGCCAGCCGCGCGCTGGTCGGTTGGGATCGCGCGCGTTGGGCACGCCATCTGGCGGTCAAGGTGCTGGCGATAGGCGATATCGACCCGCCACGGCCCGCAGATGCCCGCGAAATCGAGGCGCTACTCGTTACGCCGGTGCCGACGGACTTGGTGCTGGACGATGCGGTCGAAAACCCCGAGCCGATTAATCAAGACATATTCGCCACCACGCTGGAGCTACAGGAGACACCAGCGCTTTCCGATGAAACGGGAATGGTGGAGTCCGATCTCGATCTGTCGTACGACGTCCAACTCACGGCGGAGTCAACGGTGGAGTCGGGCGTCGAAACGGATTTAAGTACGGATATGGATGTTGACCTCGACTTTTCCGCGTTCGACGACCTCGTTGCGCCGACTGGTGAAGGCCACTCCGCCGAATCCGAAGACCTGGCGGCAGAACTGGAGGCGCTGCTGGCTTTCGGTGGTCTGCCTGGCGACGACGAAGAAGAAGTCGCCGGACCGGGTCTGCGATTTACCGGCGATGAAGAGCCACCGCCGCTGCATGATGGCAACTTTGCAGTACCAGAGATGAGCTACGCAGATGGCGTGGAGGACCTGACTTGGCCGTCCGAGGTGGTGACGGTGGACGTAACGACTGCCGCGTTCGACATGGACCATCTGGAGTTGTCGTCCATCACGGACACCGGCGTGATCACCGAACCTGCGGATGCGGCCGAACCCATTCCTTCGCTGGCAACTGCTGCGGTGAGCGCACCAGACAGTTGGGCATTGCTGGATGATGACGCACCGGCGGACTCCGACCATACGCGCGATCCCTCCGCGTTCGGTATCGAAAAGCTCAGCGCGGCCGAGTTCCTGGCACCGGATGTGGAAGCCGTTTCGCCCGATGTGGAACCGACGATGAGCCTGGAACTGGTTTCGATGGAAGAAGCCATCGCGCCGCAGGCTTACGTGCACGATCACGAGATGTTGCTGGACGAGCTCGGTTCGGCGTTGAGCAGGATCGTGCTGTTGGGTGCCTCGGTCGACGGCACCGAGTCCCTGTGCCAGTTCCTGGAGGCGCTTCCGTCGGCGACGCGATTGACCTTCCTGCTCACCCAGCACATGGGCGGACACTCCGAAGAACAATTGCTGGAACGCTATGCCGGGCATGGCCCGCTGCCGATGCGCATGGCAGGCCCCGGACGCCGTGCAGGTATGGGCGAGGTGCTGATGGTTCCTGCCGGCTCGCAGGTCCGCCTGCGCCGCGACGGCACGGTGGAGCTGCAGGCTGATGAAACGGCGCAGCCGTCGATCGACGCGAGCCTGACCATGGCGGCCAGTGCGTTTGGTCGCGACGCTCTGGCGATCGTATTCGCCGGTCGTGGCAACGATGCCGTTGCTGGCTCGCAGGCGATCCATGATCGCGGCGGCCAGGTCTGGGTCGAGTCGTCGTCCGGGGAGCATTTCGCCGACATGGTCAGCGGAATATTTGCCGAACGGCTGGTGAGTTTTTCCGGTACGCCGTCCGAACTGGCGGCGCACCTGATCGAGGTGTTTCCATGAGTGATCAGTTGCCGCGTGAAATCCGTTGCGTGCTAGTGCCGATTGGTGACCTGCGCATGTTGTTGCCCAACGCCACGATCGCCGAGGTGATCACGCAGAGCACGCCCGAGCCGGTCGAGGGTGCCCCGCACTGGTTGCTGGGCCGTATCGCCTGGCGCGGTTGGCACGTACCGCTGGTGTCGTTCACGCGATTGGCCGGAAACGCCGAAGGCGATGGCGAGTTGACCGCACGCGTGGCTGTGCTCAAAGCCCTGGGCGGCGATTCCAGGCTGCCATTCATCGCGGTACTGACCCAGGGTTTTCCGCGGTTGACGACGCTGAATGCCGAATTGATCATCCCTACCCACGATGGCAAGGGGCTGCCGGAAGGGGTGCGTGCACACGTGCTGGTGCGCGACGATGTGGCGGTAATTCCTGACCTCGAATGGATCGAAGCAAGCTTGCTCGATCTGCTCGATGCCACGGCGACGGCTGATGAAGAGCCGGCGCAGGCTTCAGACCCGTCCTGACGGATTGTTGAGAGGCGCCACGGCGGTTCTCATTGAACGCGCCTGGTCCGGCAGGTGGTGTGCCGCGGCCCGTTAGGTGGTACGCATCGGCACGCCGTCAGCCGTCGCCGTGCAACGCTTGCAGCGATGCCAGCGCCGCCATTCCTGCGGTCTCCGTGCGCAATATCCGCGGCCCCAGACGCAGCCCCGCAAAGCCGGCCTCAAGCAGGGCCGTGACATCGCGCTCGCCCAGGCCACCCTCCGGTCCCACGACCAGGATGCCGCCTGCCATGGTGAAGTGAAGTTTGCGGCAGGCGAGCGTGCCCTCCGGCAACAATGCCAAGCGCAGGGCGCCGTCGTCGGGCAACGTGTCCAGCCACGCCGGCAGCGTTGCCGCCGGCCAGATCTCGGGAATGCGTGCGCGACCGCTCTGTTCGCACGCGCTTGCCGCCACCGCCCGCCAATGCGACAGGCGTTTCAGGGCGCGCGCGGGATCAAGTTTCACTTCGGAGCGTTCGGTCAATAAAGGCATGATGCCCGCTACGCCAAGTTCGGTGGCCTTCTGCACGATCAGGTCCATCTTGTCGCCGCGCGCGATGCCTTGCGCGAGAATCAGCGATAGCGGTGACTCGTTGGACAGCAACTTGCGCGAGCTCACCCGCACCGTCACTTCACGTTTCCCGATCGCGCGAATGCTGGCCTGGTAGTCGCAACCATCGCCGTTGAAGAGCACCAGCGGATCGCCCTCGGACAATCTCAGCACGCGCGTGGCGTGATCGCCGGCCTGAGGCGGTAGCGCCAATTCGGCGCCGACCGCCAGCGGCAGCTCGGCATGGAGTCGGATGGTGCGCATACGTGACGGATGTCAAAAGAACCAGCATAGCGGAGTGTGTGTGAGGCAAGGTTGGGGAAGCCTTCGGGACGCGCACTGCGCACTCGTTCTTGAGCCGCCTGTGGCGCGCTGGTTTCAGTTCGCCAGCACCAGTTGCATACTGCTCAAGGCGGTGTCGAACAGTACGTTTATCTCCAGCTCGATGACCACGTGCTGCGGCATGAAAAGCGCCACGTGGCCCAAGGGTCGCAGCAGCACACCAGGTTGCGTGCCGCGCAAGCAGGCGTGCATGTCGCGCCGTTGCTGTTTTCGGGAACGGCTATGATCGTCGCTGCGCCGCGCACACTCAGCTTGGCGCATGTATCTCTCGGAAATCGACGCTTGAAGTATCTGCGGAATGTCTTGATAGCACTGGTGCTGCTTGCTGCGCTGGTGTTGGCGCTGGTGTGGTGCCTGCCGGCGCGTTGGGCGATGCCACGGATCGCGCCGCAACTACATGGAATGCGCCTGCAACAGGTACACGGCTCCGTATGGGAGGGCGACGCAGGCGAGGTCATCGGTGTCGATGGACAACGCCTCGGGAAGTTGCACTGGCGGGTGTCCCGCCGCGCACTGTTGGGTGACTTGCGTCTGCAACTGGCGTTTGATGGGCCGCAACTGACGTTTTCAGGTGCGATGCGGCGCTTGCCGGACGGTCGCATCGAGGTCGACGACTTGCACCTGCAGGTTGCCCTGGACGTGCTGGAAACGGATGCCGAATCACCGCTGGGTCGGCCGCTGGGCGAGTTGCAGCTGAACGCCGAGCACGTCTTGCTGCAGGGTGGCTGGCCGTTGCAACTCCAGGCGCACGGACTTTGGCAGCACGCTGCGGTGCGCACGGACGAAGGCGACCTGACCTTCGGTGACATACAACTTGAGGCGCAGTCACAGGGTGGAGTGATCCAGGCCCATTGGCACGATGTCGGCACTGGACCGTTGCAGGTACAAGGCGAGCTACAACTGAGCCCGCTGGGTTGGCGGCTGGACACCACCCTGCGAGCCCGACACACTGATCCCGCGCTGCAACGCTGGCTGGCCCGGTTTGGACCGGTGTCGCAGGACGGCAGCGTCAACATCCAGCAAAGCGGTGGCCTGGCCGGCAATGTGCCACCGACCGACAAAGGCATCATGCAACCATGAATCCCGAACTCACCGCTTCGGCGCTGGCCACGGCCCGCGAGGCCGCGGCCGCCGCCGCCGAAGTGATCAAGCATTACTGGAATCGCGGCGTCGAGGTGGAGCTGAAGGCCGACGCCACGCCGGTGACCGTGGCCGACCGTGAAGCCGAACGCGCGATCAGGCAGATCCTGCAGGCGGCGCTGCCGCAGGCGTCGATCTACGGCGAGGAGTTTGGCCTGGACGGCGAACGTGGTGGCCTGCTGTGGCTGGTCGACCCGCTCGACGGCACCAAGAGTTTCGTGCGTCGCACGCCGTTTTTCTCGACCCAGATCGCCCTGATGGAAGGTGAAGAGCTGGTGCTCGGCGTCTCCAGCGCACCCATTTATGGCGAGACGATGTGGGCGAGCATAGGCGATGGCGCATGGCTTGATGGCGAGCGTGTCCGGGTGGCCGACACCAGCGTGATCGGCGATGCCTCGCTCTCGATCGGCAATGTGAAGACACTTACCGCCGATACCCGCTGGGACGCGTTGGGTGCGCTGATCCGCGACAGCAACCGGATCCGCGGCTACGGCGACTTCTGCCATTACCACTTGCTGGCGCGCGGTAGCCTGGACCTCGTGATTGAGTCGGATGTGAACATCCTGGACATCGCCGCGCTGGCGGTCATCGTGCGCGAGGCAGGTGGCGTATTCACCGATCTCGACGGGGCGCCGCTGACGCTGGACACGCACAGCGTGCTGGCCGGTACGCCGTCGATCCACGCGCAGGCCTTGCAGCGCCTGCGCTAGTCGGCCGCGCGCTAGAATGGTCGGATGCGCAAACTGCCCATCGTCCATGAAACACGGGATGTCACTCACAGCCGTCTCCTGCGGGTCGAACAGCTCGACCTGGAGTTCTCCAACGGCGTGCGACGCACCTATGAGCGGCTGAGGGGCGGCGGCCTCGGCGCGGTGATCATGGTGCCGATGCTCGACGATGAGACCGTGTTGCTGGTGCAAGAATACGGCGGTGGCTTGGGCCGCTACGAGCTGGGCTTGCCCAAAGGTCGTCTGGACCAGGACGAAACGGCCGAGCAGGGCGCCGATCGCGAACTGAAGGAAGAGATCGGCTACGGCGCGCGCAAGCTGAAAATTTTGCACAACCTGTCGCTGTCGCCGGCGTACATGACGCACATGGCGCACGTGGTCCTGGCGCAGGATCTGTATCCGGAAAAGCTGCCCGGCGACGAGCCGGAGGAACTCGACGTGGTGCCATGGAAGATGTCCGAGTTGCACACACTGCTTGGTCGTGACGACGTGACCGACGGACGTTCGATCGCCGCGCTTTTCATGGCGCGCGAATACCTTGCCGGCCGCTTCCGGCGATCATGAACATGCCTTCCGAATTCTCCCGCCGCATCGGCGAGATCGCGCGCGCCGCCGGTGACGCGATCCTGCAGATCTACCACGGTGACTTTGAGGTGCAGACCAAGGCCGATGCTTCGCCGCTGACGGCCGCCGACCTCGCGGCCCAGCAGGTCATCGTGGCTGGACTGAACCAACTGCAACCGCGCTTGCCGATTCTGTCGGAGGAAGCCAAAGTCTTGCCTTGGGCCGAGCGTCGGCAATGGTCGCGTTACTGGTTGGTCGACCCGCTTGACGGCACCCGCGAGTTCGTAAAACGCAACGACGAGTTCACCGTCAATATCGCCCTGATCGATCAGCACCGCTCCGTCCTCGGCGTGGTGCTGGCGCCGGTCACCGGGGATCTCTACGTCGCCGAGCTCGGGAAAGGAGCCTGGTTGCAGCGACACGCTGGCGACGAGTGGCAGCGTCTTCGTACGCGGCCGCTGGCGCAGCCACCGACGGTAGCGGGCAGTCGCTCTCACGGCAGTTCGCAGCACGACGTGCTGGAACAGTTGATCGGCAGCGACTACCAACTACTGGCGCTAGGTTCGTCACTGAAGTTCTGCCTGATCGCGCGCGGCGATGCGGACGTCTATCTACGCCGGGGTGCTACCAGCGAATGGGATACGGCCGCCGCACAGTGCGTGCTGGACGAGGCCGGTGGAGCCGTACTGGACCTTCAGGGTCAGCCGTTTCGCTACAACCGCGGGGAGTCGTTGTTAAATCCGGAGTTCATTGCAGTGGGGGATGGTTCAATGGATTGGGCAGCGCGGCTGCAGGGTGTTCGCGAGTGATTTCCGAGAAAGTTCTGCGCGGGGTAGCCCCTCGTCCCTGCGTTCTCCCCGAGGAGGCGAAAATATCCCGGTGCTTTTGGGTTTCGTCGCAGCATGAATGAGCCTCGTCGCTACAGTCTGGACGATTTGCTGGCGATCATGACGCGATTGCGCGATCCGGAGCGGGGTTGTCCGTGGGATGTACAGCAGGATTTCGCTTCGATTGCGCCATATACCATCGAGGAAGCCTACGAGGTTGCAGACGCGATCGACCGCGGCGACTTCGACGACCTGCGCGATGAACTCGGTGACCTGCTGCTGCAGGTCGTGTTTCATGCGCGCATGGCGGAAGAGGCGGGCCGCTTCGAGTTCGCCGATGTAGTGCACGCGATCAGCAGCAAGATGCGACGGCGCCACCCCCACGTGTTCGGTGAAGTGCGTTATGCCGACGTGGCCGAGCAGGTGCGCGCATGGGAAGAGATCAAGACCGCCGAACGTGCGGAAAAAGGCGAGGCTCCCGACGCGAGCGTACTGGCCGGTATCTCCGCTGGCCTGCCGGAGTGGAAGCGTGCCTTGAAGCTGCAGCAGCGTGCCGCTGCGGTCGGGTTTACCTGGCCTGGTCCCGGACCGGTGCTGGACAAACTGATCGAGGAGGTCGACGAAGTGCGCGCCGAGTTCGACAAGGGCAGCGATCCGGCTCGGCTCGAGGACGAAATCGGCGACGTATTGTTTGTCGTGGTGAACCTGGCGCGCCATGCCGATGTCGACTTCTCGCGCGCGTTGCGTCATGCCAACGCCAAGTTCGAGCGACGTTTTCGCAAGATGGAGGAGCTCGCAGCCACCGAAGGCGGTAGCTTCGTGGAGCGCGACCTGGCCGGCCAGGAGGCGTTGTGGCAGCGCGTCAAGGCATTGGAGCCGAGAGGCTGATTGCCGGCATCGCGATCGCCCTTGCAACCTTTTGCTCGTCGGCTGCATCCCAATGAACATCCCAACCATTGGAGTCCGTCCATGCGCCATCTCGTGCTTGCTGCGCTGTTGCTTGCCCCGCTCACCGCGTTCGCCGCGCCGTGCAAGTTCGAAGCGCCGCGCAATCTCCAACTCGACCTGAATGGCGTGAAGTCAGTGCACATCGACGTGCACGGCCAGGACTTGCATCTGATCGGCAGCGCCAGCAAGCAGGGGTTGAATCTCACCGGCCGGGCCTGCGCCTCGGACAAGTCGACGCTGGATAAGTTGCAGGTCACTCAGCAGCGTGACGACGACCAGTTGTGGATCGACATCGGTGGCCGTAACAACTCCTCCTTCCGGCTGTTCGGCAGTTCCTATGCCAACCTCGAAGTCAGAGTTCAGCTGCCAGCCGCCATGCCGGTGAATGTCATCGTGGGTTCGGGTGACGCCGACGTGCGTGGCGTGCACGAACTGCAGAGCATCGTGGGTTCGGGCGATCTGCATGTGAGAGAGGTCACCGGGAAATTTTCCACCAGCGTGGGCTCGGGTGATGTCGACGCCACCGGTGTCGGCAGCCTCGATGTGGGCTCGGTGGGTTCGGGCGACCTCGTGGCCTCAGAGATCAAGGGCGACGCCAAGGTCGGCAGCATCGGTTCGGGCGATGTCACGCTGCGCCAGGTAAGTGGCAACGTTCATGCCGGTACGCTGGGTTCGGGTGATCTGAGCGTGAGCGACGTGGGGGGCGACTTCACGCTCGGCGCCAAGGGCAGTGGCGACGTCAATCATTCCGGAGTCAAAGGCAAGGTCAACGTGCCGCACGACAACGATTGACGCGACGATTGCCTTGATCGCTAGCAAATCGTAGGAGCCCGCTTGCGGGCGATGCTCTAGCTTTGATCTTCCATAAATGCATCAAAACAAAAGCATCGCCCGCGAGCGGGCTCCTACGGAGCAGTGCAGCGCCAGGCTAGGAGTCTGTCGGACTTAACCGGTCGAGTCGAGAATTCGGCTGTGTGAGGACAGATTTTTGTCGATTTGCAGGCCCATAGTGGTTCTATAGGCCAAAAATCGGCGGAAATATGGACCATGCAGGTGGATTCGCAGGCCGGCCGAGTCAAGTCCGACAGACTCCTAGGTAAACCAGTGGTGCGCACAGCAACAGGAACGGTATCGAGACCTGGTGAAACGTCCGCAATCCGTACGGCTGTTTTGCCAGACGCAGCGCGATCAGGTTTGCCATCGAACCGATCGCCAAGCCGAAGCCGCCCACGTTGACGGCGACCGCAAGCGCGAGCGGATCGGGTGAGTGTTCCAATAGAAGCACCGTAGCTGGCACGTTGCTGATCAGCTGTGAGGCGACGACGCCACTGGCGTACATGCTCAGCGGTTGGTGGAAGTCGAGTCTGCCGAGCGCGTGTTGCACCAACGGCAATTCCGCGAAGTGGCCGAGGCTGAGAAAGATCGCTGCAAATGTAGCCAGCAGCAGCCAGTCGATGCCGATCAGCGTGCGCCAGCGCAGCACGCCGAACGCGACCAACATCAACAGCGCGCCCGACCCGGCATACCCGTACTCCATCAACAGCACCATGCCAGCCAAGGCAACGCACGAGAGCAGGGCCAGCGCAGCAGACGTGTCGCTGTCATCGATTCGACGGGTGTCGAGAGCGACCCGAGTGGATGGTAGCCAGCACCAGCTCAGCACGAGTAGCAGCGTGAGCATCACCGCGGCGACCGGCAGCATGGCAACGACGAAGTCGGTGAACGACACGTGCGCCACTCGCCACAACAACAAATTCTGCGGATTGCCGATCGGGCTCAGGGTGGAGCCGGCGTTCACTGCCAGCGCCTCCAGCACGACCACGCGCAGCACTGGCAGGTTCGAGACGGCGCCCAGTGCCACGGTCAACGGCACGATCAGGAACAAGCTCACGTCGTTGGTCAACACGGTCGAGAGCAACGCCGCCGAGACTACCAACAACAGACCCAGCGTCCGCAGCGAATGCATGCGCGCAGCGAGCGCCGTTGCTGCGTGCTGCACAACCCCACTGTCGCGGATGCCCTGGATCGCGATCAGCAGGCCGAGCAAACCAGCCAGGGTGGGCAACTGCAGCCAGCGTTGATGGTTGGCCAGTGGTTGCGGATCAAATGCGGCAAGCACGATAACCAGTGCCGCGAACACCAGCAGCAACCATTCGGACTTGAGGCGTGTACGCCGGTCAACGTGGGTGAGAGAAAGCAAGAGGTCGGTCTCGAGGAGGCGTCAGCAAGCGTATCGGTCGCGCGTTCAACTCTCCCGCAGTAAGCGCATCGGTGGCGTGCGGATGATCTTGCGTGTGCCAGCCAGTCCCAGCAGCATCACCACCACGGCTGCCGTCAGCGCGGCACTGACCAGCGGCCACGCTGGCGGCATGAAACCGTCGATATGAAATACCGCATGACCCAGCCACAGCCCGGCGCCAGCCGCGCCAAGTGCGGCGGTGAGCCCGGCGACCAGGCCGAGCAGCGCAAACTCGCACGCGGCTGCCACCCGCAGCTGGGCACGGCGCGCGCCCAGCGTGCGCAGCAAGGCTGCTTCATGACGCCGCTCGGCGGCGCTGGCGGCGAGCGACGCGGCCAGCACCAGGGCGCCGGCCAGCAGGCTGAAACCCAGAATCCAGCGCACCGCGTTGCCGACGCGATCGACGATCTCGCGCACCCGATCGAGCAGTGAATCAACGTCGATCAGGCTGAGGTTGCTGTAGTCGCGCGACAGTTGCGCCAGAGCGTCGGCATGGCCACCGGAAAGATGGAAGCTGGCCAGCCATGTATGCGGCAGCTCGGCCGCATGCGCCGGGTCCAACAACAGGAAAAAGTTGACCCGGAACGAGCTCCAGTCGACCTTGCGCACGCTGCCGACGGTGGCCTGGATATCGCGCTCACCGACGTGGAAGGTCAGCGTATCGCCGAGCTTCAGCGCAAACATGTCGCGCCACATCGTATCGATCGAGACTTCCGCGTGGGTCGGTGTCGGCCCGGCCCAGCGGCCGGCGACCACCTCGTTGGCCGGTGGCAGCTGGTCGGCCCATGAGACTCGCAATTGTCGATCGGCCCAGTCTTTCGCGCGGGCGTCGTCGAAATGGAGCCGGTCGATCGGCTGGCCGTTGATTGCAGCGAGTTTGCCTACCGCCAGCGGCAGCATGTTGAGCTGGTCGGCGCCGACACGATGCAGTGCCTGCGCAAAGCCGGCACGCTGGTCGCTCTGCAGGTTTAGCGCGAACCAGTTTGGCGTGTCAGCAGGCAGCTCCTGGCGCCAGCCTTGCAGCAGCGACGGCGCCACGATCGCCAGCAACAGCAGCGCGCACAGACCAAGACTCAGTGAGGTGGCCTGGATCACACTGAGCATGCGTCGCCGCGCCAGCGCGGCCAGGCCCAGGCGCAGCGCCGGGTGCGCGCCGGGAGCGACGCGTCGCGCCAGCCATAACAGCAGCATCGCCAGCAACGCGGCGATAGCCGCCACGCCGAACAGGCTGGCGGCAAGGATGCCGGCGAGCTTGAACGAACTGCTCTGGCTCCAGATCAGGCCCAGCGCCACCAGCAGCGGGATCAGGTACAGCGCGTCGAAGCGGCGCGTGCGCCGGGTCAGGCTTTGGCGAAACACTGCCACCGGCGGGACCTCGGCCAGTCGCGCCAGTGGTGGCAAGGCGAAGCCGACCAGCACCGCAATGCCCATCGCGGCGGCGGCGAATGCGGGGGCCAACGGCAGTGAGGTGGGTACGTTGCCGAATAGTTGGCTGGCCAGCAGCCATGCCCCTTGCGCCAGTCCCAGCGCGAGCAGCACGCCGAGCGCAGCTGCCGGTATCGCCAGCGCGCCCAGGGTCCCAAGCAGCAGCCCCAGCACGCGCCGCCGCGAAGTACCCAGCGCGCGCAGCAACGCCACCTCGATCGTCTTGCGCCGCGCGTAGCGCTGAGCTGACAGCGCGATCGCGATGCCTGCCAACAGGGCCGACAACAAGGCAGTCAGGCGCAGAAAGGCACCGGCGCGGTCGAAGGCGCTGCGCATGCGTTCCTGCGTCTGTTCCGGTGTGATCAAGCGCGCGCCCTGCGGGAGCGTCACGGTCTGTACCCATTCGCGCCAGCGCTGCACCGCTACCGGCGCGCCGGCCAGCAGCAGACGATGGCGCGCGCGACTGCCCACGCCGAGCAGACCGGCCGCCTCGGCGTCGGTCAGGCTCATCATCGCCCGCGGCGCCAGCGCCAGCAGTTCGCCGCCGTCGGGCTGGCGCACCAGCGCGGCGGCGATAGTCAGCTCGCGTCCACCCAACTGCAACCGATCACCAACTTTCAGGCCTAGTGCCACCAGGGCGCGATGATCGAGATAGACGTCACCCGGCGAAGGGGCGTGCCCGATGCGCTGCTGACCTGCCGCATCGGCCAGCTCCAACGTTCCGCGTAACGGGTAGTGTCTATCGGTAGCTTCCACATCGAGCAACTGGGTCTGGTCGTGCGCGAACGCCACGCTGGGGAATCCCGCGGTGTGGGTGATCGCCAGACCATCCTGCTGCGCTTTGATGGCGAAGTTCTCGGGCAGCGCCTGCGGTGAGCTGATCCCGATGTCACCGCCGATCAGTTCGGCGGCGCTGGCCAGCATGCCCCGTTCGATCCGCGTGGCGAGCGTCGCCACCACGCCCAGCGCGACGACCGCCAGCACCAGCGACGCCGCCAGCGTACGCAGCTCGGGCAAGTGCCATTCGCGGCGCAGGTTGCGCAGGGCGAGGCGCAGCATCTTCATGCTCGCACGCCGGTCACGACGCGGCCTTCATCCAGTTCGATCCCGCGCTGACAGCGTGCGGCCAGGGTCGCGTTGTGGGTGACCAGCACCAGGGTAGTGTGGTGGTCGCGGTTCAGCGCAAACAGGAGGTCGCTGATGTGGTGGCCGGTGCGCTGGTCGAGGTTGCCGGTGGGCTCGTCGGCGAACAGCACGCGTGGCTCGTGCACGAACGCACGTGCGATCGCCACGCGCTGCTGTTCGCCTCCGGAAAGCTGGGCCGGGTAGTGACGGCGTCGCGGCGACAGTCCCACCGCGTCGATTGCCTCGCGTGCGCGGCTGCGCGCGTCGCGTCTGCCTTCGAGCTCCAGCGGCAGCATCACGTTTTCCTCCGCGGTAAGCGCGGGAAGAAGATGGAATGACTGAAACACGAAACCGACCAGGCGCCGGCGCAGATCGGCGCGGGCCTCTTCGTCAAGCGCATGCAGTGCGTGACCGTCGAGCATGATGCGGCCAGCATCGGGCGTGTCCAGACCGGCGAGCAGACCGAGCAGGGTGGTCTTGCCTGAGCCGGAGGCGCCGACGATGGCGAAGCTCTCACCAGCCATGATGCGCAGGTCGATTCCGGACAGGATATCCAGCCGGCCCTCGGGACCGCGCACCGACTTGCTAACATCACAGGCCTCAAGGAGCGGACGGGTAGGATCATTCATGCATCGATGCCTGTGGTTGCTGGTTTTTTTGTGCGGCATCGGCAGCGCCCAAGCGGCGACGCCGAAAACCGTGTTGGTGCTCGGCGACTCCTTGTCTGCCGCGCACAACATCCCGGTCGAGTCCGGCTGGGTGCATCTGCTCGATGTACGTGTGGCCAAGATGGTGCCGAAGTGGACCGTGGTCAATGCCAGCATCAGCGGCGAGACGTCCCTGAGTGGGCGCAACCGCTTGCCGGCACTGATCGAAAAGTATCATCCACAGGTGCTGGTGATCGAACTGGGCGCGAATGATGGCCTTCGCGGTTTGCCGCTGCCGGCGCTGCGCGAGAATCTGGCGGCGATGATCGAACTGGCGCAGCAGCGTAAGGTGCGGGTGTTGCTGGTGGGTATCGAACTGCCAGTGAATTACGGACCTCAGTATCGGGACCGCTTGCGCGCGATCTATGCCGAACTGGCGCACGAGCGACACACTGCCCTGGTGCCATTCCTGCTTGACGGCATCGCACTGGATCCGGCCTTGATGCAGGAAGACGGCATGCATCCGGTCGCCGCCGCCCAGCCACGCGTGTTGGACACCGTCTGGAAGCGGCTACAACCGCTTCTGCAATGAACGTCAGGCCAAATATAGCCTGACTCTGCGATGCGGAATTCACATTGTCATCACCCCGCCGCCGTGTATACCTTCACAAATGTGAAATGAGAAGGGAGCGCAGACGACATGACCGTACATGACGAGCAATCGGGCTTGATCTTGCTGGTGGAAGATAACCGCCAGATCGCCGAAATGGTGGGTGAATTTCTCGAGCGGCGTGGCTATTCGGTGGATTACGCGGCCGATGGCGTCAGTGGATTGCATCTGGCGGTGTCCAACAGTTACGACGTGGTCGTGCTGGACCTGATGTTGCCTGGGTTGGACGGTCTGGAGGTCTGCCGCAAACTACGCAAGGAAGCCAAGAAGTCCACTCCGGTACTGATGCTCACCGCGCGCGACACGCTGGAGGACAAGCTGATCGGCCTGGAAGCCGGTGCCGACGACTACCTCGTCAAGCCGTTCGAGGTGCGCGAGCTGGAGGCGCGCCTGCGAGCGCTGATTCGGCGCGACCGCCGCCAGGTATCTACCGAAGTGCTCACCGTCGGCGACATGACCCTGGATACTGCCACCTTGCGTTTGACCCGCGACGGCCAGGAGCTGATCGTTTCGCCGATCGGACTGAAACTGCTGGCGATCTTGATGCGTGAATCGCCGCGGGTGGTCAGCCGGCGCGACATCGAACGCGAGATTTGGGGCGACACGCTGCCCGATTCCGATACCTTGCGGTCACACCTGTACAACCTGCGCCGCGTTATCGACAAACCCTTCGCGCGCCCTCTGTTACACACCATCCATTCGGCTGGTTACCGTCTGGCAGATCTCGAGTCAGAAATGGCCTCGACGACCCAGACAGCGTGACATCGACACGGCGAAGGTAATGAACGGCACGGTGACGAGCGCCATCACATTTCGCGCTGGAGCTTTCAAACGGCGCATCGCATGGGTGTTCGGACTGCAGTTCGTGGTGTTGGTCATCGTCTGCGCCATGGGCATATATGGCGTCGCGCCTTGGGAGGCGGTGATCGTGCTGATCCTGATCACCACGGTGCTCGCCTGCCTGGCCACCCAGCACGAGTGGGGACCAATCCGTTCCCTCGCCCGGCTGATCGAAGGCTGGAGTGACCACGAGCTTGACCCGGAGTCATTTCGTCCAGAGAGATTGTCCAGCGACACCGACGCTGACGTGGCTCTGCTGGCTCGGGGTCTGCACGGATTCGCCACTCGCATCGCGAGCTACAACCAGCGCGAGCGTAACTGCGAGCGTAACTTCACCCGCGACGCCAGCCATGAACTGCGCAGCCCACTCACTGTCATCAAGATGTCGGTCGACATGTTGGCTGACGAGCCTGATCTGAGCGATTTCGGGGCCCGCTCGGTACGGCGGATCCATCGCGCCTCACGCGAACTGGAAATGCTGGTCGAGGCACTGCTGGTGTTGGCGCGCGATGCCAATACGCCAAGTGACAAGGAACGCTTCGTCGTGAACGACGTGCTGGAGCGAGAACTGCATGCCGCGCGGGAATTGTTTGCCGGTCGGCCAATCGAATTGCGGCTGGAGCAGTCGACCCGCTTCGCATTGGAAGGTTCGCCGCAGGCGTTTTCGGTGCTGTTCTGGCAGCTGCTGCGCAATGCCTGCCAGCAGGCTGAGTGCGGTAGTGTGGTGGTCAGCGTGGAGCCGGGTATGGTGAGCGTGAGCAATCGGACCGACAGGCCGCCTGACCAGACCGTGGCCGCTTTGCCTCAAGTCGATCGGCATGGATTCGAACTGGCGATTGCTCGCCAGATCAGCGATCGCTTCGGCTGGCCGCTTGAATTGCAGACCCGGCTCGATCGGGAGAATGTTGCGCGTGTCCGCTTTCCCGACGCGCTGCCGGTCGACACCGCAATCCCGAACGCCACCACGGCGCCGTAACCAACTCATAGTTGGGTCGGGTCAGGCGCCTGGCGAGATCAACCAGCCAATGCTTTGTCGACCGCGAACGTGCAACCCGTCTTCGCCGTGACCTCGTCCAGGGTTACGCCGTCGTTGAGTTCGATCACGGTCAGGCCCTTGCCTTTCTCCACTGCGAACACGCACAGGTCGGTGATGATCAGGTCCACCACCTGCTTGTCGGTTAGTGGCAGGTCGCACTCGGTCTTGATCTTCGGGCTGCCGTCCTTCGCGCAGTGCTCCATCAGCACCACCACGCGCTTGACGCCGCTGACCAGGTCCATCGCGCCGCCCGGCCCCTTGACCATCTTGCCCGGCACCATCCAGTTCGCCAGGTCGCCCTTGGCGGAAACTTCCAGGCCACCCAAAATCGTCAGGTCGATATGCCCGCCGCGGATCATCGCGAACGAATCGGCGCTGGAGAAGAAACTGGATCCCGGCAGAGTGGTGATGGTCTGCTTGCCAGCGTTGATCAGATCGGGATCTAGCTGGTCTTCGGTGGGAAACGGGCCGATGCCGAGCAGGCCATTCTCCGACTGCAGCGTGACGTTGACTCCGGCGGGAATGTGGTTCGCCACCATGGTCGGAATACCGATGCCCAGGTTTACGTAGAAGCCATCCTCCAACTCCTTCGCGGCGCGCTTGGCCATCCCGGTGCGGGTCGGGTTTTCCTTGCCTGCCGCGACACCGGCAATCGTGCGGAACTCGATCCGCTTCTCGTACTTCTCGCCCTGCACGATGCGGTCGACGAAGATACCTGGCACGTGGATATTGTTCGGGTCCAGCTCGCCCACGGGCACCAGATGCTCCACCTCGGCCACACAGACCTTGCCGCAGGTCGCAATCATTGGATTGAAGTTGCGCGCGGTCTCGCGGAACACCAGATTGCCGTGAGCGTCGCCCTTCCACGCCTTCACAATCGACAGGTCGGTGGTAATTGCTTCCTCCAACACGTATTCCTTGCCGTTGAAGACCTTGGTTTCCTTGCCTTCGGCCAGCTTGGTGCCAAAACCCGTGCGCGTGTAGAAACCGGGGATGCCGGCGCCGCCGGCACGCAGCTTCTCGGCCAGGGTGCCCTGCGGGGTCAGGTGTAGTTCCAGTTCACCGGCCAGCGTTTGCCGCTCGAACTCCTTGTTTTCGCCCACGTAGGAGGCATACACGCGCTTGACCTGGTGCGTCTTCAGCAACGGGCCCATGCCGAAATCGTCCACGCCGGCGTTGTTGCCGACGATGGTCAACCCCTTGGTACCCGCCTTGAGTAGCGCGTCGATCAGGTTCTCGGGGATGCCGCACAGGCCGAAACCACCGGCAGCGATCGTCATGTCGTCGAACAACACGCCATCAAGAGCCTTGGTCGCGCTCGGATATACCTTGTTCATTGCGATGCCTTCCTGCACAGGAGAATCAGTGCACAAGGATACGACGGATCGGCCCCGGCTGGCTTCGTACGAAGGTCGCAGGCTGAGTTTCGCTCTGACGACTGCCTAGTTGACATTGTCAATTACAGATGTAAACATAGCGTCAATTACACGCGTAAACGGTGACTCATGGCAATCAGCGAAGCCGAAGCAGTGGTGATGAATGTGTTGTGGCGCGAGGCTCCGCGCACGGCCGAGGAAATCCTCGCCGAAGTTGGCCCGGCGCAAGGCTGGCAAGAGGGTACGGTGAAATCCCTGCTCAATCGTTTGCTGCGCAAAAAGGCCGTGCATGCAGAACGCGACGGCCGCCGCTACCTCTACACGCCCTTGCTGGCGCGCGAGCAGTACGTCTCGCAGGAGAGCAAGGGCTTGCTCGACCGTTTGTTCGGTGGCCGGGTGGCACCGCTGGTGGCGCACTTTTCCGAGCAGCGCAAGCTTTCGAAGAAAGACATCGCCGAACTGCGCAAGCTGCTGAAGGAGCTCGACGATGAACAATGAACTCGCGGCAATCGACTGGCTCGGCCACGGCTGGCTGCTGTTGCTCGCCTTCACCGTTGCCGTGCTGCTGGTGGCCGCACTGCGCAAGCCGTGCCGACATCTGTTCGGCACCGAGCGCGCGTTCCAGCTTTGGCTGCTGCCGCCACTGGCGATGCTGTCCAGCCAGTTGCCGCATGCGGCGGATGCTGGCTTTGCGCCGCTTCCTGCGGCGGTATACATGATCACGTCCGTGGGTGGAGGGTTACCCATTCACGCGGGCGCTTCGAGCGGAATCAGCTGGCACACGGGAATCATGTTGATCTGGTTTACCGGTGCGCTGGCCAGCTTCGCACTGGCGGCGTGGACGCAGTTGCGCTATCGCCGGCGTCTGCTCGGTGCGACGAGGATCATCCAGCTTCCATCACGCTGGCCGATTCTGCGTGCCGTGCGCGCCGATGTCGGACCGGCTTTGGTCGGCGCGTGGCGGAGCCGCATCGTGTTACCTGCTGATTTCCAACAGCGCTATAACGCGACCGAACGGGC
>CAJDWH010000007.1_pt1 | contig 33447 bp, 28 predicted proteins | sample 7391531 | NCBI WGS metagenome assembly CAJDWH01 (sample SAMEA7055715, study PRJEB34461) | soil metagenome | biome: terrestrial ecosystem; feature: Peninsula; material: soil | place: Antarctica | collected 2016
AGCGGCAAGACCGAGGTGTACCTGGCATTGATCGAACAAGTGCTGGCACAAGGCAAGCAGGCCTTGTTGCTGGTACCTGAGATCGGGCTGGCACCGCAGACCGTGCGACGTCTGCGCGAACGGCTGGGCGTGATGGTGGAAGTGCTGCACTCCAACCTGTCCGAGGGCGAGCGCGCACGTGCCTGGCTGCGCGCGCGCGCCGGCACCGCCCGCGTGATCCTGGGTACCCGCTCGGCGATCTTCACGCCGCTGCCGCAAGCTGGTCTGATCATCGTCGATGAGGAACACGACGCCTCCTACAAACAGCAAGACGGCTTCCGCTACCACGCCCGCGACCTGGCGCTGGTGCGCGCGCGCGCGTTGGGGGTACCGGTGCTGCTCGGTTCGGGCACGCCCTCGCTAGAATCTTTGGCCAATGTGGAAGCCGGTCGTTACCGCAGCCTGCATTTGCGCGCGCGCCCCGGCGCGGTACGGGCGCCGCAAGTGCAGATCATCGACATGCGCGGGCAGCGGCTGGAGCACGGCCTGTCGCCGGCGCTGCTGACCGCTGTGGCTGAGACAGTGGCGCGTGGCGAGCAGGCGTTGGTATTTCGCAATCGCCGCGGCTATGCGCCGGTGCTGCTGTGCCACGCCTGCGGCTGGCATGCGGAGTGCGCACGCTGCGAGCGACCGCTGACCCTGCACGCGAGCCGTCGCCAGCTGATTTGCCATCACTGCGACTATCAGCAGCGGGTTCCGGCGACTTGCCCGAGCTGCGGCGCGGCGACGCTGACCGCGCAAGGACATGGCACCGAACGACTTGAGGAAGCCCTGATCGCACGGTTCCCGCAGGTACCGGTCTTGCGCGTGGATCGCGAAACCACCCGCCGCAAGGATGCGTTCGAAGGCATGCTGGCGACGCTTGAGGACGAACAGCCGGCGATCCTGGTCGGCACCCAGATGCTGGCCAAGGGACATGACCTGCCCAACCTCACCCTGGTCGCCATCGTCGGCGTCGACGAAGGCCTGCACAGCGTGGATTTTCGCGCCGAGGAACGGCTGGCACAGCTGGTGGTGCAGGTTGCCGGGCGGGCCGGACGCGCCAGCAAACCCGGCCGCGTGCTGCTGCAGACGCACCAGCCCGATCACCCGCTGCTGCGCAACCTGCTGGCCCACGGTTATGCCGCCAGCGCACGCGAGCTGCTGGCCGAACGGCGTCTGATTCAGTTGCCGCCATACAGCCATCAGGTGCTGTTGCGTGCCGAGGCGCCCGGGCGCGAAGCGGTCGACGTGTTCCTGGCCGGCGCCCGCGCCGCGTTGCCCGTTGACGCGCCACTGCAGATCGCCGGCCCGATGCCTGCACCGATGGCCTTGCGCGCAGGCCGTCATCGCGGCCAGCTGCTGATCGAGGCCGCCCATCGCGGCGTGTTGCGCGGCATGTTGCGCTCATGGCAGCAAACGCTGGCCGCGCTGCCTACGGCGCGCAAAGTACGTTGGTCGCTGGATGTGGATCCGATCGATTTGTATTGAAGCCGGAGCCCAGCGCCCCGCTCAGCCGGCGTCCGCCTTGAGCGAGCCGGGCGTGATCAGCCAGCGCACCGCCAGCACGCCCACCTCATACAACAGGCACATCGGTATACCCAGCATCAGCATCGAGGTGATGTCCGGTGGCGTGATCACCGCGGCAATGCCGAAAGCACCCACGATGGCGTAGCGTCGCCCGCTGCGCAGTTTCTCCAGGTCCACCACGCCGATCGCGGCCAGGATCACCACCGCCACCGGCACCTCGAAGCAAACGCCAAACGCGAAGAACATCAACATCACAAAGTCGAGGTACTGACTGATGTCGGTCATCATCTCCACGCCGTTGGGCGTGACCGCGACGAGGAAACGAAACGCGGCGGGCAGCACCAGGAAGTAGGCGAACGCGCAGCCCAGATAGAACAGCGCCATCGCCGCCGCCAGCAGCGGCCGCGCCAGGCGTTTCTCGTGCTTGTACAGGCCGGGGCTGACGAACGCCCAAAGCTGGTACAGGATCACCGGCATGCTGATGAACAATGCCAGATAGAAAGCCAGTTTTAATGGCGTGATGAAGGGGCTGGTGACGCCGGTGGCGATCAGGTGCGCGCCTTCGGGCAAGCGAGCGACCAACGGCGCGGCCAACTGCGTGTAGAGCCGGTTGGCAAACGGCACCAGCGCCAGCAAGATCAGCACCAGCGCGGCTACCGCTTTGAGCAGGCGCGAGCGCAGTTCCAGCAAGTGCGAGAACAGTCCCTGCTGCAAACCTTCCTCCGGTGCCGATTCCGGCGTATCCGATTCAGGCGTCGCCATGCGCTGCATTCCGTAGGGTTGAGGCCGGCTCGACCGATGCCGGTTCGCCCAGCGGCAACTCGGCCTGCGGACTCGGCTCTTCGGGTTGGGCCAGGGCGGCGGCTTCGCTCACGGATCCTTCTATGGGCTGACCGGCTGTGGGCTGATCGTCTATGGGCCGATCCATCGCGGTCAGCTTGCTGACGACGTCCGACAGCGGCTCGTGCGCGCCACGCAGTCCATCCTTGACTTCCTGTTGCGCCGCGTCGACCTGTGCCACCGCTTCACGTGCGGCGCGCCGGATCTCCTCAACCTCGAGTTCGCGCTCGACTTCTGCGCGCACGCCATCCCAACCATTGCGTACCCGCCGCAGCAACGCGCCGGCGGTGCGCGCCGCGCCGGGCAGCTTCTCCGGGCCGAGCACGATCAACGCGATCAGGGCGAGCAGTACCAGTTTGCCGAGGCTGAACTCGATCATTGCTGCATGCCGCCCGCCAAGCGCCTACCGGGCTTCGTTGGAGTCGTGCTGACTCTGCTTGCTGGCTTGCTCGGCTGGCTTCGGATCTGCGCGCAGCTGCTCGGCTTCCTTGCGACGGGATTCTTCGTCTTCTTTCTTCTTCGTGTCGTCATCGCCGCTGAGGCTTTTTTTGAAGCCGCGGATGGCCTCACCGAGATCCGGCCCGAGATTGCGGATTTTCTTGGTGCCGAAAAGCAGCAACACGATCACCAGAAAAATACCCCAGTGCCACAAGCTGTCAAAACCCATGTTCAACCTCTGGCCGATTGCGGCCATCCTGGTGCCGGCACAAATCGCGCCGAAAGTTATTCCGAAGTGTACTCCTCAAGCCGATCGCGAAAGTCGACGACCGGCGCGGGAACGTTGCTGACACCACCCTCGAAAATACGCCGCGGCGTGATGCCTGACCCATACACTGCGGCGTTGGCATCGTAGTCGACGCGCAGCGCCGCGCCATCCAGCGCCACGCCGGCAAACAGTCCGCGGCTACGCGAGTAGGAATAGATCTCGGCTTTCAGCTGACCGTCCGTCGAGGCGTGGGCGGTGCGACCCACCGGACCGGCCGCCGCCGAAGCATCGGCGCCCAGGGTGAATTTGCCGCGCACGATCGAGTCCACCCCGTGCTGGGTGCGAAACACCAACACCACGTCGGTGGAAGACACGCCGGCCTGGAAGCCGATGCTGCCGCCGGTCATGGTGATGAAGCTGGGATTGGACCAGGTGCCGTCCGGGCTCTTTACCGAGATCAGGCCTTCGCCGCGACGTCCGCCAAACACGAAACCGACCTTGAGCATGTCCGGGATCACCGCGATCGCCTTGGCGTCGCGCAACAGGTCGCGTGGAATCGCCTTGTCCGGTGCCTGCATGATCTCGTTAAGCACCTTGACCGCGTTTTGCGCCCGCGCCAGCGGCGGGTCTTCGGCATGCGCCATCATCGCCGGCAGCAACAGGGCAAGAGCGATCAGCAACAGACGACGCAAGGGGGTCTTCGACATGGGAACTCCGTAGGCTTGAGTAGTTCGGCGGGCACGCAGCCCGGCGGGCTTGTGGCAGACTGCATGATTGATCCTTCAGGACCGGTCCGCTTCCGACTGTCACGATGCGCTTACCCAACCACTATACCGGCCTTGCCGGCTATTCCCACGGGGCTTCCGAGTCAGCCGTTCAGGCTGGCGTATTGCTGGTCAACCTGGGCACCCCGACGGCGCCGACCGCCGCCGCGGTGCGGCCATATCTGGCGCAGTTCCTCGCCGACCCGCGGGTGATCGAATACCCGCGCTGGTTGTGGTGGCTGATCCTGCACGGAGTGATCCTGCGACTGCGACCGAAGCGTTCGGCGCACGCCTACGCCAAGATCTGGACTGAGCAAGGTTCACCCTTGCGTTTCGGCAGCGAGGCGCTCGCCGAGGGGCTGCAGGCCGAGCTGCTGCGGCAGAGGCCGGCGGCGCCCATCCGGGTGGCGCTGGCGATGAGCTACGGTGAACCGTCGGTCGCGCAGACAATCGCACAGATGCAGCGCGAAGGCGTGCGGCGGCTGCTGGTGCTGCCGCTTTATCCGCAGTATTCGGCCACGTCCACCGGTTCGGTGCTCGACGCCGTAGCCGACAGCATCAAGTCGTTACGCTGGCCGCCGGAGCTACGCGTGGTCAACGATTACCACGATGATCCGCAGCACATCGAGGCGCTGGCCGCCAGCATCGAAGCATGGTGGCAGGCGAACGGGCGCGGAGAGCGGCTGCTGCTGTCGTTCCATGGCATCCCCGAGCGCTACATGCTTGCCGGCGACCCCTATTTCTGTCAGTGCCAGGCTACCGCCAGGCTGCTGCGCGATCGACTCGGCCTGAGCGAGCAAGACATGTTGATCACCTTCCAGTCGCGGCTCGGGCGCGAGCCATGGCTGCACCCGTATACCGATGTCACCGTGCGCCGGCTAGGGGCCGAAGGCGTGCGCAAGCTGGACGTGGTCTGTCCCGGTTTCGCGGTGGACTGTCTGGAGACGCTGGAGGAAATCGCGATGCAGAACCGCGACTTCTTCGTCGCCGCTGGCGGCGAATCGCTGCGCTATATCCCTTCGCTCAACGACAGCCCCGGGCAGCTCGAAAGTCTGGCCGCGCTGGTACTGCGGCACACCCAGGGTTGGGACGAATTCGCCATCGGCCACGATGCCGCGGCCGCCCAACAGGCCAGGGTCCAGGCAGGCCAACGTGCACGTGAGCTCGATCCACGTGCCAACTGAAGTCAGCGTAGCGCTGGCCCACCTCAACCTGCGCGGCCAAGCATGGGGTGATCCGTCGGCGCCGCCGTTGCTGGCGCTGCACGGCTGGCTGGACAACGCAGCCAGCTTCTCGTTGCTCGCTCCGCTGCTGGCCGCGCACTACCGGGTGATTGCGCTGGAAATGGAAGGCCACGGTCATTCCGACCATCTGGCAGTGGGCGCCGACTATCATTATCTGCGCCATGTGCAGAGCGTGCAGGCCGCGGCGGATGCCTTGCAGCTGACGCGCTTTACCCTGCTCGGCCATTCGCTGGGTGCCGGCGTCGCCTCGCTGGTCGCCGCGGCCATACCGCAGCGGATCGAGCGCTTGCTGCTGATCGAAGGCCTCGGCCCGCTCGGTGACGATGGCTCGCGCACCTTGCAGCGATTCCGCGAAACGCTGGCCGCGCGCGCCGAGCGCGGCCGCCCGCTGCGGGTATTTCGCAGCATCGAGCAGGCGATCAGCGCGCGCTGCATGGCCAGTGGCATGCAGGCTGAACTGGCGCGGCCGATTGTCGAACGCGGTCTGATCGAAACCGAAGGCGGCTGGCGCTGGCGCAGTGACTCGCGACTGACCCGGCCCACTGCAGTGCGTCTGGCCGAGAGTCAGGTGCACGCCTTGCTGAAAGGGATCAGCACACCAACCAAACTGCTGCTGGCCCAACCAGCTGCGCCGTACCTGCCGCCGGAACCCGTGCGGATGCGTGCTGCGTGTGTGGCTGATATCGAAGTCAGTCACATGGATGGCAGCCATCACCTGCATCTGGAGCACCCGCAGGCCGTCGCCGACTGGATCGGACACGCCGGCTAGCACGCACCCACAGCAAGTGTCGCCGCAGCGTCGTTTCGTTGTCGCGCGACTCGCGTCGCCGCGCGATACTCGCGCTCCGGTCGCTCTCCGCCCTCTTCTTTCAACCACCACTCGGAGCAAAACCCCATGACACTATCCATGTACCAAGCATCCGTTCCCGTCTTCGTACGCGCGCTCAGCAGCCTTTCCCAAGTGCTGGCGAAGGGCGGCGAACACGCCAGCGCAAAAGGCGTCAGCGACGAGGTGCTGCTGCAAACCCGTCTGATCGCCGACATGCTGCCGCTGATCAAGCAGTTCCAGATCGCATGCGACATGGCCGCCCGCGGCACCGCCAACCTGGCGGGAGTCGAGCCGAAGTCGTTCGAGGACAACGAAACCACGCTGGCCGAAGTGCATGCTCGCATCAACGGCACCATTGACTACATCAAGGGTTTCTCGCCTGAGCAGATCGACGGCAGCGAGGCCCGCGCGATCCATCTCAAGATGCGCAACGGCGATCTGGACTTCGAAGGCCAGGCGTATTTGTTGCATTTCGTGATTCCCAATCTGTACTTCCACTGCACCACCGCCTACAACATCTTCCGCGAAGCCGGCTCCGACATCGGCAAAGTGGATTTCCTCGGCAAGGCGTGACCCATCGGCGAGCGTAGGAGCCCGCTCGCGGGCGATGCTCTTGTTCTGATGCCCCAGGTAGATCAGAGAAAAAGCATCGCCCGCAAGCGGGCTCCTACGTGTTTTATCTGCGAAAATCCGGGATCACCCCTGTTCCCGGATGGCTGACTGATGCTGCGACTGACCGACCTCAAGCTGGCGCTGGATCACAGCGAGGACGAGCTCGCTGCCGCGATTCTCAACCGGTTGGATATCGCCGCCGCCGAACTGACCGGTTATAGCGTGGCCAAGCGCAGCCACGACGCGCGCAAACGCGGTGCGATCACGCTGATTTACGCGGTCGACGTCGATACCCCACGCGAAGCTGAGCTGCTGCAACGTTTCGCCGAGGATCTGCATGTGCGGCCCACGCCGGACACGGAGTACCGCTTCGTCGCCCACGCGCCGGGACGGATCACACAACGTCCCCTGGTAATCGGCTTCGGACCGTGCGGGCTGTTCGCGGGGCTGGTGTTGGCGCAGATGGGTTTTCGCCCGATCATCCTCGAGCGCGGCAAGGAAGTGCGCGAGCGCACCAAGGACACTTGGGATCTGTGGCGCAAGCGCAACCTGCATCCGGAATCGAACGTGCAGTTCGGCGAGGGCGGTGCCGGCACGTTTTCCGACGGCAAGCTGTACAGCCAGATCCGCGATCCGCAACACCACGGCCGCAAGGTGCTCACCGAATTCGTCAAGGCCGGTGCACCGGAGGAAATCCTCTACGTCAGCAAACCGCACATCGGCACCTTCCGACTGGTGTCGATGGTCGAGCACATGCGCGCCACGATCGAATCACTCGGTGGCGAGATACGTTTCAGTCAGCGCGTCGACGATCTGCTGATCGATATCGATGCGGCCGGCGAGCGCCACGTACGCGGCGTCACCCTGGCCAGCGGCGAAGAGATCCGCGCCGACCATGTGGTACTGGCGCTCGGTCACAGCGCCCGCGACACCTTCACCATGCTGCACGCACGCGGTGTGTACCTGGAGCCCAAGCCGTTCTCGATCGGCTTCCGGGTCGAACATCCGCAATCGGTGATCGACCGAGCCCGCTTCGGCGCGCAGGCCGGCCACCCGATCCTGGGCGCCGCCGATTACAAGCTGGTGCACCACTGCAAGGGCGATCACGCCGGCCGCGGACGCTCGGTTTACAGTTTCTGCATGTGCCCCGGCGGCACCGTAGTGGCCGCCACCAGCGAAGCCGGACGCGTAGTGACCAATGGCATGAGCCAGTATTCACGCAACGAACGCAATGCGAACGCCGCTGTGGTGGTCGGCATCGACCCGCCCGACTTCACGCCGTTCGATGCCAGTGGCAGTCCGCTCGCCGGCATTGCTCTGCAGCGCGCATTGGAAAGCCACGCTTATGTATTGGGCGGTGAAAACTACAACGCACCGGCCCAGCTGGTCGGCGACTTCCTGACCGGCCACAGCTCGCAAGCATTCGGTGATGTGCAGCCTTCATACAAGCCCGGCGTGACTCTGGGCAGCCTCGACAACGCCCTGCCCGAGTACGCGATCGCCGCGATCCGCGAGGCGATGCCCGCGTTCGAGAAGCAGATTCGCGGGTATGCCATGCACGATGCCATTTTCACTGGCGTGGAAACGCGCACCTCCTCGCCTGTGCGGATCAAACGCGACGACAGCTTGCAGAGTCTCAATACGCGTGGCCTCTATCCGGCAGGCGAAGGCGCAGGCTACGCAGGCGGCATTCTTTCGGCTGGCGTCGATGGCATCCGCATCGCCGAAGCGGTAGCGTTGAACATGCTGGCGAACTGAGGTCGGGTGTTCCCGGATTGATTCTGCCGCCGACCAACCTCATTTGCTTCTGTCAGTCGCCTCAAGTGGCGCGATTCCCCAAAGGCTTCCGATGTCCATCTCAAATTTACCTGTGTCGCTGCATATCGATTTCGTCTCCGATGTTTCCTGCCCGTGGTGCGCAGTGGGGCTGGCGTCGCTGCAACAGGCGCTGAAGAACCTCGACGGCGAAATCACCGCAGAGATCCACTTCCAGCCGTTCGAACTGAATCCACAGCTTGCCGCCGAAGGTGAGGACTCCACCGAACATTTGATGCGCAAATACGGTAGCTCGGCGCAGCAGATCGACGCCAACCGCGAGGTGATCCGCCAGCGTGGCGCAGACCTGGGTTTCACCTTCAACATGAACCGGCGCACGCGCGTTTACAACACGTTCGATGCCCATCGCCTGCTGCATTGGGCCGCGCTGGAGGGCAAGGAACTCGCGCTCAAGCAAGCCTTGTTGCGCGCCTACTTCACTGACGGCGAAGACGTGAGCGATCACGCCACGCTGACGCGACTTGCCGCGGGCGCGGGTCTGGACGCGATACGCGCAGCACAGATCCTTGCTGAGGGGACGTACACCGACGAAGTCCGCGGTCAGGAGCAGCACTACACCTCGCGCGGCATCCAGTCGGTACCGGCAACCATCGTCAATGACCGCCACCTGATTTCCGGTGGGCAGCCGCCGGAAGCCTTCGAACAGGCCTTGCGCCAGATTGCCGCCGAAAAGTCGGCCCCGACCTCAGCGTAACGCGACCGAAGTTGCGCGGCAGAACTGCGTACGCGCGGCTGGCGCGCGGTCGCTATCCGTGCGTGACCGGTGCCGGGCGGCCGATCCAGTAGCCTTGCCCCATGTCGCAGCCCATCGCCTTGAGTGCGGCGTACTGGATCTCCGTCTCGATGCCTTCGGCGACTACGTCGATATCCAGCGCACGTGCCAGCGCCAGCACCGCCGCCACCACGGTAGTGCTGCTGGTATTCGCACCCTTGTCCAGCTCGTGCACGAAGGCGCGATCGATCTTCAGGATGCGCAATGGCAGCGAGTGCAGATAGCTGAGCGAGGAGTAGCCGGTACCGAAATCGTCCAGTGCTGCGCCGATGCCCAACGCACGCAGTCGCTCCAGCGTGGCGCGTACACGTTCAGGATTGTCGAGCAACGCGCCCTCAGTAACTTCCACCACCAACCGTGACGGCGGAAGATCGGTTCGTTGCAGCACCTCGATCAGACGCTCGTCGAAGCTGTCGTGGCGAAGGTGCAGCGCGGACACGTTGATCGTCATGAAGCTGTCGGCGCGGCCATGGGCGCGCAGCCGCTCGCAGCTCAGTTCGAACATGCGCCAATCGATCTCCTCGATCAGACCGCTGTCCTCGGCGATCTTGAGAAAATCTCCCGGTAACAGGACGCCGCGTTGTGGGTGGTTCCAGCGAATCAGCGCCTCGTAACCCACCTGGTGGCCGTCACCTAGCCGACAGATCGGCTGGAAATACGGCTCGAACTGGTCGTACTTCAATGCCGCGCGCAATTCGCCCTCCAGGGTCAGCACGTCGACCATGTTCTTTGCCAGGGTCTCGTCGAACAACTGATAGCGTTTACGACCGAGCTCCTTGGCGCGATACAAAGCGATATCGGCGTCGCGGAGCATTTCGTCGGCGACCAGGTAATGCCCGTCCCCGATCGCGATGCCGACGCTGGCGGTGACCTGCAACTCCTTGCCGCCCACCGGCATCGGTGCCGCCAGCGCGTCCATGACCCGCTGCGCCACGGTATTCGCCTCGGCGGCTTGCTCTATCAGTTCGAGCAGGATCGCGAACTCGTCACCGGACAACCTCGCCACCAGATCGGGATGTCGAACGCAGCTGGAAAGTCGCGTAGCCACCTCCTTGAGCACTTCGTCGCCGGCCAGGTGACCGAGGCTGTCGTTGATGATCTTGAAGCGATCCACATCCAGGTAGAGCAAGGCAGAAAACTGCCGAGGACCGGGCTGCGCCAAGCCCAGCACTCGATCGATGCGATCACGCAGATAACTTCGGTTCGGCAAACCGGTCAGGGGATCATGCATCACCTGGTGTTTGAGCTGGTCCTGCACGCGCTCGCGCTCGGTAATTTCCTTGCGCAAGGCCTGCGTGCGCTCGGCTACGCGTTGTTCCAGTTGCTCGTAGGCGCGCTGCAGCGACTCGGCGGCACGGCGCCGGATCAAGCTGCTGGCGATCTGAGTGGCGACGAAGCTCAGCAGCTCCTGGTCGGATGGGCCATAGGACACCGCCTCGTCGTAACTCTGCACGGTGATCAACCCAATGACTTCGTCGCCGACCATCAGCGGCACCCCGAGCCAGCTCACGGCCGGCGACCCGGTGCGTCCCAGTGCAAGTTCGCCGGCGCGCGCCAACTCTTCGATTGCGGCATTGTCGCCACGCAACGGGATGCCACGACGCAACACATACTCGCTAAGGCCACGCGCCAGCGGGCGGCCGCTTGGGGGTCGTTCGACCGCGTCGACCGCATACGGAAACAGCAGCCGCTGGCCGTCGTCGGAGATCAACGCGATGTAGAAGTTCTCGGCGTTCAACAATTCAGCGACCACCGCATGCACGCGCCGATAGAACTCGCCACGATCGATGCGCGCCGTGGCCAACTCCGCGATCCGGAACAACGCCGTCTGCAGATGCTCCGCGTGCTGCCGCTCCATGATTTCCTGCTGCAACCCACGATTGGCCTCTGCCAGCTGGGCGGTGCGCTGCTGCACCCGTTGCTCGAGGTCTTCTTTGCCTTGCTTGCGCTCCAGTGCGGTCAGGATGTGGCTGCCGACAAACTCCAGCACGGCGAGGTCGCTGTCGGTGTAGCCGATATCCCGCTTGTAGCTCTGCACCACCAGCGCGCCGCCGGGCCGCCCCTCGCGCAACATCGGCACGCCAAGCCAGTCGTGGCTTTCCGCGCCGATCAGCGCCACCGGGCCGTAGACCTGATTACGCAACTCCTCGGCATCGCCCATGCGCGCCTTGCCATCGCGCAGCACGTACCAGGTCAGCGTGCGCTCGATCGCGCTGAGCGGCATGCTCCGGTATCCGCCGAGGGGCGCTGGACCGTGTACATCGACGAAGTACAGAAACCGGATCGTGTCGCGCTCGGCATCGTGCAGCACGATGAAGAAATTTTCCGCGTACATCAGGGAGCTGACGATCGCATGGATACCGCGCAACATCGCCGGCATATCCTCCTCAGAACCGGCGAGATCGGAAATCGCGAACAATGCCCGCTGCAGGTTCTCCGACCGCTCAAGCTGCCGATGCGAATGTTGCAGCTCGATCCACTCACGTGCACGCCGCAGATGTTGGCTTGCCAACCGCAACGGCGTCGCCAGGTCGTCGAGGAATACCTGGTTGGCACATGCCGGCTGCAGCTGCAACACCAATAGTGCCGGCTCGGGCAACTCACACAGGCGCACGGCGACACGCCGGCGATCCGCGTGCCATCGGGGCTCGTTCGAACCGGCAGCGAGTTCGAGCCAGGGCCAGTCTTCCGCATCGACCTGTGTCTCCGGCACACTATGAAAATCGGCTCGATCGCGCCGCCGCCACAGGACCCAGGCGCCTTCGCAGCCAGCGCGCTCCTGCGCCAGCCCGGCGATAGTCCGGGCGACGTCGTCGGGGGAGTGCGCGGCAATCAACCGCGTCAGCCATTCCAGTTGCATCGAACCATCGACTGGCATCGACTCCATCGTGTCCCCCTGTGTCGTCGCCAAGCTGGCTCCGAATGCGGCCGAATCCCTCTCCCGGTCCAGCACGCCTGGTGGGTACTGTGCGACAACTGCGGCCACGACGACAAGGCCGGCGGCAAATGCTTGTTGCACAAGTCCGATAAACTGGGCAGCTACGACTGCTCATGAAGCACCTCCGAACATGTCTGTCCGGCGCAGGATGTCCTCGCCTCGCCCCACACTGCGCTACAGGTTTGCCACGTCGCATGCTCGCCGACTCCACCAAAGACACCATTCGCGCTGCCTACGCTCGCCTGAAGGAGGGTTTGCCGGGCTTCCGCGCGCGCGCTTCGCAGGGGCGCATGATCGCTGAGGTGGCCAAGGCCTTCGGCCAGACCGGTGGCGTGGCGGTGATCGAGGCCCCCACCGGCACCGGCAAGTCGATGGCCTATCTGATCGCTGGCGTGGAGGTGGCGCGCTTCCAGAAAAAGAGACTGCTGATCGCCACCGCCACGGTGGCCTTACAAGAACAGTTGGTGCAGCGCGACATCCCGCTGTATCTGAAGCTCAACGGCATCGAGGCAAAGGTGGCGTTGGCCAAGGGTCGCGGGCGCTACATGTGCCCACGCAACCTGCTGATGGCGGCCAACAGTATCAACGATGCGCAGCTGGGCTTGGCCGGTTTCGAAGCGGATCTTCTGCTGTGGAATAAACCGCCGCAGCCACGCGACAAACAGGCGCTATCGAAGTTGCGCGAAGCATTCGATCGCAACGAGTGGGACGGCGACATGGACAGCGCGCCGGAGCCGGTCAGCGACCTGCTGCGCCAGATGATCACCACCAGCGCTGGCGGGTGCACCAACCGCAAATGCAGCCAATTCATGAACTGTCCGTTCTTTGCCGCGCGTCGCGCGGTGGACGATGCCGAGATCATCGTGGCCAACCAGGACCTGGTGCTGTCCGACCTCATCATGCCGGGCGAGGACGACGGCAACGGCGTTCAGGGGTGGGGCGGGGTGATCCTGCCGCGACCGGACGAGACGCTGTATATCTTCGACGAAGGTCACCACGTACCGGGCAAGGCGATCGACCGAGGCGCGGCCGAGGTCTACATGGGCGCCACCGTGCGTCAGCTGAGCCGGCTCGGCCGCCAAGTGCACGCAGCGTATTCGTTGACCGACAAGGAACGCCTGGGAAAACTCGGTCTCGACCAAGGCGATGAGAAGCTGCAGGAACTGAGCAACACGCTGGAGCAACTGGAGAAGGAGATTCGTCTGAGTTGGCTGCCCGACCCGGGTGAAACCGAGCCGATGTATCGCGGCTCGCTGGGCCAGCTACCCGAACCATGGGTGGAACACGCGCGCATTCTGGACCTGCTTACCGGCGAGGTGCAGCGCTGGCTCAGCGCGGTGCGCCGTGCGGTGGTCGAGATGACCGATGGCGGCCCGACCCAGGAAGCATTGTCGCGCGAGCTCGGCATCGCGCTGGAGCGCATAAGCCGTCAAGCGGCATGCTGGCGTTCGTGGTCCAGCGACGACCCCGACGATGCGCCGCCACTGGCGCGCTGGGTCACGCTCGGGGCGGACCAGCAACTGGTCTGTCACGCCTCGGCAGTATCCGCTTCCGGTCTGTTGCGCAGCGTGCTGTGGGGCAACGCCAGCGGCGTGGTGATGACGTCGGCCACGCTCAGCGCCGGTGGCAATTTCCGCGGTTTTGCCGATGCCGTCGGCCTGCCCGACGACGCGGTCACGGTGAGCCTGCCCTCGCCGTTCGACCTCGCTGCGCAGGCGCGGCTGGAAGTGCCGGCGATGCGCACCATGCCCGACGCGCGCGAGGCGCACGCCGAGGAAATCAGCGAATGGCTGGCGGAGAATCTCGATTGGGATGCCGGCAATCTGGTGCTGTTCACATCGCGGGCGAAGCTCGATCGCGTCTTGCAGAAGCTACCGATTGCGCAGGTGCGCAAGGTACGCGCGCAAGGTTCGCTGGGCAAATCGCAACTGGTTGCCGAACACTGCGCCGACATCACGGCCGGCAAAGGCAGCACGCTGTTCGGGCTGGCCTCATTCGGCGAGGGTCTGGACCTGCCCGGCAAGTTCTGCGAGACGGTAGTGATCACCCAGTTGCCGTTCGCTGTGCCAACCGACCCGGTCGGCGCCACCTATGCCGAATGGCTGGAATCGCGCGGGCGCAATCCGTTCATCGAAGTCAGCATCCCTGAGGCCACGCGTCTGCTGACCCAGTATTGCGGCCGCCTGATTCGCAATGAAACCGACCACGGCCGGATCGTGCTGCTGGACCGACGCATCATCAGCAAGCGTTACGGCGCTGGCATGCTGAAAGCGCTGCCACCATTCCAGCGCGTGATCGAGCGAACTGGGTGAGCGCACCGTTGGCGCCGGTTCCGTCGAGGCACGATGCCCACGCAGAAAACCGCTCGTCAACCGAACGCTGAACGATTCTCCAGCCATCGATCGTACCGTTTCACGCGGCCAGCGGGTCTCCCGGCACAGCAGGATGCGGCACCAGCCAATGATCCACCGGCGCCGGGCGCCCCAGCAAATAGCCCTGCCCCAGCTCGCAGCCCATGGCCTTCAGGGCGTCGCGTTCGACTTCGGTTTCAATGCCTTCGCCGATCACCTGGATGTCCAACGCGCGGGCCAACGCAAGGATGGCTGCCACCACCCGGGTGCTGCTGGTGTTGCTACCTTTGTTCAATTCTTGCACGAAGGAACGGTCGATCTTCAACATGCGCAACGGCAGCGAATGCAGATAGCTGAGCGAGGAGTAGCCGGTGCCGAAGTCGTCCAGTGCCGCGCCCACACCAAAGCTACGCAGACGCTCCAGTCTGTCGCGCACGCGCTCGGGGTGCTCAATCAAGGCGCCTTCAGTCACTTCAGCGACCAATCGCGTTGGCGGCAGACCGCAGCGTTCGACCAGTTGAAGCAACCGCGTGTCAAAGTCCGCGCTGCCAAGATGCAGCGCCGAGACGTTGATCGTCATGAACGTGTCGCTGGGTCCATGCGCCGCCAGCGCGCGGCAACTGAGCTCGAACATGCGCCAATCGATAGCTTCGATCATGCCGCAGTCCTGCGCGAGCTTGATGAAATCATCCGGCTTGAGCAAACCGCGCCGTGGATGATTCCAGCGAATCAGCGCTTCGTAACCCACTATTTCGCCATCACTGAGACGGCGGAACGGCTGGAAATAAGGCTCGAATTCGTCGTGCAGCAAGGCATGGCGCAACTCGCCCTCCAGCGTCAAGACATCGACCGAACTTTTCGCCAACGTCTCGTCGAACAGTTCGAAGCGCTTGCGCCCCTTTTCCTTGGCACGATACAGCGCGGTGTCGGCATCACGCAGCAATTCGTCGGCGCCGGCACAATTTGCGTCACCAATCGCAATCCCGATGCTGGCCGACGGTTCCAGCTCCCTGCTGGCCATCAACAGCGGCTCGCCAAGCGCGGCGAGAATCCGCTGAGCCACGCTGACTGCGGTGGCTGGCAGCCGCACGTCCTCCAACAAAATCGCAAATTCATCGCCGGATAGTCGTGCCACCAGATCAGGCTCGCGCACGCAGCGCAACAACCGACGGCCTACTTCCTGCAGGAACTGATCGCCGGCGAGGTGGCCCAGGCTGTCATTGATCACCTTGAAGCGGTCGACATCCAGATACAGCAAGGCGCAGCGGCGAGCGGGATCGCGTTTCAGCAAGGCCAGCGTCCGGCTGAGCCGATCACGCAGGAAGCCCCGGTTGGGCAATCCGGTCAACGCATCATGCAACACCTGATGCTTGAGCTGCTGCTGGATTTCCTCACGCTGGCGGATCTGCTGACGCAGCTCGTGCGTGCGCTCTTCCACGCGTTGCTCCAGCTGTGTATTGGCCTCGTGCAACGAGGCGGCCGAACTACGCCGGTAGATGCTGTTGGCAATCTGCAACGCGGCGAATGAAAGCAGTTCCTGATCGGCGATGACGTAGGCCGCTTCCTCGGCGTAACTCTGCACCGCGACCAGGCCAATCACCTCATCCCCGACCGTCAGCGGCACGCCTAGCCAACACTCCGACACGGCTCCCACCACTTTCAGCTCGATGAGTCCGCGCTGCGCCATGTCCAGTACGGTCGGCCGGTCCGCAATCAGCGGTCCATGCGCCATCACATATTCGCTCAGACCGCGCACCAGCGGACGATCCTTATAGACTCCGGTGGTGACGTCGACGACATAGGCAAATGTCATCATGCCGGCAGCTTTGTCGACCAGCCCGATAAAGAAATTCTCGGCATTGATCAGCGCACCCACCACGGTGTGAACCCGCCGATAGAACTCGTGTTCGTCGATGTCTGCAGTGGCCAGTTGAGCCAACTGGAACAACGACGCCTGCAGCTGTTCGGCGCGCTGTCGTTCCTCGATTTCCAGCTGCAGACCACTGTTGGCCTGGGCCAGCTCCTGGGTTCGCTGGAGTACGCGCGATTCCAACTCGTCCTTGCTCTGTTTGCGCTCCAGCGCGGTGAGGATGTGGTTGGCCACGAACTCCAGCAGCGCGCGGTCCTCATTGGAATAGACGAGGCCATCGCCGTAGCTTTGCACCACCAGTGCCCCCAGCACCTGACCGTCACGCAGCATCGGTACGCCGAGCCAGTCGCCGCTGCTCGCGCCGCGCGCGACCACGGGCCCTTTCACCTGCTCACGGACGCGGTCGATCGGCCCCATCAGTGGCTTGCCACCGGTCAGCAAATGCCAGGTCAGCGTATGGCCCAGATCCTCCAGCCTTACTTCCCCGGTTTTACGGGGACCATTCGTGTCCTTGGTATCGACGAAATACAGGAACCGCATCGTGCCGCGCTCGGGATCGTGTCGGACAATGAAGAAGTTTTCGCCATACATCAGCGTCCCGACAATGGCGTGGATGCCTCGCAGCAACTCGGGCATCCCCAGCGCTGAGCCGGCCAGGTCGGTTATCGCGAACAACGCCCGCTGCAGATGTTCCGAGCGCTCCAGCAACGCGTGCGAGCGATGCAGATCGGACAGATCCACCGCGTGGCGCAGACGCCGCGTAGCCCGCGTCAGACTCGACTCAAGGACGCCTCGCAGTTGCGATGCCGACTGGGCGCACGTGAAACGCAGCAGCAGCACAAAGCGTTCGCCAGCTATCAAACGCCATGCCACCCGACGCCCATCATCGGCAAGCAGTAACCGCTGATCATCCACCGCACCCTGGGCCCATGCCGCTTCTTCCGTTGTCGCCGAAGCGCCGTACGGATGTGCTTCAGCGTTTTCCCCGAGCAGACACACACGCTCGCATTCGCGCAGGGACTCCGCCGCTTCGATGATCAAGGCACCGACTTCCATCGGGGTATTGGCCTCGATCAACCGACCGAGCCAGAGCTCGGGTAGGGCATCGACAGGCGCATAGACCGCCTGGGCGTCGCGCGGACTCATCATTCGACGCCCCATGACCAACGACGAGCACGCGTCACCAAAGCGAGGTCGCCTTCGTGATCGTCATCGCTCTGTCGCTGTTGATTGCCAAGCGTCGCGGTCAATCTCATCATGATCCCGAAAATTCGCGTCTATTCCCTATCTGCCATGACCGGTCACTGCGGTTCCGGGCTCACTGAATCTCCAAGACGCCACTCCGCGTTCACACTACGGTCGCGGGGCCCCGCTCGGAAACTTGCAAACCCTGTGCCACGACGCGCCTCCAGCACCGTGGCAGCGACTGTCCTGGCTCGGAGACAGCGCCACCCGGCCATTTCGAAGCGATTCACAAAACGCAGCCGGCCCGTTCGACCGCGCGGATCACGGTGACACCGTACGTCCAATGATGACCGCCAGAGCGCTCCGGGCCCCCGTGGCCTGACCTTCGTTGTCGCATCGCAGGGATGGTGACCCGACTCGACGGGAACGCTATGCTCGGCGCCCTCTGGCCACTGTGGCGCCGCTGCCAACGAATCACATGATCATCCGTCTCGTCGATTGCCCATCCCAGCCGTGGAAGAACGGGTTCGGTCGCACGCGCGAGTTGGCCATCGAACCGGCGTCAGCCGGCGTCGGGGAATTTGTCTGGCGGGTCAGTGTCGCCGAAGTCGACAGTGCAGCACCGTTCTCGGTGTTTCCGGGGATTGACCGCCACATCGTGCTGCTCGACGGCAACGGCTTCACGATGAAGCTGGATGGTCGCGCGCAGCACGCGCTGACCACACCGTTCATTCCCTTCGGGTTCCCTGGCGAAACGAAGGTCGACGTAACCCTTACCGACGGTCCAACCCGGGATTTCAACCTCATGGTTCGGCGCGACCGGGCACGCGGTGACTTGCTGGCATGGCACGGACCAGCCACACACCGCGCCGACCCCACGCTGATGCTGGTGTTTTGCGCACGCGGCATCATCGACACCACGGAAGGCCGGTTGCGGACGGGCGATGCCTGGCGGCCATCCTCGCGCGATGCGGTCGTCACGCTGCTGGACCGCGCGGTGGCGCTGGCGGTTGTGGTGGAGCCCGGTGGCGCCTGATCGCCTGGCGCGCTCGCCTATACTCGGGGGCACCATCATGAGCGAGGCGAGCACCATGACCTTGTTGATCGTCGGCCTGCTGATCTTCCTGGGCTCACACTCGTTGCGCATTTTTGCCGACGACTGGCGTTCGCGGCAGCGCGCGCGATTGGGCGAGACGCGCTGGAAAGGTTTGTTCGCGCTGGTCTCGCTGATCGGCTTCGTGCTGATCTGCTGGGGCTTTGGCCTGGCGCGCCAGCATCCGGTGTCCTTGTATGTGCCGCCGTTTTTCCTGCGTCACCTCAACGCCCTGTTGACCTTGGTGGCGTTCGTACTGCTGGCAGCCGCGTATGTTCCGCGCAACCATCTCAAGGCAAAGTTCGGCCATCCGATGTTGCTGGGCGTCAACGTGTGGGCGATCGGTCACCTGCTGGTTACCGGCATGCTGCACGATGTGGTGTTGTTCGGCGCGTTCCTGCTGTGGGCGGTGGTGCTGATCGTCGTGTCGCACCAGCGCGACCGCGCTGCCGGCACTCGCTATGCGGCTGGCACCCTGCAAGGCGATGCGGTGGCCCTGCTGGTCGGCATCGCGTTCTGGGTGGCTTTCGCGTTCTGGCTGCACCCGTGGTTGATCGGAGTGAAAGCAATAGTTTAGGAAGCAGTGAAATAGTCGCCCGCAGCGGGCAGAGGGCAGCCGAGCGCCCGTTCCGGCGACGCTGGCAACGCATTTGGGCGCAATAGGTCGGCAACTTACAGCCTCTCAAGGGTGTCGGGAGTCATCTGGGGTCGGTCACGCTGCCGGGTTAGACTTGAACCCATCCGATCATCGGCGAGGATCACCCCATGGCTGCTTTTCTGCTCTGGCTGTTGTTGTTCGTGTTCTGCTGGCCGTTGGCGCTGCTGGCTCTGGTGCTTTACCCAATCGTGTGGCTGGTGTTGCTGCCGTTGCGGCTGGTAGGTATCACGGTGGGTGCGGTGTTTACGTTCCTCGGTGCGCTGCTGATGTTGCCGGCTCGCGTTTTGCGCGGCCGCCCGGTCTGAATCCCGGCGACTCGTGGATAAGCCGCATTCGCCCGCCTGCGAACGCAATCGCGAACCGATACTCGAGGTACTCCGCGAGACCTTCGCCGAGCGCCGGCGTGTATTGGAAGTTGGCAGCGGTACCGGGCAGCACGCGGTGCATTTCGCCGCCGCCCTGCCGCATCTGATCTGGCAGAGTTCGGATCGCGCGGAAAACCTGCCCGGCATTCGCGCCTGGCTGGATGCGGCCGCGCTACCGAATACGCCTGACCCGCTGGAACTAGATGTCGGTGGCCGTTGGCCCAGCGGCCCATTCGATGCCATCTTCAGCGCCAACACCTTGCACATCATGGCCTGGTCCGAGGTGCAGCAATTTTTCGCGCAACTGCCGGCGATCACCAGCGACGACGCGATTCTGGTTATATACGGTCCGTTCAATGACGACGGCCGTTACAGCAGTGACAGCAATGCCGCGTTCGACCAGTGGCTGAAGAATCGCGGCACACACATGGCGATCCGCGATGCCCGTGAGGTGGATGCGCTGGCCATGACAGCGGGATTCGCCCTGATCGACGACCGCGCGATGCCGGCCAATAACCGTTGCCGCGTGTGGCGCCGTACGCCACGCTGAGAGCGCATCTGCACAAATAAAGTTGAACCGGGTACAAAGGGCGGCATGAAGTCGATCAATACGCTGACCCCTTGTCCGTGTGGCCATGCTGCCGGTTACGCGGTCTGCTGCGGTCCGCTGCATGAGGGCGCGGTCGCCACCACCGCCGAACAATTGATGCGCTCGCGCTACAGCGCCTATGTGCTCAAGCGCGAGGATTATTTGCTGGCGAGCTGGCATCCGGACACCCGCCCAGCCACGCTGCGACTCGCCGCCCAGCAACCGCCGCCAACCTGGCTGGGACTGGCTGTGCGGCAACAGCAGCTGATCGACACCGACCACGCCACGGTGGAATTTGTCGCGCGTTACCGCTTGGGCGGCGGACGCGCGCAGCGCCAGCACGAAACCAGTCGTTTCGTGAGGCTGAACGAGCGCTGGTACTACCTCGATGGTGAGCTGAAAAGCTGAGGCTCAAAAACCCGGCACGCCGGCCGCATGCAGGCGAGCTGCTCCGGCCCGCACGTCGGGAGAATGGAAGAAGGCAATCAGTTGCTCTGCGCGCACCGCACCGACGCCATCCAGCACCTGCCAGTCGGCTACCTCGCGGCGACTCACGGAAACCCAGTCAGCGCCTCCTTGCAGCGCGCCGGTCGGCGCACCGAACGCCTGCAGCCAGCGGGTAAACGGGCGAGTGCGTGCACTCGCGAAGGTGCCGGCCAACGCGGCTGCGCGTCCCTCGCTGATACCCGGCACTGCCGCCAGTTGCGCCGGCGTCAGGTCCATCCAGTCCAGCACTCGATGGATCAGGTCCGCCTCGATCAGACGTTGCCAAGTGTCGGTGCCAACGCCCTCCAGGCGCAGGCCATGCTTGCCGCCCAGCCACACGAGCCGCGCCAGGAATTGTTGTTCGCAGCCTGCGCTCGCCCGCCAGCAGGTCGACGGCGTATGTCTGTCCGGATCCGGCACCGTCAAGGCGGCGCGTTGCTGCGTGCGCCAGGCCACCGACTTCAGCCGCGGAATGGTCAGTCCGGCCAGCGCGACTTCGACCTGGTCGCCCGGACGGATATCGAGCTGGCGCCAGTGCCGCAGCGAACCGATGCTGACCCGCTGCACCCGGTGATCGTCCAGCTGCACCGGTTCGAGTTGCAGCACCGGCGTGATCCGCCCGCTGCGACCGACCGTGAACTCCACCGCGCGCACCTCGGTCAGTGCGGTGGCGGCCGGATACTTCCAGGCCACCGCCCAGTCCGGCGGCGTCGCCCGCCAGGTGGTGGCCGCTGGCCGATGACCCTGGCGCACGACGGTGCCATCGGCCGCGAACGGCATCGCGTGGCGATACCATTGCTCACGCCAGTGCCTCAGTGCATCCAGCGAGGCAACCGCTTGCGTGTAGCGCACGCTGTCGGCCAGGCCCATCGCTTGTAGCCCGGTCAACCGCGCCGGCATATCGGTCGGGCCGCTGGGCCAGTCCCACACGAACAGGCCGATCCGTGCCGCGGTCGCGTCGTCGAGCCGATCCCGCGCCAGCGCCCCGGCCACCGCCGAACGTGCGTTGACGCCGCCACTGTCCGCCTGCACATGCCCGGGCAAACGCCAATACAGCTCACCCTGCAACACCACGCGCGCCGGCGCGTGGGGCAAGTGCTTCGGGATCGCTGCGATGCGCTGCGCGATGGCCGTCCAGTCCGAGCCATGCAGGCCATCGCCACGGCTACTGGCCAGGCGCAGCTGACCACCCACGTAAAGCAAGGTGACGGCCACGCCGTCCGCCTTGGGTTGCACCCACAGATCCCGCTCGCTGCGTTCGCTCATCCACTGCGCCAGCGCCGCTGCATCCGGTAATTTGGCCAGCCCGGTCTGCGCCACCGGCGAGTCCACCCGGCCGCTGGCGTCGGCCAGGTGGTTCAGCGCTTCCGTGGCCTGGGCGGGGAAACAGCGCTGCCACTGCTCGAACCGCCGCGATGCCTGGTCGTACACGGCATCATCGACGGGTGAATGGCCATCCACTCGATAGGCATGATTCCAACCGTCGAGCCGGTCGTGCAGCGCCGCCAGTTCGTGCCCGGCGCGGGCCGGCGACCAGTCGGGACAGTCTGCCGCGTGCACGCGATAGGCGGCCAGCACAATGATGCCGACCAGCAGCCAGGTTTCCCTGCGCATACCGACGCTCCATGGATGGATTGAAGTGCCAGCCTAGTCAGCGGCACGCGACCGCGACATCCGGAAGCACCGTCGACCGACGTAGGCGAATGGCCTGGGCTTATGCCAGCGACGCGTCGCCGAAGGGCAGCATGGTGTCGCCAAGGAAGCATCCGTGTGGTCCGAAGCGCCGCTCCACGATGACGCCACCGCCCGCATGGTCGATCGCGACCACCGTGCTGGCACGAGTGCCGTAGTCGGCGCCGCGGATGAACGCGCTGGAAAGGCGGCGCTCTAGCTCCAGCCCCACCCCGGTGTCCGGCAACTGCGCATCCGGCGCTACCTGTTCATCGGCCAGCGCGGCGAACAGCGCGGTGAAGTCGGCATCGCCGCCATCATCGATCCAACCCTGCAGGCGTTGCATCAAGATCCGCGTTTTCGGCCAAGGCACATCGAAGTCGGCATTTGAAAGGCCATGGATACCTGTCGTCACGGCCTGCGCGTGCGGCTGCGGACGATTGCCCAGATAAAACCCGGCCTGCGCGTCGAAGGTCAACAAGTTGAACGGGCGGTATTCGGCGGCGCCATGCAGCAACTCGCTCGCGTGCCCAGTGGCGTCTGCGTCGCCGACAAGATAGTCGCGGATCAGCAAGCCACGCGAGCTGCCCAGTTGAGGATCACGTGGATCGCGCACGTTCGTTACCACGGCACAACGTGCAGCGTCGGTGACGCCCAGCCAGGCACCACCAGCCTCCAGGTCGCGGCCGGCGATCATCGGCAGATCGTCCCAGCGCGCCAACGCCGCACTCGGGCGGGCATGCGACTCGTCGCGGTTGCCGACCAATAACAAGCGCCAGCGTGGGTGCGCCTGCCATGCAAAACCGATCAAGCACATGGCGCGACCCGCCGTTGGTCACGCCGCATCGCTTCACGCCGCCAACGTTCGTTGTTTCTGCCCATTTTTTCGCTCCTCTCTGCTCGGTGCCCGTTTCGCACCTTATGCGGCTACACAAACACTGCCGTCGCGGCAACACGGGAAGCATGTCAACCACAGCAGGCGGCCGCGCCAGCAGCCAGCTTACCCAAGCATGCCGCGGATCGACCCACAGCGGCTGCGCCGGATGGGGCGGCCGGTGCGCTCGCTCCCGGCGTCGTGCTCGGTGATAATCCTTCGATGCCTAATCGCACCCGTTTTGCCATCCGCCTGACCAGCAGCATCCTCGCCATGCTCTGGCTTGTCATGCTGATCCCCGTACCAGCGCACGCGCAGCAGGACAGAAAGAGTCGCACCGAGCAGACCGAGGCGAAACAGAAACTGTCGGACTTGCGCCGCAAGATGGAGGCGCTAGCCACCGAGCAGGCCGATACCGCGGCGAAGCGCGACAGCGCCAACGCGGAGCTGGCGAAACGGGCCAATGCGCTGGCTGCCGCGGCGCGGGCCGTGCGCCAGACCGATGCCGAGCTGGCTGCCAAGCAAGAACAACTGGACCAGCTGCAACAACAGCGCACCAGCCTGCGGCAGAAACTGGACAGCCAGCGCGCCGCGATCGCCGACCTGCTGCGCGCCACCTACGCGCTGGGTCAAGGCTCGGACCTGCGCCTGCTGCTGGGCGACCAGGACGTGGCGCGCATCGCCCGCGCACTGGTGTATTCGCAGTACTTCCAGCGCGATCGCGTGCAGCGCGTGCAGCAATTGATGGGCGACCTGGCCCGGCTACAGGAACTGGAAGCCTCAATCATCACCGAACAGCAAGCGTTACAGCAGACCAAGGTTCAACGCGAGCAGCAGGCGAAGAAACTGGCGCAGCAGCGCGCCGCCCAACAGAAGCTGGCCGCAGCGACGAACGCCCGTTACAAGGATCAGGGGCAACGTCTGGCCGCGATGAAACAGAACGCCCAATCGCTCAACCATCTGCTCGACAAGTTGCAGAAGGCGATCGACGAAGCAGCAGCCACGTCGCGTCGCGGCAAGCCGAGCTCGGCGAGAACGGGCAGCGTCGGCGCTGACATTCGCGGCCATCTGCCGTGGCCGGCCAGCGGCGCGGTGAACCGTTACGGCAATGGCGTGTTGATCAAGGCAACGGCCGGCAGCGAGGTGCACGCGGTGGCGCGGGGCCGGGTTATCTACGCAGGTTTCCTGCGCGGTTACGGCATGCTGATCATCGTCAACCACGGCAACGGCTGGATGAGCATGTATGGCAACAACGAAAGCCTGTTGCGCAGCGTCGGCGACGAGGTGGGAGTGGGTGGGGCGATCGGCACCGCCAGCGCCGTCACTGGGGTCAACACGGGCGTGTATTTCGAACTGCGCCAGAACGGCAAACCGGTGGATCCACGCAGCTGGCTCAGCAAGCACGGCTGAAACCCCCGCTTCAGCGTGTCGGCGCGCAGACGCGCGGTGAATTCCTCCGGCATCCGACTGTCCCACATCCTGCGATACTCTTGGGCGCGCCAGGGCGCGAAGTTTTTCCGTTGAGCGGAGTCACCTGCATGCACCTGTCCCACCGTCGACCGATTCTTGGTTTGGCTGCCGTGTTGTTGCTGGCGGTGACCGCTGTGCGGGCGCAAAACGCCCCGGCCACCAGCGCCAGCACGTTCGCCCCACCGACGGAAATTCCGTCGTCCACCAACAGCGCGCCCGCAAGCGCGAGCTCCAGTGCTGGCGCGGCCACCGACCAGGTGGATCTCCAGGACATCCGCAACTTCAGCCGCGTCTACGCGCTGGTGCGCCAGGCCTATGTGGAAAAGGTCGACAACAAGACCCTGATGAAGGCGGCCATCACCGGCATGCTGGCCGGGCTCGATCCACATAGCGAATATCTGGACAAGGAAGGCCTGCAGCAGCTCAGCGAGGATACTTCCGGCCAATACAGCGGCCTCGGCATCGAGGTGCTGCAGGTCGACGGCGGGCTCCGAATCATCTCGCCGATCGACGACACTCCAGCAGCACGCGCCGGCATCAAGCCGGGCGACAGCATCGTCAAGGTCGACGGGAAACTGGTCGATCCGCAGAACGTCAACGAGATGTTCCAGCACTTGCGTGGCAAGCCCGGCAGCAAGATCACCCTGACCATCGTGCACGACGGTGGCGACAAGTTGATCGACCTGCATCTGGTGCGCGAGAACATCTCCGTCAGCAGCGTCAAGGTCCGCGAACTGGAACCCGGCTTCGCATACATCCGGATCAGCCAGTTTCAAAACGATACGGTCGCCGACCTGGAAAAGAACCTGGGCCAGCTGATCGACAAAGGCGGGGCGCAGAAGGGCGCCGTGTTGGACCTGCGCAACAACCCCGGTGGCTTGCTTACCGCGGCAGTCGGGGTCAGCGACGACTTCCTCGACTCCGGCGTGATCGTCACCACACGGGGTCGCCTGGCCGATGCGAACATGAGCTTCAGCGCGCGCCCGGGTGACCAGCTCGACGGCGCGCCAATGATCGTGCTGACCAACCACGGCACCGCGTCGGCGGCGGAGATCGTCTCCGGCGCGTTGAAAGACAACCACCGCGCGCTGACGATGGGCCAGCGTACGTTCGGCAAGGGCGTGGTACAGACCGTACTGCCGCTGGATACCGACCACGCAGTGAAGATCACCACCGCCCGTTATTACACCCCTAAAGGCACCTCGATCCAGGCCGAGGGGATCAAGCCGGACATCGCGCTGGCCGACCTGACCGTGAATGAGGCCGACCATCCGCCGGTGCTGATCAGTTCGGAGGCCGACTTGCCGCACCATTTGGCCAATGAAAACGTCAAGGAGGCCGGCGACATCGACAACGACGGCAGTGCTGCTGACGCCAGTCTGGCGACCACCGATTACGCATTGTCGCAGGCGTTGAACGTGCTCAAGGGCATGGCGCTGCGCCAGCCGGAGGCGGCTCGGCGCTGACCGAACGGTTGCGCGGATCATCGTGATCCACGGCGCCTCCACGTCGCGTCGGCCGATCAAGGCGACCTATGCCAACGCTGTGCCGACTTACTAGACCATCAGCGCCAGGCGCGCTTCGTTACTGATAATCACGGCTGATCAGCCACTCCGGCATGCGCCAACGCAAACGGCCCGGTTTCCCGGGCCGTGCATGCTGTTTCGGAAGATCCGCCAGATGGCGTGATGTAGATCGCTCGGTCCAAAAGTCCGCACGTGGATGTGCGGGCTCTTCCGCGAGAGACTCACATCATGCTGCGAACAATCCGCGCATCTTCTTCATCGCGTTCGCCTCGACCTGACGAATGCGCTCGGCAGATACGCCATATTCGTCGGCCAGGTCCTGCAGCGTCGCCTTGTTGTCGTCGTCGAGCCAGCGGCGTTGGATGATGTCGCGCGAACGGGCATCCAGATGCTCCAGCGCATCGGTCAGGGACTGTAGCTGGTTGTCCGCATAGTCCTCGTCGGCCACGTTCTCGTACGGATCGGCTCCGTGGTCGATCAGAAACGCGGCGGGTGCGGGCTTGGCATCATCGTCGGCATCAACAGGCGCTTCGAAACCGATATCACGACCGGACAGGCGTGATTCCATCTCGCGTACGGTCGCCTCCGGCACGCCCAGATCCTTTGCCACCGTGCTGACTTCGGCCGCGTTCATCCAGCCCAGACGCTTTTTGTTCTTGCGCAGGTTGAAGAACAGCTTGCGCTGCGCCTTGGTAGTGGCGACCTTCACGATGCGCCAGTTCTTCAAGATAAATTCGTGCATCTCGGCGCGGATCCAGTGCACCGCAAAGCTGACCAAGCGCACGCCCACGTCCGGGTCGAAGCGCTTGACCGCCTTCATCAGGCCAATGTTGCCTTCCTGGATCAAATCGGACAGCTGTAGGCCGTAACCGGAATAGCCGCGGGCCACGTGCACCACGAAGCGCAGGTGCGACATCACCAGCTTCTTCGCCGCGTCCAGGTTTTCAGCGCCACGATAGTCGCGCGAAAGCGCCTGTTCTTCTTCCACGGTCAACACCGGGATGCGATGTACGGCGGAAATGTAGGCGTCCAGACTGCCCACCACGCTCGGTAGCGGGAAGTTGGCGGTCACCAAGGCTTGGGACATGGCTGAGATCTCCTGCGTGACGTCAAAGTTTAGCACTCGAACAATTGGAGTGCTAAAGCAACGATTGGTTCGACTTGGAACTAAATCATGTATTAATAAACTATATAGTACAGATTTAAGTCACGCTTGTCGAGAGCCCTATCTCGCCCAACTTGAGGCCGTACGGATCAGGTTCAAGCCCCGCCAGACACCGTTTTTGGCGAGGGCAGCAATGGCAGAGTCCAGTCGATTGGCCGCTGGCCGCGGCTTTCCAGGTAGCGGTTTGCGGCGGAGAAATGGCCGCAGCCGATGAATCCCCGATGAGCCGACAGCGGCGAAGGATGCACCGAACGCAACACACAATGGCGGGTGCCATCGATCAGTTGGCCTTTGCGCTGCGCGTACGCACCCCATAGCAGGAACACCAGGCCTTCGCGTTCGCGGTTAAGCGCATCGATGGCCGCGTCGGTGAAGCCTTCCCAGCCTCGGTTCGCGTGCGCTCCAGCGCACCCTTCCTCAACCGTCAGCACGCTGTTGAGCAAGAGTACGCCGCGGTCGGCCCAAGCAGTGAGACAACCGTGGCCGGGACCGGCGATGCCGAGGTCTCGCTGGATCTCCTTGAAAATATTGATCAGCGACGGTGGAACGCGCACGCCGGGGCGCACCGAGAAACACAAACCATGCGCTTGGCCGGCGCCGTGGTAGGGATCCTGACCCAGGATCACCACGCGCACCGCGTCGAACGGCGTGTGCTCGAACGCCGCGAAGATCTCCGCGCCGGGTGGGTAGACGTGTTTGCCGGCCTGCTTCTCGGCCCGCAGGAAACTCGACAACGCGTGCATCTCGGGCCGTTGCAAATAATCGCCGATACGCGTCTTCCAGGACGGCTCCAGCCTGACCGCGCCCTCGTTCATGCGTCCTTTTCGGCCGGCTCGGGCTCTGGCTGCTCGCGCTCGCGCAGGTGAGCCGCGACGCGCAACTGGAACAGCACCTTGGTGATCAGCAGCTTTTCCTCGGCCGGTTTTTCGACCAGGTCGTTGGCGCCGGCGCGAATCAGCGCAGCCTGATTGGCCGGGTTCTCGTCACCGGTCATCACCAACACCGGCAGACGACCCTTGCCGTAACCAAACTCGTTACGGATGTGTTCGAGCAGGTCGCCGCCGGTCAATTCGCCCTTCAGGCTGACGTCAGTCAGTACTACGTCTGCGCCGATGCTGCCCAGCGCACGATCGGTATCGAGCAGCGCGATCGCATCTTCCACGCTGACCACATGGCGCACGGTCAGCCCGATCTTTTCCAGCATGCGCCGGGTGGCCAATGCCACCACGCGACTATCCTCGACGTACAGCACGGTGCCCTCGGCGCTGGCCTGCGGGCTGACATAGCCGCGGATGAACTCAGCCAGCGCCTGGAAGCCCAACGACTTGTCGAAATAGTCGGTGACATGCTCGCCCAATGAACGCCGGTGCAGGCGCTCATCGACATCACCGGAAACCACCACTATAGGTATATAGGCCTGCGTGGCCGACTCGCGCACAAACTTTGCCAGTTCCAGCCCGTCCATGTCGGGCAGCCGCAGCGCGATGGTAATGAAATCGAAGGCGCCTTCGCCTAGCACCTGCTGTGCTTCCTCACCGCTGCCACAACCGACGATCTCGACGCCCGGCAGCTCGGCATTCAGCACACGACTGATGAGTTTGCGAACCACGCGCGAACCATCGACCACCAGCACGCGCGGCGCCTCGGTCAACAGACGACTGCTGATGTTTGTAGTCATGCCTCACTCACCCAGACTGACTCGCGCCAATCCCTGGCGCGACAAGCTTGCGCGTGCACCCCGTTGCACGCACTTTGGTTCGACGATGATGACCGAACCAGGCATCGGCGGTTGCGATTCACGTCACCGCACCAGCATGCCATTACGCGGCCTTGCGCAATTGCCACGCACTGACCAGCCGCGCGCCGAGCCAGCCCAGCGCCGCCGCCGCCAGCGGCACTGCCAACAGCAGCCACGGCGGCAGCCCACCTACATGTAGCTGGCCTTCGTAGGCCTCGCTCAACCGTGCGACCGGTTCCACCAACGCCAACTCGATCGACACCGCCAGCGCGGCGGCGAGAATGCCGCTGAACAAGCCGTACCAGATCCCCGCATACAGATACGGCCGGCGCACGAAGGCTTTGCTGGCGCCGACCAGCAACAACACTCCGATTTCCTCGCTGCGACTGGTAATGTCCACCCGCACCGTGTTGCCAACCACCAGCAACGCCGCCAAGGCCAGCAGCGAGGCAACGATCAATACGATGCGGTTGCCCACGCCGAGCAGGGCATCCAGGCGTTGCCGCCAGTGACCACTGTCCTGCACCAGCTCAACACTGCGCATGGCGCGCGCATCTGACACCAGCTGCTCGAGCGCCGCAGCACTTGCGTCAGATCGCGGCTGCAGCTGCAGCACATACGGCAACGGGTTGTCGCCCAGCGTCTGTACGGCGCCGGAAAAGCCCTGCATCTTCGCCAGTTCGTCCATGCCCTGCTGCGGCGTCTTGATCGTGACCGCCTCCACTTCGGCGCGCTTGCCAAGCTCATCCGCCAACAGCTTCGTTTGCTGCGCGCCCTGGTCTGACTTGAGGAACACGCTGATCGTCTGGGTCTGGCCCAGCGCATCACCGAGTTTCTGCACATTGCCCAGCAACAGGTAAAACGTCAGCGGCAGCGCCAGCGCCAGACCCATCACGGCAATGGTCAGCAAGCTGCCGAGCGGACGCGCCGCCAGTCGGCGCAAACTGGCGGCAGCGCTCCAACCATGATGCTCCTGCCAACTGGCCAATCGGCGCCCGCGCCTATGCTCGTTGCGCGCAGGCGCTGCGGAAGGTGAAGTCGAGGTATCCGGCGTCGTGCTCACAGCACCTCCTGCGCGGATAAATCAGCCACCAGTCGACCGTGGTCAAGCACGATCACGCGTTTCTTCATGCGTTTGATCAGCGGCAGGTCATGGCTGGCCACCAGCACGGTGGTGCCGACCTGCTGAAACTCGTCGAACAGGCCCATGATCTCCAGCGCCAGTTGCGGGTCGAGGTTGCCGGTGGGTTCGTCGGCGATCAACAGCGCTGGCCGCGCCACGATCGCGCGGGCGATGCCTACGCGCTGTTGTTCGCCGGCGGACAAGGTGGCGGGCAACTGCCGCTCGTAAGCCAGCAGGCCGACTTTCTCCAATGCCGCACGCACCCGCCGCCCGCGTTCAGCGCGCGCGATGCTGCCAATCACCAGCGGTAACTCGACATTGGCGAATACGGTGCGATCCATCAGCAGCCGGTGATCCTGGAACACCATGCCGATCTGCCGGCGCCACTTCGGAACGCCGCTGGCGCGGATCTTCGACAGCTTCTTGCCATCCATGCTGATCACGCCGTGCGACGGTCGCTCGATCAACCCGAGCAACTTGAGCAGGGTGCTCTTGCCGGCACCGGAATGGCCGGTGATGAAGGCCATCTCGCCGCTGGGCACCTCGAACGAAAGCTGCGAGAGAGCCTCGTGGCCGCCCTCGTAGCGTTTGCTGACTTGATCGAACTGGATCACCGCGTGTCCCCGCGCCTGGATGCCGTCATGCCAACCGCAAGGATAAGCGAAGCCGGCAGCGAGATGCGGGCTTCGGTCGCCGCGGGTTCAGCCGCGGCGACCAGAAGCTCAGCGACCGGTGAACAGGCGCGTCAGTCGACGGAACAGGCCGGGCTTGTTCGGATGCGGGTGCTCACTGGTCTTGCCGGAGGTCACCGCGACCTGGCGCGACGGGCGCGAGTGGACGTTGCCAGACGACTCGCTCGCCGTGCGCTCGCGTGGCGGACGGCGCTCGCCACGCGGGGCATGCTGGCCCTTGGCCGGCGCCTGCGGCTGCGCGTTCGTCTCGGCACCAGCGGCCGGTGCGCCTTCGCGCCGGCGATTGCGACCACCGCGACGGCGACGCGGCTTGCGCGTGCCTTCTTCGGCGGCGCTACCGTTGGTCGGCGCCGCCTGGGCAGGTGGCGCTACCTCGGTTGCGGGCTGCGCGACCGGAGCTTCGGTCTCGACCGGCTTGTGCTCGCGGCGCGGCCTGGACGCGCTACGACTGGCTTCGTCGCGTCCACCATGACGGCTGGCGCCACCCGTGTGGCGCGGTTTTTCGCCGGGCCTCGGCGGCACTACGTCACCGAACGCGGCGCTGTCGGCGGCGGCATTCGCAGCGAACTCAGCGTCGACCGCGCGCGGCTTGGGCATCACCAGCAGGGCTGGATCCATCGGCGCCACCGGAATGCTCTGGCCGATATAGGCCTCGATATCCGGCAGCGACATCGCGTACAGGTCGCAGGCGAAGCTGATCGCGTCACCCTCCTCGCCCAGACGGGCCGTGCGGCCAATCCGGTGCACGTAATCTTCGGCTTCGTGCGGCAGGTCGTAGTTGAAGACGTGGCTGACATGCGGGATGTGCAGGCCGCGCGCGGCCACGTCGGTGGCCACCAGGATGTCCAGTTGACTGTCCTTGAAGCGCTGCAGCAGCTTCTGCCGCTTCAGCTGCGGCACGTCGCCGGAGATCGCGCCGACACGGCAGCCGTGGCGCCGTACCCGTTCGGTGACGCGCTCGGCGGCAGCCTTGGTGTTGACGAAGATGATGCTGCGCGTGGGCTTGTGCTGGTCGATCAGGTTCAGCAGCAGCGGCATCTTCTCTTCTTTGGCCGGGAAGTAGACCAACTGGCGCACCTGGTCGGCGGTGACGTGATCGCTTTCCACCACCAGCTTCTCGGCTTCGTGCATGTGCTCGTAGGCCAGCTCAAGCACGCGATGGCTGAGCGTGGCGGAGAACAACAGCACCTGGCGCTCCTCGCGTGGCGGCAGCTTGCGGAAGATGAAGCGCACATCCTTGATGAAGCCGAGGTCGAACATGCGGTCGGCCTCGTCGATCACCATCACCTCGACACTGTTGAGGCTGAACACGCCCTGCTTGTGGTAATCGAGCATGCGGCCAGGGGTGGCGATGATGATGTCGCAGCCATCTTTCAACTGCTGGCGCTGCTTGTCGTAATCGACACCGCCATAGATCAGCGCGGTCTTCAGACCGGTGTGCTGTCCGATGCTGCGCGCATCCTTGTCGATCTGGATCGCCAGCTCGCGGGTCGGCGCGATGATTAGCGCACGCGGGTCGCTGTCCTTGCGGTTGGCGACGGCCGGCGTGGTCAGCAAGCGATTCATCAGCGCGACCAGGAAGGCACAAGTCTTGCCAGTGCCGGTCTGCGCCTGGCCGGCGACATCGCGGCCGGCCAGTGCAGGCGCCAGGGTCATTTCCTGGATTGGCGTGCAGCGGGTGAATCCGCTGTCGTCCAGGCCCTGTTGCAGCAGCGGGTGAAGATCAAAGTTGGTGAAGAAGGTATCGGTGAGTACGGTCTGTGACATATGGGGAATTCGGGACCTTGGCCTGACGGCGACGTGATGCGCTGCGCCTCTTCCGGCGGCCGAAGATCGGCGCGAAAGTGGTGCAGGACGGGTGCGCAATGCGCAACGAAGCGGCTCAATGTCAGGGTCAACAAGATCGCGCCGCGGCGAGCGACGCCGTTTATGCCGGCGGTCTGACGGGCAGCTTGAAAGGCCACCCTTGAATCGTGCCCGGAGTTGCGCTGGAATGAACGCCAAGCCACTTTGGCTTGCCCTCTTCCTGCCCAACCCATGCTTCATGGGCGCCTGAGTGTAGCTGATGACGCCGATCCTTGTATTGCGGCGCCGGCCGCCCCATCCTGTCTTACCCACGCTTTTTGCGTCCCCCAGCCACGGAGATTCCCCGGTGAGCGACCTGATTACCCATGTGAACGACGACGCCTTCGAACAAGAGGTGCTGAAGTCAGAAACCCCGGTGCTGCTCGATTTCTGGGCTGAATGGTGCGGGCCGTGCAAGGCCATCGCGCCGATGCTGGACGAACTGGCCCTGCAGTACAAAGGCAAGCTGCGCGTGGTCAAGGTGAACATCGACCAGAACCAGCAAACCCCGCGGGCCTATGGCGTGCGCGGCATTCCGACCCTGATGGTGTTCAAGAACGGCAAGGTCGAAGCCACCCAGATCGGCGCGGTCAGCAAGGGTCAGCTGACCCAGATGATCGACAAGGCGATCTGAACTACCTGAACCGCACCCGTTGC
>CAJDWH010000028.1_pt1 | contig 32368 bp, 29 predicted proteins | sample 7391531 | NCBI WGS metagenome assembly CAJDWH01 (sample SAMEA7055715, study PRJEB34461) | soil metagenome | biome: terrestrial ecosystem; feature: Peninsula; material: soil | place: Antarctica | collected 2016
GCCGGAATTCGAGCCGTCGCGCATTCCGTTTGTGGCGTCTGCGCCCGCGGATGACTACGAGCTTGTGCTGGGAGATGACCGGATCCGGATCGGCGCGGTATCTATGGGCAACCCGCACGCGGTGGTGTTAGTGCCGGATCTGGCCGATCCTCGGTTACAACAACTAGGCCCGCTGATTTCCTCCCACGAACGCTTTCCCGCCCAGGCCAACGCCGGTTTCGTGCAGCGACTCGACCGCAGCCGCCTGCGCCTGCGCGTGCATGAGCGCGGCGCCGGCTGGACGCAGGCGTGCGGTACTGGCGCCTGCGCTGCGATGGCGATACTCCATCGGCGCGGGGAGGTCGATGACCGGGCGCTGCTGGAATTACCCGGCGGGACACTATGCATCGACTGGGTTGGGCCCGGCCACACGCTGTGGATGACCGGCCCGGCAGCGTTTGTTTTCGAGGGCGAATGGCCGATCCCCGCCAGCGCGGCGCCGGTGTGCGGTTGAAGCTCAAGCGCGTCCATCGCACACTGCGGCGGGCAGGCACTCTCGCCTGTCCGCATCGTCACGGCTCCGAGGACCTCCACGCATGACCGCAACTTTGCTTGACGATGCCACCCAGGCTCGGGTGGTTGCCGCCTACCTGAAGCGCCATCCGGAGTTTCTCAGCGAATATCCCGAGCTGGCGGCCAAGCTCACCATGCCCCCGCGCGAACAGGGCGGCGCGGTGGCGTCACTGGCGGTGTACCAGATGCAAAGCCTGCGCGACAAGAACGCGGCGCTGGAGCGGCGGCTGGCCGAGTTGATCGAGATCGCCGCCGAGAACGAAAAGCTGATGGAGCGCGTGCATGCGCTGACCGTGGCGCTGCTGCGCGCGAACACGATGGAAGTGACCGTACGCACCGTGGTCGCCAAGCTCAGCGCGGACTTCCATACCGAGCAAGTGCGCCTGTTGTTGTTCGGAGACGAAGCGCAACTGCCGCGTGCGGATTGGCTGCAACAGATTCCCGGCGGCGCTGCAGCTCTCCCGGAGTTTGCTGACTTCCTGCACAAGGGCGAGCCGAGCTCAGGCCGCCTGTCCGAAGAGAAGCTGGCCCGGCTGTTCGGCGATAACGCCGGCCGAATCCAGTCAGTAGCGATGATGCAACTGGGCGATATCGGCATTTTGGCGATCGGCAGCGCAGATGCGGACCGGTTCCAGCCTGGCATGGGCACGCTGTTCCTGAAGATGATTTCCGCCACCATCACCGCCGCGCTGGCGCGCTCGCGGGATGTCTCCTGAGCCGACCATGACCCCGGCCGGACAGGTCGACATCTGGCTGGCCCGCCTCGCCGGCGAGCGTCATGCCTCGCCGCACACCGTGGGCGCCTACCGCCGTGATCTCGCCAAACTGCTGCGCTATATGGAAACCGAGCAGCTGACCGCGTTCGAGTCGCTCAATGCCAACCGGATGCGCAGTTTCATCGCGGCCGAACATCGCGCCGGCTTGGCGCCGAAGAGTCTGCAGCGGCTGCTGTCGTCCTGTCGCAGCCTGTTCCGCCAGCTCCAGCGCGAAGGCCTGCTGGACAGCGACCCATTGCTTGGCGTGCGTGGGCCAAAGGTGCGGCGCAAGTTGCCGCAGGTGCTCGACGTCGACGAGGCCGGTGCGCTGGTCGAGAGCGACAGCGGTGGCAAGCTGGCCGTGCGCGACCGCGCGATGCTGGAGCTGTTCTATTCCTCTGGCCTGCGGCTGTCCGAGCTGGTCGGCCTGCGCTGGTTGGACCTGAATCTGGACGAGGGCGAAGTGCGGGTTCTAGGCAAGGGCAGCAAAACCCGTGTTGTGCCCGTTGGCCGGCATGCGGTGACCGCGCTACGCGCGTTGGGCGCCGAACAGGGCATGACCCCGGAGAGTCCAGTGTTCCGCGGTCGAGGTGGCGCGCAGATCAACCCGCGCACGATCCAGCTGCGGATGAACACCCTGGCGCTGCAACAAGGCATCCCCAAACACATCCATCCCCACCTGCTCCGGCACACTTTCGCCAGCCACATGTTGGAGTCTTCCGGCGACCTGCGTGCGGTGCAGGAGCTGCTCGGCCACGCCGACATCGCCACCACCCAGATCTACACGCATCTGGATTTCCAGTACCTGGCCAAGGTCTACGACGCGGCCCATCCACGGGCAAAGCGCAAACCTGGCGACTGACAGCTACAAGCGTTCACCGCTCCGCCACGCGGAACCAAGCAAACAAAAACCGCTGCCGGCGATGGCTCGCCGACAGCGGTCTGGAGCGCTACCCGCTCAACTTTTGTTCTGGTTTTGCTCGCGAATTGCTTGCAGGTTGCCGTTGATCTTGAAGACCACGATAAGCAGTTCGCACCACACGCGTACAAGAATGGCGCCAATCAGGATGAGGAACAGTCCGCGCAGGAAAGCCCCGAAGCTGAAACCAAATGGCACGAACATGGAACCAAAACCGCTTACCACCACGCCCAGCAGCAGCAACCAGTACAAGATGCTGATCAGACGCGGCGTAATCATCTTGTCGAACCGCAAAAGTTCGTTGAAATTCATATCACTTCCCCTTGATAACCGCCCGACACGGGCCAGAATTCAAAAATCGGCGCGTCACCCCTGCGCACGGCACGCTCACGTGCATCTCTTGCAAAGCCATGAGCTTCCCCACATATGAAAACTCATGCCAAAGCAGGATATGACATGGAATCTTTTCACGCTACGACGATAGTTTGTGTGCGCCGCGAGGGACACGTGGTGATCGGCAGCGACGGCCAGGTCACGCTCGGCAACACGATCATGAAAGGCAATGCCTGCAAGGTGCGTCGGCTCGGCAAGGACGCCAACGTGGTGGCCGGTTTCGCCGGTGCCACCGCCGACGCCTTCACCCTGTTCGAGCTGTTCGAGCAGAAGCTGGAGAAGCACAACAACCACCTCACCCGCGCGGCGGTGGAGATGGCCAAGGAATGGCGCACCGAGCGCCGCTTCGGCAAGCTCGAGGCGATGCTGGCGGTAGCCGACAAGGAAGTCTCGTTGCTGATCTCCGGCAACGGCGACGTGGTCGAGCCCGAGCACGGCCTGATAGCGATCGGTTCCGGCGGCCCGTTCGCGCAGTCCGCCGCCAGAGCGCTGCTGGAGAACACCGATATGAGCGCTCGCGTCATTGTCGAGAAAGCGCTGCAGATCGCCGGCGACATCTGCATTTACACCAACCACAACGTCAGTATCGAAGAATTGTGAATCGGGAATGGGAAGTGGGGAATGGTCAAAGCACCAGCCTCCGGTAACTCCCACTTTTCCGAGTCCCGATTCCCTACTCCCCATTCCCGGCGAAGCTCATGTCCGAACTCACTCCCCGCGAAATCGTCAACGAACTCGACCGCTACATCATCGGCCAGAACGACGCCAAGCGTGCCGTGGCGGTGGCACTGCGCAGCCGCTGGCGGCGCATGCAACTGCCGCCGGAAATGCGCAACGAGATCACCCCGAAAAACATCCTGATGATCGGGCCCACCGGCGTGGGCAAGACCGAGATCGCGCGGCGACTGGCGACGCTGGCCAACGCGCCGTTCGTGAAGGTCGAGGCGACCAAGTTCACCGAGGTCGGCTATGTCGGCAAGGATGTGGAGTCGATCATCCGAGACCTGGCCGATGGCGCCTACAAGCTGACCCGCGAACAGGCGGTCAAGCGCGTGCACACGCAGGCCGAGGATCGCGCCGAAGAGCGCATCCTCGATGCGCTGTTGCCGCGCCGGCAGGCCGAGCCGCACGACTGGAGCCATGATGCGCCAGCCGCCTCGGCGAGCGACAACGACACCCGCCAGAAACTGCGCAAGCAACTGCGTGAAGGCGCGCTGGACGAGCGCGAGATCGAGCTGAACCTGGCCATGAACGTGGGCGTGGAGATCATGTCGCCGCCGGGCATGGAGGAGATGGGCGCGCAGTTGCGCCAGATGTTCCAGAACCTGGGTAGCGCCAAGACCCAGACCCGCAAGTTGACGATCAAGGTGGCACGCCCGCTGCTGATCGATGAGGAAGCCGGCAAGCTACTCAATGACGAGGAGATCCGTGCCCAGGCGATGGAAAACGCCGAGCAAAACGGCATCGTCTTCCTCGACGAGATCGACAAGGTGGCCCAGCGCAGCGACCACGGCCACGCCGGGATCAGCCGCGAGGGCGTTCAGCGCGACCTGCTGCCGCTGGTGGAAGGCTCCACGGTGTCGACCAAATACGGCCCGATCAAGACCGACCACATGCTGTTCATCGCCTCGGGCGCGTTCTCGCTGGCCAAACCATCGGACCTGATCCCGGAGCTGCAGGGGCGCTTGCCGATCCGGGTCGAGCTGTCCGCGCTCTCGGTGGACGACTTCAAACGCATCCTGCGCGAGCCGCACAACGCGCTGACCAAGCAATATGTGGCCCTGCTCGGCACCGAGGGAGTCACCATCGAGTTCACCGACGACGGCATCGACCGATTGGCCGAGTTGGCATTCCAGGTCAACCAGAACACCGAAAACATCGGCGCGCGCCGGCTGCACACTGTGATGGAGCGCGTGCTGGAGAATATTTCTTTCGAAGCTGCAGACAAATCCGGCGAAAAGTACTCGATCAACGCCGAACATGTAGACAAATCCCTGGTCAGTCTGGTCCGGGACGAGGATCTCAGCCGTTACATCCTGTAAAGCTGGCTCCCAGGCCCGATCTGCTAAAATGAGCCCTGTGAACAACGTCATCGAACTGAAGAACACCGGCCAGCGTGCCCAGCTTCGCCAGGCGCAGCAAGAGCAGACCTTGGTACGGTTGTGGCGCGAAGACCTCGAACACGGCAGCTTCTGCGGCTACGTGGGCGGTGTGGGGCGCGAGTTCTTCCTGCTGTGGGTAGTCGGCGACGGCATCACCTACGACGGCATGTACGTGATGCGCCATCGCGACATCTCCGAACTGGAAGCGCCGGACAAACACCATGTGTTCTTCCAGAAGGCGCTGGCACTGAAACAGATCCTGCCGCGGATGCCGGGTGGCTTTCCGTTGGACACCATCCGCGACGTGATCGTGGCCGCCGGCGCGCAGACACCGGTGATCGGCGTGCATGTGGACAGCGAGGACGAGTCCGAAGTCTGCTATATCGGCCGGCTGGCCAGCGTCGAGGACGACGGCTTCTACATGCAGGAACTCAGCCCCGACGCGGACTGGATGCGCGAGGTGTCGTTCTTCAGCTGGGACGAAGTGTCCACGATCAGCATGGAAGACAGCTACGCACAATCCCTGCTCGCGGTGGCCGGCCCCGCGCCAGCGTTGAGCCAAGGCGAAGGCGAGGGCGAGGGCGGTTTGGACGTCGGACGCCCATACTGAGATCCGTGGCAGGCGGCGCTACCCATCTCCAAGCCAGTGGCTCGTCGCCACAGAGCTGTTTCACCCGGCATCGCTGAACCAACGGGCGATAACCGACCAGGCCGCCTCACCGCCCCAGTGGTCAATGGCGCGCGGTCGTCTTCCCTACCCTGAGCGATCACGGCCGATCGCGTATGCTCGGCGCCTGGCCTCCTTGCCCAGTGGGGATCGCATGACACGGATCGTGGTGGTAGGCAGCATCAACATGGACCTGGTCACCCAGGCGTCACGTTTCGTCGGTCCCGGCGAAACCATCCTGGGCGAGCGCTTCATCACCGTACCCGGCGGCAAAGGCGCCAACCAGGCGGTGGCGGCCGCACGGCTCGGCGCCGAGGTGGCCTTGGTCGGCGCACTCGGCGATGACGATTTTGGCCATCCATTGCGCCAGAGATTGGCCAACGAGGGCATCGCGCTGGACCACGTCGCGCAACTGCCGAACGAGGCCAGCGGCACCGCCTCGATCACCATTGCCGGCGGCGAAAACCAGATCATCGTGGTACCCGGCGCCAACGCCCACGTCACGCCAGCCCAGGTGGAACAGGCACAGGAGCTGATCCGGCGCGCCGACGTCGTGCTGGTGCAGATGGAAATCCCGCTGGAAACAGTCGAAGCGACCGTACGCCTGAGCGCGCGCCTGGACGTGCCGGTGATCCTCAATCCCGCGCCCGCCCAGCCGCTTCCCGGCGACTGGCTGAAGCTGGTGCGCTACGCCACTCCGAACCAGCACGAACTGGCGCTCCTGCTCGGCGCCGATCCGGCCACCGACTTTCTCGCGCTGATTCGCGCGGCACCATGTCCGATCGTACTTACCCGCGGCAGCGAAGGCGCCTGGTATCGCGAGCAGAGCGAGCCGATCCACCAGGATGGCTTCCCGGTCGAGGTGGTCGACAGCACCGGCGCCGGCGACACCTTCAACGCGGCGCTGGCGGTGTTCTTGCACGAGGGCGTGGCGAGCGCGGTGCGCAAGGCCTGCCTCGCCGCCGCTCTGTCGGTCACCCGGCTCGGCGCGCAAGGCGGCATGCCACGCCTGGCTGAGCTCGAGGCCAGGCTGACCAAGATGCGTGTCTGACCCGGCCACAGTCCAGTGGGAGCTGGATGGTTCAGCCGTCTACTTTCCGATGCAGAACGAGCCGAAAATCGCGCCCAACAAATCGTCACTGGTGTAGCTGCCGGTGATTTCGCCCAGTGCGTGCTGGGCATGACGCAGGTCCTCGGCAGCGAGTTCGCCGGCACCGTGGGCAAGCTCTTTCGCTGTGCTGCGCAAATGGACGTCTACCTGCTGCAGCGCGAGGACGTGCCGACGACGGGCGCTGAAAGCACCTTCGCCGCTGCCGGCGCCGGCGAGTCGTTTGAGATGCTCGCGCAGGGCGTCCAGTCCTTCGCCGGTTTTCGCCGAGCCCCACAACCAGTACACGCCGTCGCATTGGTCGTGGTGCGCGGGCAGGTGGTCGAGGTCGATCTTGTTGATCAGCACCACGCGTTCGACACCGGCTGAGAGGGTGTCAAAAAGCCGATAGTCGGCCGCGTGGTCGGCGTCGGTGGTGACCAGCAGAGCAACGTCGGCGCGCTGCAATTCACCGTGGGCGCGGCGCACGCCTTCGCGCTCCACTTCGTCTTCGCTGTCGCGCAGGCCGGCGGTGTCGGCCAGTTCCAGCGCGATGCCATCCAGGTTGAGATTCTCGCGCAGTACATCGCGGGTGGTGCCGGCGGCGGCGTTGACGATGGCGCGGTCGCTGCCGGACAGTGCGTTCAGCAGACTGGACTTGCCCGCGTTGGGGCGACCGATGATGGCTACGCGCAAGCCGTCGTTGAGGCGCAGGCCACGTTGCGCTTCGCGTAGAAGCTGTGCCAGTTCCTCGCGCACCAGGTCGAGCTGTTGCTGGATCGCCGGATCGGCGAGGAAGTCAATTTCCTCTTCCGGAAAATCGATCGCGGCCTCGATGTGTACGCGCAGCGTGATCAGCTTCTGCGACAGCGCCTCGACCTTGCGCGAGAACACGCCTTCCATCGACTGCAGCGCCGCGCGGGCGCCTGCCTGCGAGCGCGCAGCGATCAGATCAGCGACGGCTTCGGCCTGGGCCAGGTCGAGCTTGCCGTTGAGAAAGGCACGTTCGGTGAATTCGCCTGGTCGGGCCAAGCGCGCACCGAGTTCGCAGCAGCGTCGCAGCAACTGGTCGAGCAGCACGGCGCTGCCGTGGCCTTGCAGTTCCAGCACGTGTTCGCCGGTGTACGACGCGGGGGCAGGGAAGTGCAGCAGCAGGCCGCGATCAATCAGTTCGTCGGTTTGGTCGCGAAACGCGGCGAAGTGGGCGTGGCGCGGCTGCGGCGTGCGCCCCAGCAGGGTCCGGGCCATCGCCGGCACGGCCGGTCCGGACACGCGCACGACGCCAACCCCGGCGGCACCGGGGGCGCTGGCGATGGCGGCGATCGTATCGATGGCATGGTCTGGCATATCAAGAACTCTAAACGAAAGCAGCCGCGACCGTGTCCGGTCGCAGCTGCGATGTGTCATTGACTGGTCGGCGCACTCAGTCGGTGGTGAGCGGCGCCGCGCGATCGATGTGATGAGTCACCCACCACTGTTGGCCCAGGCCAACCAGACCATTGACCGCGTAGTACAGGCACAAGCCGGCGGGGAAGAAGGCAAACATCACCGTGAACAGCAACGGCATCACCTTCATCATTTTGGCTTGGGTCGGATCCATGCCCGCGGCGGCCGGGTTCAGCCACTGCGTGCCGAGCATCACGATGGCGTAGATGATCGGCAGGATGTACAGCGGATCGGGCGCGCTCAGATCGGGAATCCACAGGAACGACGCATGACGCAGTTCCAGGCTGTACTCCAGCACGAAGAACAGGCCATAGAACACCGGCAGCGTAATCAGCACCGGCAGGCAGCCGCCCATCGGGTTGACCTTCTCCTTCTTGTACAGCTCCATGGTGGCTTGCTGCATCTTTTGCTTGTCGTCGCCGTAACGCTCCTTCAGCGCCTGGATGCGCGGCGCCAGCTTGCGCATGCGCGCGCTGGAGCGGTACTGCATCGCAGTGAGCTTCCAGGTCAGCCCTTTGATCATCAGTACCAGCAGGATGATCGCCACACCCCAATTCTTGGAGATCGCATGGAACTGCGAAAGGATCCAGTGCATCGGCACGGCGATCGCCTTGAACATGCCGTAGTCGATGGTCAGATCGAGGCCGGGAGCGATCGCATCCAGCGTGCCCTGCACGTTCGGTCCTACGTACAGCCGCGCCTGGTTGGTGAGGCTCTGCCCGGGGGCCACGCTCAATGCGGGACTGACTGTGCGAATCAGGTAACGCGGATGCTCGCTGTTAGGGTTGATCGTCTGGGTGACGTAGTGGTTGGTCTGATCGGCAGGTGGAATCCACGCAGTGACGAAATACAGACGCAGGATTGCCGCCCAACCGCCTTTGATCTGGCTGTCCAGCGCGTCACTCTTCTCGCTGAAATCCTTGAACACCAGCTTCTCGAATTTCTCGCCGGTATACCAGGCGGCACCCTGAAAACTGCGCTGCTCGGGATCGGTGTAACTACTAAGCCAACCTCCCGCTTTCGGCGGCTCCACCCTTTGCAGTTGCTGGTAGGCGTTGCCTTGCCACGTGCCAGCCGTGCCGTTGTCGATGTGTTGGCTCAGACCGACGACGTAGCTGCCGCGCTTGAAGGTGTAGGTCTTGGTGACTTTGAGGCCGGCGGCGTCGTGCCAGGTCAGTTCAACCTGCAGCTCGTCCTGGCCGGGAGTCATCGCATAGTTGGTTTTTTCGCTCTGAAACAGGGCCAGATGATTGGGTTGGTCTTCCGGCGCGGTATCACCGCTGCTGACCAAGCCGTTCTGTGCCACGAAGTAATGCGCCGGATCGTTGCTCAGCAGCACCGTCGGCGGTGAGTCCGGGTTCTTGTTAGTGGGGGCCTTCTGCGCATATGCGAGCAGGTCGGCACGCACCAGACTACCGCCGCGGGTATCAATCTGCAGGTGCAGCACATCGGTGTCGACCGTGATCAGCTGCGATGGCGCTTGCCCGGCGTTGGCTGTGTCGGTGGCGATGGTCGCGCTACCCGACGGTGCAGTAGAGCTCGAAGTGGCGGGAAGTGCGGATGGCACGCTGCCGTCGGTCGAGCTCGCCCTGGCCTGGGTAGTGGTGGTACTGGTCGCGGAAACCGGGGGCTGAGGCGCGTAGTCCTTCTCCCAGGCCATGAACAGGAAGTACGCCACGGCGAGCAGGGCGAACAAGAGGAAGTTGCGCGTTTGGTTCATCGCGTAGCAGATCCGGGTAACGCCACGACTCGGGAGTCTCGCCGCGGAGGCAGGAAAGAAAAGGTCAACGTTCGATTGTGGCGGTGTCGTCGGCCCGCTTCAATGGTTCGACCACGTCGGCGCGGGTGGCCAGGAGTTTTTTCCACAAGCCTTCGAGCTCACGCAGCAGCTCCGGGCCGGGCACGCCGGCAGCTTGTTCGCGCCCCATCACCATCAGGTCGACTGCCGGCAATTGCTGGCGCACGCGCCGGAACGATTCGCGCACCAACCGCTTGATCCGGTTGCGCTCGACCGCTCGCTTGGAAACCCGCTTGGAAATCGCCAACCCGAGCCGGGCATGGCCAAGTTCGTTGTCGCGATAGCGCATATGAAAGCAGCGGCCGCCTGCGCGTCCGCTGCTAGTTCGCAAGGCGGCGAATTCACTTGGCCGACGCAGCCGCGCCTCGCGCGGCAGACCGGCGTCGGACATGAAGCTCGGCTCGCTTACGGGATCAGGCGCTTGCGGCCCTTGGCACGACGGGCGTTGATGATCTTGCGACCGTCGGCGGTAGCCATACGGGCACGGAAACCGTGGGTGCGAGCGCGCTTGAGCTTGCTGGGCTGGAAGGTCCGCTTCATGGGTTACTCCGAAGGGAATGTGATTAAAAAGGTTTGAGAGTATGTCGGGTTTTTGCCATGCCTGTCAAATGCTTCGGCTGGCGCGCCGCCTCATACACGGAGCCGCTTCAGCGCGAGGTTCCGGGGGCTGCTGCTAGACTACTCCATCACCCCGCGCGTAAGCGCCCAAGCTGTGGTCGATCGAATTCATGAGTGATCTGTGGCGGCGCTGCCTTGAGCGCCTGGAAGGCGATCTGAGCGCCGAAGACCTGCACACCTGGCTGATGCCGCTGCAGGCAAGGGACGAGGCTGACGGCCTGCAGTTGTTCGCACCCAATTGCTACACGCTCGACACTGTACGCCAACGCTACCTGACGCAGATCGAACAAGTACTGCAGCAATTGGCGGGCAAACCCTGCCCAGTCCGCCTGGAAGTAGGTTCCAGTGCGCCGCGAGCGGCATCTGCGAAGCCAGCGACCGCGGCGGCAGTCAAGCCCGCTGCGGTGCCGGCGCGCGCCTTCCACCACAATCTCGATCCTCACTACACGTTCGAGACGTTTGTCGAGGGCAAGTCCAACCAGTTGGGCAAGGCTGCGGCGATGCAGGTAGCGACCAACCCGGGCCGGGCCTACAACCCGCTGCTGCTCTATGGCGGCACCGGTCTGGGCAAGACCCACCTGATGCATGCGGCCGGCAACCTGATGCTCGAGCATAACCCTGAGTTCAAAGTGATGTGTCTGAACTCGGAGCAGTTTGTCGGCTCGATGATCGAGGCGCTGCGCGCGAAAAGCATGGACGAGTTCAAGCGGCGCTTCCGCTCGGTCGACGCACTGCTGATCGATGACATCCAGTTTTTCGCCGGCAAGGACACCACCCAGGAAGAATTTTTCCATACGTTCAACGCGCTGTTTGAATCCAAACAGCAGATCATCCTGACCTGCGACCGTTATCCGAAGGAGGTCGACAAGCTCGAGCCTAGGTTGAAATCGCGACTAGGCTGGGGTTTGAGCGTGGCGATCGAACCGCCCGACTTCGAAACCCGCGCGGCAATTTTGCTGGCCAAGGCCCACGACAAGAACGTGGCGCTGGATGAAAGCGTGGCGATGCTGCTGGCCAAGCGGATACGCTCGAACGTACGCGATCTGGAGGGTGCGCTGAACACCCTGGCGGCGCGGGCAAACTTCTACGGCAAGCCGATCACCACCGATTTCGCCGAGGAAACCCTGCGCGACCTGCTGGCCACGCACGCGCAGGCAGTCACCATCACCAATATCCAGAAGATCACCGCAGAGTACTTCAACGTGCGTTTGCAGGACCTGCTGTCCAAACGCAGGGTGCGCTCACTGGCCAGGCCGCGGCAGATCGCGATGACTCTGTCCAAGGAACTGACCGAACACAGCCTGCCCGAGATCGGCGAGGCCTTTGGCGGGCGCGACCACACCACGGTGATGCACGCGTGCAAGACGATCCGCAAGTTCATTGAGACCGACGTGAGAATGCGCCAGGACTGGGAGCAGCTGATCCGCACATTGACGGGCTGAAGCGCCAGCGCTGCGGATGCGCGAGAATGCTATGGGTAAGCAGGGGCTCAAGCTGTGGATATAGGTGGATGGTTCGGGGGTCGCAGTTATCCACAAATGATGCACCGCCAGCCAGACTTGTGCAGCACACCTTTCAACACGCGCAACACATTGATAGTTATAGATAAATAAGCAAAATAGCGGTTCTCCACAAGCTCTACTACAGCCACTACACTTCTTTTAAAAGATAGAACAGCAGTTATAGGGAAGCCCAACCATGCAATTCAGCATCCAACGTGAAGCTCTGCTCAAACCACTGCAACAAGTGGTGGGCGTGGTCGAACGGCGCCAGACGCTGCCGGTGCTGGCCAACCTGCTGTTCAAGGTAGCCGGCGGCAGCGTCTCGATAACCGGTACGGACCTCGAAGTTGAAATGGTCGCAACCACCGAGGCTGAAAAACTGACCGACGGGGAAATCACCATACCGGCGCGCAAACTGTTCGACATCGTGCGTGCACTGCCCGACGGCGCCCGCATCGACGTTAAGCTAAACGGCGATCGGGTGGCACTGAGTGCCGGACGCAGCAAGTTCACTCTGACCTCGCTACCGGCTAGCGAATTTCCGTCAGTCGATCAAATTGAAGTCGTCGAGAAGGTCAGCCTGCCCGAGGAAGTCCTGCGTGACCTGATGGAGCGCACGGCGTTCGCGATGGCCAACCAGGACGTGCGTTATTACCTCAACGGCATGTTGCTGGACTTGCAAGAGCACACCCTGCGTTGCGTGGCGACCGACGGTCATCGCTTGGCGATGAAAGAAACCGAGCTGCAGAGCTCGGTCAGTACCCGGCGCCAGATCATCATTCCGCGCAAGGGCGTGAACGAGTTGATCGGCTTGCTGGAAAGCGGCGACGGCGAAGTGGAGCTGGAGTTCGGCCGCAATCATTTGCGCCTGCGCCGGGGCAGCGTGACCTTTACCTCCAAGCTGATCGACGGACGCTTCCCGGACTACGAGGCGGTGATCCCGCTGGGTGCGGACAAGACGGCCACCCTGGATCGCGAAGTGTTACGCGGTGCATTGCAGCGTGCGGCGATCCTGTCCAACGAAAAGTATCGCGGCGTGCGCCTGGAGCTGTCACCCGGCAAGCTGCGCATTGTGGCGCACAATCCGGAACAGGAAGAGGCGGTGGAAGAAGTCGAAGCTGAGACCCATGTGTCCGACCTTGCGGTAGGTTTCAACGTGGGCTACCTGCTCGACGCCCTGGCAGCGTTGCGTAGCGACAAGGCGCGCTTGAGCCTGCGCGACGCGCAATCGAGCTGCCTGGTGCAGGAAGAAGACAATGAACATTCGCGCCACGTGATCATGCCGTTGCGGCTCTGACGTTCGCCCGGTGGTGATCACCGTGCGTTGTACGTGCTCGAAGCGCCGGGGTACCCGAGAGGGACTCCGGCGTTGCCGTTTGTGGGTGGTCCGCGCATGAGGATGGAGCAGCTGCGTATCTGCGCGCTTCGGTGCCTCACCGACGTCAGCGTGCCCCTGGACCCCGGGATCAACGTGTTCGTGGGCGCCAACGGAGCGGGCAAGACCAGCGTGCTTGAATCGGCGTTCCTGTTGTCGCACGCGCGATCTTTCCGTAGCGGCGCGCGAGAGGCGCTGTTGCAGCGTGGGATGACGCAGTTGTCGGTGTTCGCGGAAGTGCGGCACGCGGATGGTCGCGCCAGCCGGCTTGGGCTTGGCCGCACAGGAGCCCGTTGGGATGCGAGGATCGACGGTGAAAGCGCAGCCATTGGACAATTGGTGCGCGAGTGCGCGGTCGTGTGCTTTGAACCGGGTTCCCATGCCCTGATCGCCGGTCCAGCCGAGGAACGTCGGCGTTACCTCGACTGGGGCGTGTTCCACGTGGAACAAGAATTCCTTGAGGGCTGGCGTCGGTACCAGCGGGCATTGAAACAGCGCAACAGCCTCCTGCGCCTTGGTACTGTGCCCACGGATGCGATGATCGAGCCGTGGGAACGGGAGATGTCGTTGGCCGCACACCAGATTGATCTACAGCGGTGCGCGTACCTGGGTCTGCTTCGACCCCGGTTGGAATCCAGCATCGCTGGCCTGTTGCCCGAGCTTGGTGCGATGGAGCTGCGATATCGCCGTGGGTGGTCCGACGATCTGGACTTGGTCGATCAGTTGCGTGCGCAGCGGGGCAGGGACATGGCTCGCGGGCACACTACCTTGGGCGTGCATCGAGCCGACTGGACGATTTCGTTCGAACGCGCACCGTTGCGGGAACATCTGTCACGCGGTCAGGAGAAGCTCACGGCACTGGCTTGCATGTTGGCCCAAGCCGCCCTGTACGCCGGGCACGGTGGTGGCTCAATTGGCAGACGCCCAGGCGCAGATCTTGTTGACCGGGACAGAGCTGCCGGTTGCGCTGAGCCAAGCACCGACACGCGTGTTCCACGTGGAACAAGGTGAGCTGACGCGCCTGCTATAATCGAAGGGTTGCATCTCGCAAAGATCGCATAACCCTTGTCCGGCCCCACGACGGCGCCGAGTCGGGCGGGTCGCTGGCGCCAGGAAACGATCACCGCATGAAAGAACCCCTCAACGAATCCCACTACGATTCGAGCAACATCAAGGTACTCAAGGGCCTGGAAGCGGTGCGCAAACGCCCGGGCATGTATATCGGCGATACCGATGACGGCACCGGCCTGCACCACATGGTGTTCGAGGTAGTCGACAACTCGATCGACGAGGCCTTGGCGGGTTACTGCGACAAGGTCGTGGTCACGATCCACGATGACGGCTCGCTCAGTGTCAGCGACAACGGCCGCGGCATCCCGGTCGACATGCACCCGGACGAACATCGCTCCACCGCCGAGGTGGTGATGACCGTGCTGCATGCGGGCGGCAAGTTCGACGCCAATTCGTACAAGGTGTCCGGCGGCTTGCATGGCGTCGGCGTGTCGGTGGTGAACGCTCTGAGCGATCACCTGTGGCTGACCATCTACCGAGACGGCCATGAGTACCTGCAGGAGTACGCCCTTGGCGAGCCGCTGTACCCGTTGAAGCAGGTGGGTCCTTCGACCCTACGCGGCACCTTGGTACGTTTCCTGCCCAGCCCGGCCACCTTCACCAACAACATCGATTTCCATTACGAGATCCTCGCCAAGCGCCTGCGCGAGCTGGCCTTCCTCAACTCTGGTGTGACCATCGAGTTGAAGGACGAGCGCGGCGAAGGGCGCCAAGACATCTTTGCCTACGAGGGCGGCATCAGCGCCTTCGTGAAATACCTGGCGCAGATGAAGACCGCGCTGCACCCGAACGTGATCAGCCTGACTGCCGAGCAGGATGACATCGTGGTGGAGGTGGCCCTGCAATGGACCGACACCTACCAGGAGACGATGTTTTGCTTCACCAACAATATTCCGCAGCGTGACGGCGGCACCCACCTCACCGGCTTTCGCGCCGCGCTGACCCGCTCGTTGCAGAACTATATCGAGAAGGAAGGCCTGGCCAAGCACGCCAAGGTCGCGTTGTCCGGTGACGACATGCGTGAAGGCATGATTGCCGTGCTGTCGGTAAAGGTACCCGATCCAAAGTTCTCCTCGCAGACCAAGGACAAGCTGGTTTCCTCCGAAGTGAAGACGGCGGTGGAGCAGGCGGTCAACGAGAAGCTCGGTGAATTCCTGCTGGAGCACCCGAACGAGGCCCCCGCGACGCCGCGCGCAAGGCGCGCGAGATGACCCGCCGCAAGGGCGCACTGGATATTGCTGGATTGCCCGGCAAACTGGCCGACTGCCAGGAGAAGGATCCGGCGTTGTGCGAGCTGTTCCTGGTCGAGGGTGACTCCGCCGGCGGCTCGGCCAAGCAAGGCCGCAACCGCAAAACCCAGGCTGTGCTGCCGCTGAAAGGCAAGATCCTCAACGTCGAGAAGGCGCGCTTCGACAGGATGCTGGCCTCAGCCGAAGTCGGTACTCTGATCACCGCACTGGGTACCGGTATTGGCAAGGACGAATACAACCCGGACAAACTCCGCTACCACCGCATCATCCTGATGACCGATGCCGACGTTGACGGCTCGCACATCCGCACCTTGCTGCTGACCTTCTTCTATCGGCAGATGCCGGAGCTGATCGAACGTGGCCACATCTACATCGGCCTGCCGCCGCTGTACAAGCTCAAGCAGGGCAAGCAGGAGTTGTATATCAAGGATGACGCCGCCTTGAATGACTACCTGATCTCCAGTGCGGTGGACAATGCCGGGCTGACCTACAGCCCGGACGCGCCGCCGATCACTGGCGAGGCGCTGGAGAAACTGCTGCGCGGCTACCAGCAGGCGCTGGATCAGATCGCGCGCCTGTCGCATCGCTGTGATGCGACCGTGTTGAGTGCGCTGCTCGAACATCCGCCACTGGAACCGGCGATGTGGGCCGACCCCACCGCCATGCAGGCATGGCTCGATGCCGCCGCACTGCGGCTAGCCGCCAGCGGCCTGGGCAAACCGCACTACACGCTTCGGTTGCGCCCCGCTCAGCTGGACGCCGCCTGCGCGGAGCAGCCCGCAGCGGTCGAGGTGGTTCGCGAACAGCATGGGCTCAGCCATACCTGGTTCCTGCCACAACCATTTTTCGCCAGCGCCGAGTTCCGACCGATCCTGGCCATGAGCCAGCAGATTGCCGGCATGGTCCAGGCCGATGCGGTGGTGCGGCGCGGGAATGCCTCGCGCGGCGTCCTCAGCTTCGCCGATGCGCGCAACTGGTTGCTGGAGGAAGCCAAGAAGGGCCGCAGCATTCAGCGCTTCAAGGGCCTGGGCGAGATGAATCCGGAGCAGTTGTGGGATACCACCGTGAATCCGGAAACACGGCGCATGTTGCAGGTCGGAATCGAGGACGCGGTGGCCGCCGATCAGATGTTCTCGATGTTGATGGGCGAGGCCGTCGAGCCGCGCCGTGAGTTCATCGAGGCGAACGCGCTCAAGGTGGCCAATCTGGATGTCTGATGGATGAGGGGCGCTCGCGTGCCGCGCCCTGCGATTGGCGCGGTCTCAACGCATGCCGAGACCGCACTTGGTGCGCCCGTTTATTCGGGGCTAACCACGATTACTTCACAACCCATTGATTTTAAACAAGCTTTCATGCGGCATTGCGACTTGTTAAAAGTTGTCCCATCAGGTTACGCTGCACGACCTGCCCGTTCGTGTCGACGCGCGCTGCCCTTGCGACGAGGATCACCATGAAAAATTTCCGAGGCTTCACCACCCTGGCCGCTGCGGCCCTTCTGTTTGGTCTGGTCAGCAGCCCGGCAGTGGCCAGGCAGTCCGACAAGTCCCCACAGGCGACGGAATACCCCAACGCCACGCGTACCGCGCCCAAACCTGACCTGACCAAGAAAGACGATCAGAAGCATCTCCAGGAGGGTTACGACGCTCTCAACAAGGGAGACAACGCCACCGCCGAGGCGTCCTTGCAGGCCCTGCTCGACAAGAGCAAGAGCAAGTACGCGCAGGCTATGGCGCTGCGCGGCCTAGCCCTGGCGAAGTACAACGGCGGCGACTACAAGGCATCCATCAGCTTCCTGCAACGCGCGCTGGACAACGGCGTGCTGCCCAACGATGACTACTTCACCGTGATGTACATGATGGCTGCGGCGCAGCAGGCAGACGAGCAGTATCAGGCGTCGTTGGACACGCTGAAGAAATGGCGGGCCGAGGGCAAAAAAGAAACGTCTGAATCGTACGCCATCGAAGCCAATGATCTGTACCGGCTGGAAAAGTATCCTGAAGCCATCGCGGCGATCCAGAAGGCCAAATCGCTGACCGACAAGCCCAACCCCCAGTGGGACCAGATCCTGATGGCTAGCTATTCCGCCGCAGGCCAGGACGACCAGATGGTGCAAATGGCGCAGGACAATCTCGCCGCGCATCCGGATGATCCCAAAGTTATCGCAGCGGCGATCCAGGCGCTGCAGCAAGCGCAGAAGTACCCCGAGGCGATCAAGGTCATGGAAGGCGCGCGAGCCAAGGGCTTGCTCGACAGCGAGGATAATTACGTACTACTGGCCGCGCTGTACTACAACGAGGCGCTGACCAGCGACCAGCCCAAACCGATGGCGACCAAGGCAATCGATGTCATCAAGGAAGGCATGGGCAAGGGAACTATGCAGTCGAGTGCCAGCAACTACGTGTTGCTGGGCAAGGCCGAATATGTGGCTGGCGATGTCAAGGCCGCCAGGGCGGCCTTCGACAAGGCACTGCCGCTGGCCAAGGACGGAGAACCCGCCCTGCAGATCGCCAACATCGAGTTGACCAACAGCCACTACAGCCAGGCGAACACGATGGCCAAGCAGGCCATCAGCAAGGGTCTGAAACGCCCCGGCAACGCCTACCTGGTGCTCGCCGAGAGCGAGCGTGGGCTGAACAACAAGGCTGCACGAATCGCCGCATTGAAGCAGGCTGCCCAGCAGCCTGAGACCGCCGAGCATGCGAAGCAGCTGCTCAAGCAACTAGGGGTATCTACAAAATAGTTGCGCAGCCGCATATACGGCTGCGCAGGTTCGCGGTTGATACCCCCGAGTGCTATACAAAAGTCATGTCGTGATGTACCGTTGAAAACCTTTCACTGCGTGCCTCCACAGCAAGCAAGTTCCAGGTTCCGTCCAGTCAAACGAGACGGCTCCCGGTGGCTCACTGCGGTAACACGATCCTCCGATTGATCAGCTTCCAGATAGTGACAGATGGCCTCAAGTAACGAAGAAACCGGGCGCGAGTTTAGTTGGAAGCGAACCTGGGCGCTCGCGGTGGCCATCGGGCTGCACGCTTTTGCATTCCTGCTGATTGTGGCGCCGATGGCGCCACCAAACCAGAATCACAAGGAAAAGGACAAGATCGTCCAGGTGAGCTTTATCGAGCCGCCGCCGCCGCCGCCGCCACCGCCGCCGCCGCCGCCGGAGCCGCCCAAGCAGCCGCCGCCGAAGATCATCCAGCAAGTCAATCCGCCGCCGACGCCGCCGCCACCGGCCCCGCCGCCGCCGGTGACTGAGGTTTCGGCCATGGCCGTGCAGGCACCGCCACCGGCACCGCCCGCACCGCCGGCCCCGCCGCCGGACATCGCCGCTGGATCGGACCTGAGCTACGGCACCAGGCCGAGCCCGCCGTACCCGCCCATGGCTGCGCGTCAGCATCATGAAGGCACGGTGACGTTGCTGATCCTGGTTGGCCTGGACGGTTCACCCAAGTCGGTCGAGATAGAGCGGTCCAGCGGCTACCAAGGGCGGCAAGAAAGTGGAAGGTTATGCACGCGTTCCGATTACCTACAACCTCAGTGGCTAGAGCAATCCAAATCCAACCCGCTGTGATCGGCGTACCGTCGATAACAGTTACAGTTCACGTTTGACTTTTCTAGGGTAGCGTTATGTTCCTACAGACTCCTGCAGCAACCGGCAACAGCAACGCCGAAGCCATGAAACAGATGGGCTTCGAGAACCTGATCCAGAATTTCGACTGGTTGGGCTGGGTGGTTTTCGTGACTTTGGTCGCGATGTCCTTCCTGTCCTGGTACTTCATCATTGCCAATGGCATCCGAAACGCCACCCTGAAAGCTCGCGCCGACAAGGTCATCGATGGCTTCTGGGGCAATGGTTCCACCCAGGACGCAATCCGTGAGCTGGAGGCCCAGCCCAAGGGCGAACCGTTCTCCAAGATCGCGCTGGAGGCGGCCTCGGCGGTCGCGCACCATCAACAAGCCACCAACGGCACCACCGGTCGCCTGGCCGAAACGCTGAGCCGCTCGGAGTTCATCGATCGCGCCCTTCGCCAGTCGGTGTCGCGCGAGAGCATGCGTCTGGAAGGTGGCATGACCTTGCTCGCCACGGTCGGTTCCGCCGCACCGTTCGTTGGTCTGCTTGGTACCGTGTGGGGCATCTATCACGCACTGATCAGTATCGCGGCCACCGGCAACGCGTCCATGAACGCCGTAGCGGGTCCAGTCGGCGAGGCGCTGATCATGACCGCCTTTGGTCTGTTCGCGGCGATCCCGGCACTACTGGCGTACAACTTCTTCAACCGTTCGAACCGCATTGTCTACGCACGCTTCGACGAGTTTGCGAACGATCTGCACGACTTCTTTGCGACCGGTTCGCGCATCGAAAGCGCGAAGTGAGGGATTGACCCATGGGCGCAAGTGTAGGCGGTAACACCGGCGGTCCGATGTCGGACATCAATGTCACGCCGCTGGTCGACGTGATGTTGGTGCTGTTGATCATCTTCATGATCACCGCTCCGTTGATGTCGCACTCGGTCACGATCGATCTGCCCGTCGCCAATCCCAACGCCAAGACACTGGAGCCGAAGACGCCTCCGCTGGACGTGGCGATCAAACTGGATGGCAGCGTGTATTTCAACGATCAGGCGGTCAACGATGCCGAGTTGCGCGCCAAGTTCCTGGTGGAGGCACAACGAACGCCGCAGCCTCAGCTGCAGATCCGCGCTGACCGGGAAGTGCAGTTCATGGTCATCAAGAAGGTCATCAGCGATGCGAAGGGATCGGGCATGGTGCACGTTGCGTTCATGACCACCGACGCGCCGAAGGGATAATTCAACATGGCCATTTCAACCAAAACCAGTTCTGGGGCGATGGCGGAGATCAACGTCACGCCGTTGGTCGACGTGTTGCTGGTGTTGCTGATTATCTTCATGATCACGGCGCCGATTCAGGCGCACAAGATCGAAGTCGATCTGCCGCAGCCGAACAGAGACGTGATTCCACCAGCCAATCCGCCCAACCCGGTCAATCTGAAGATCGACCAGAGTGGGGCGTTCTACTGGAATGGCACGCCGGTAGACGGGCTGGGGCTGAAGGCGCAGCTGGCCGTGATTGCCCAGCAGGCCCTGCCGGATCAGCCTGAAATCCAGATCGCTGCGGACGACCATGTGGCCTACGAGTACGTGGCGCGCGTGCTGGCGGACGCCAAGAGCTACGAGCTGGTGAAGATCGGATTCAATGAGGCGCGGTAACAAGCGCACGGCTGGCGTTGCCAGCCACGAATAGTTCCGGCAAAGGCCCCGCTTCGGCGGGGTCTTTTGCGTGGGCCCGGGCTACTGGATTCAACGCAGGATTTGAAGGTAGTTTCGTACGCTTGTGGCGAGGCCCTCGTACAGGGCTTCCCCGATCAGCGCGTGGCCGATCGACACCTCGGCCAGGCCGGGGATCGCGGCCGTGAAGGTGCCCAGGTTCGCCTGACTGAGGTCATGACCGGCGTTCACTGCCAGTCCCGCCTGCTGCGCCCGTCGCGCGGTGTCGGCGCAGGCCGTCAGCGCCGGCCCAGGATAGCCGTCCTCGAATGCCTGAGCGTAGGGTCCCGTGTAGATCTCGATGCGCTGCGCGCCAATCACGGCCGCGAGGTCAAAGTCCTGGATCCCGGCATCGACAAACAGACTTACTCGACAACCCAGGTCGCACAGTGCACCGACCAGCGGTCGCAAGCGGGCAATATCCTCGCGCAGCTCGAAGCCATGATCGGAGGTGATCTGACCATCCCCGTCCGGCACCAGGGTTACCTGGGTCGGCCGGACCCGCCGTGCGAGCTCGATCAGGCCCGGATAGTCGCCACGCGCCTCGGCGAACGGATTGCCTTCAATGTTGTATTCCACCCGTCCCCGCAACATGTTGGCCAACGCGTACACGTCGGCCGGGCGCACATGCCGCTGGTCGGGACGCGGGTGCACCGTGATGCCCCCGCAGCCGGCCTCGATGCAAGTTTGCGCGGCGCGGCAAATGTCTGGTTCGTTACCGCCGCGCGAATTGCGCAGAACGGCGATCTTGTTGAGATTGACGCTGAGCAGGGTCATGGCGAATGGCTGATTGGTGGCTGGAAACTCGACACTTGAAACCTGTGGCGCGAAACGAGGCGTTGCTCGTCAGTTCTCACGGTACCTCAAGGCAATCCGCCGCGAGTACCGCGCCGCCGTGCACCGTTTTCATTTCGTCTCGGCGTGTGGCGTACTCGGCAAGGACCACTCTCCGACCAAACCAGTGGAGCAGGCCGATTCCTCACACTGCGCCAATCAGCCGATGCTGGCAAGGGCTCCCAAGTGGATCGTGCGCGGCGGTCCTCGCCACGCCAGTGCGCCAATCAGGTCTGGACCGACCGCCAGGCGCTGCAGCTGCCATGCCTGAATATCTTCGTCATCGAATCGTAACAACCGAAGTTGCGTTGGTGCATTCAGGATTCGCAACCGTTGCAATCCGTAGCCGATGCCGCGCCCGTGTGCCTTGAGCACCGCCTCTTTGGCCGTCCACAGCTGGAGGAATGCCTCGGCGCGAGCCTCCTCGGGCAACGCGGCCAGGGCCCCAGCCTCGTCGCTGGCGAAAAAACGACGCGCGAGCGGCAGTGCGCGCGGCTGCGGACGTCGGCGCTCTACATCGATACCGGGCGCGACGCCGCGCGCGACGGCGATCAGCGCGTGATCGCCGCTGTGCGACCAATTAAAATCCAGCCCCGACCGATGTCGGTCATCGAGTCGAGGCCTACCATGCGCGCCATTGACCAGAGCCACCTCGCCTGCTTCGATGCCCAGGTACGCCGCGAGCGTGTGCAACAGAGGTTTGCGCCCGTGTGCTCGTTGAAAGTCCAGCTGCCAGACGTGAATTGCCTGATCGTCGAGACTTGCGGCGGCATCGGCCAGGTTGAGGGAGTGGATTGCGGTCATTCACGCATGGTGCCGCCGCCTGCGCGGGTGCACAAGCGGCCTTGCGGTACAGTCAACGTGGCAGGCTCGATGCCCCCAACAGGAACTCGTCCACGGCGCGCGCGCACTGGCGACCTTCACGGATCGTCCAGATGACCAGCGATCGGCCGCGCCGTATGTCGCCCGCAGCGAACACCTTGTCGATGCTGGTTCGATCGCCGGGGCAGCCTTCGCTGGCAGCCGATGCGCCACCGCGCGTGTCATTGTCCGCACCGAATGCGTCGAGCACGGCTTGGTCTGGCGAGACGAACCACATCGCCAGTAGCCCCAACTCCGCCTGGATATCGAATTCGCTGCCGAGCAGCTCACTCGCCTTGCCGTCCTTCCACTGCAGCCGCACGGCCGTGAGACTGCAGACCCGGCCCTTGCAGCTGGATGCCCTGCAGTGCTATTTCCTCGCGGTAGAACTGGTCAGAAATATGGATCAGGATGGGATGCCGGCGCCATCGCCGATCAGCGGATCGGCACCGACCGCGCCGCGGTGATTCAGGTTGCGCAAGATCGGAAGGCCGTGCTCGATGATCTGGTGGCTCTTGCGGCCCTTGATGTGCGCAACGACACGCACGCCGCGGGCGTCGTGTTCGTACCTTGGCTCATACCAACCCTGTGCGCGGCTGGTCCATGGCTGGACTCCCGGAACAAGGGGAAGTCTGGCCTATAGTGTGACGCAACAAAAAACATCTAGAAAAATCGAATAGACGTTTATTAGGCTGTATTCGGTGACCATAGCTGTGAGGTGGAGACCGGACTGCAGTCCGGCAAAGCGTCACTCGGACAAGCGCCGACGGCTTGCCCGGATACCTCAAGCACACCCCGATCTCGTCATCCGGCGGGGGCTCTGCTAGCGTGCAGGCTCGGAAGCTCCGTGCGACGGGAAAGACAAGTTGATCCAGGGCTGGCTGCTGTTACTGGTATCGCTGCTGTATGTCGGGGTGCTGTTCGCGGTGGCCTATGCCGGCGACCGACGGCCACTGTATCCGCGGCAGCCGCGACTGCGGCCGATCGTCTACAGCCTGGCTTTGGCGGTGTACTGCTCGTCGTGGACCTTCTACGGCGCGGTCGGCACGGCCGCGCGCGATGGTCTGGCCTACCTGCCGATCTATCTGGGTCCGATCCTGCTGTTCGTGTTCGGCTTCGGTTTCTTGCGCCGGCTGCTGCAGGTGGTACGCCAGCGCAAAATCACCTCGATTGCTGACTTCATCGCGGCGCGTTTCGGCAAGTCGCATGGCTTGGCGGCGCTGGTGGCGGTGATCGCGGTGATTGCGGTGGTGCCTTACATCGCGCTGCAGTTCAAAGCCGTGGCGTTGTCCTACAGCGTGCTCGGCGGTGGCATACCCGGCGCGATCCGGACCGGAGGCGTGGACAGCGCACTATGGTGCGCGCTGCTGTTGGCCGCGTTCGCAATTTTGTTCGGGACCCGCAGCATTGACGCGACTGAGCATCATCACGGTCTGATGCTGGCGATCGCCTTGGAATCGCTGATCAAGCTGCTGGTGTTCGTGGCGATCGCTGTTTACGCGCTGTGGCATGGGCCTGGCTTGCTCGAGGCAGTAGAACGTCCACTGCGACAACTCCCTCACGGCTTGCCGTCAGGATTCATGACTCAGACCATCCTGGGCCTGTGCGCCATGTTCTGCCTGCCGCGGCAATTCCAGGTGGGCCTGGTCGAGTGCGAGGATGGCGGCGATCTGGGGCGCGCGCGTTGGTTGTTGCCGTTGTATCTGGTCATCGTCAGCCTGGCGGTACTGCCTATCGTGGCTGCCGGTAGCCACCTGCCGCAGCTCAGCGCCGGCCCCGCCGACGCTTGGGTGCTTACCCTGCCACTGGTGCATGGCGATACGGGCATGGCGTTGCTGGCCTTCATCGGGGGCTTTTCGGCGGCAACCGGCATGGTGATCGTGGCCTCGGTCGCGCTGTCGACGATGATCAGCAACGACCTGGTCATGCCCGCTTTGCTGCGCATCAAACGCTTGCGACTGGAGCAGCGCAGCGATCTCTCGCGGCTGGTGCTCAGCGTGCGCCGCATCGCCATTGTCGCGTTGGCACTGATGGCTTACGCCTACTATCGGGTCGCCGCCAGCGCAGAGGATCTGGACGCGATTGGCTTGCTGGCCTTCGCCGCGGTAGCGCAATTCGCACCGGCCCTGATTGCCGCATTGTACTGGCGCGGCGCCAGTCGGCTTGGCGTGGCGGTGGGTCTGGTCGGAGGCTTCGCTGTATGGATTTACACCTTGCTGCTGCCGGTACTGATTCACTCGGACCGGTGGCTGCGCGAGGGACCCTTAGGCTGGGACTGGCTGCGTCCGCAGGCGCTGTTTCATTTGGGCGGTTGGGATCCGGTGACGCACGGTACGTTCTGGTCGCTGTTGGTGAACGTTGCCTGCCTGGTGTTCTTTTCGCTGCGCTTCCGGCCGAGCCTGGAGGAGCGTCTGCATGCAGCGTTGTTTGTCGATGCCGATTCAATCAAGCACAGCGGCACCGGCGACTGGCGCGGGCGGGTAGCGGTCGCCGATCTGCGCACGATTGCCCGGCGCATCGTGGGTGAGCGCAGCAGCGCGCGTGCCTTCGAGGACTACGCGCAGCGCCGCGGGCGAGCGCTGCTGCCGGGCGAGGCCGCCGACCACGCCTTGATCCAACACACCGAGAGGTTGCTCGCCTCGGCGGTGGGTGCCGCCAACGCGCGACGCATCCTGATCAGCGCCTTGTCCGGCAGCGGCTTGGGTCTGGCCGAATCGATGGCGTTGCTGGATGAGGCATCGCAAGAGCTGCGCTTCAACCGCGAGCTGTTGTCCACCACGTTGGAAAACGTTTCGCAGGGCATCAGCGTGGTCGACGCGAACATGCACCTTGTGGCATGGAACCGGCGCTACCTGGAGTTGTTCGATTACCCCGATGGCATGGTGCGCGTGGGCGTGCCGGTGGCGGAGCTGATCCGCTGGAATGCCGAGCTGGGTGAATGCGGTCCCGGCGAAGTGGACGGCCATGTGGCCAAACGCATCGAGCATATGCGTGCGGGCTCATCGCATCTGTTTCAGCGCGTTCGCCCAGACGGTACCGTAATCGAGATGCGTGGTCGCGCGCTCCCGGCCGGCGGCTATGTCACCACTTATTCCGATGTCACTGCCTACAAGCAGGCCGAGCAGGCCCTGATCGAGGCCAACGAGACGTTGGAGCAGCGGGTCGGACAACGTACGGCTGAACTTTCCGAAGCGCTGGTTGCCACTGCTGAGGCGCGGCGTGCCGCCGAGACGGCGAACGTTTCCAAGACGCGCTTCCTGGCCGCGGCCAGCCATGACTTGCTGCAGCCGCTGAACGCGGCACGTCTGTTCACCTCGGCGCTGCGCCAGCATCCCGGGCTCGATGCCGAGGCCAGTGGTCTGGCCGAGCGCATCGACGCGTCGTTTCGTGCCGCCGAAGGATTACTCGACGACTTGCTGGACACCTCGCGCCTGGATGTTGGCAGCTACCGCCCGGAAGCCAGCGCCTTCGCCCTGGCTGAGTTGTTCGATTCACTGCAGGGCCAGTTTGCCGTGCTGGCCGAGCGTCGCGGCTTGCGCCTGCGCGTGGCGACCACCTCGCTGGCCGTACGCAGCGACCCGCAGCTGTTGCGCCGGATTGTGCAGAACTTCCTGTCCAACGCGTTGCGCTACACGCGTAGCGGCGGCGTATTGCTGGGCGCGCGGCGCGTGGGGGATGAGGTGCGCATCGAGGTTTGGGATTCCGGTCCCGGTATTGCGCCTGAACAGCGCGCACGCATCTTCGGTGAGTTCCAGCGTCTGGAGCAGCCTTCTCCTTGGGGTGAAAAAGGCCTGGGCCTGGGGTTGTCGATCTGCGACCGCCTGGCCGGCATTCTTGGTCATCAGCTCGGCCTGCGTTCGCGCGTCGGGTATGGCAGTTGTTTTTCAGTGACGGTGCCGCGTACCGAGGCCGTGCCGAAGCGTCGCCACCACGTGCAGCGCAGCGGTACGGATACGCAGCTGCCGCTGACGGTACTGTGCCTGGACAACGACGCCACCATCCTCGAAGGCATGCGCGCCCTGCTTGGCCGCTGGGGCGTGGATTGTCGGGTGGCGCTGGATGTCGCGCAGGCGCGCGCAGAGCTGGAGGCCGGCAAGATCGACCTGATTCTGGCCGACTATCACCTGGCCGACGATGTCGACGGCCTGCAGGCGCTGGAGCAGCTACGCGACACACTGGGTACGCTGCCGCCGGTGGCGATGATCACCGCTGACGGCAGCAACGAGCTGAAGTTGCGGGCGAAGGCGTTGGGCTATCCGCTGCTGCACAAGCCGGTCCGGCCGGCGGCTTTGCGCGCACTGCTGACGGCGTTGCTTCGGCGCTAGCGCTCCGTCGCTGGCGGGGTCAGCTCGGATCGTCCGGCAACACCGTCAGGGATTCCTGGTCGACCGCCAGTTGGCTGGCGATCAGCGCGACCTGAGTGCGATTGTTGACGCCAAGCTTGCGCATGATCGCCGTCATGTGCGCTTTCACGGTGGCTTCGGAAACACTGAGCTCCCACGCGATCTGCTTGTTGAGCAGGCCCTCGGCGATCATCGTCATCACCCGAAATTGCTGCGGCGTCAGCGCGGCGACATGCGCCGCGGCGGCAGCCTCGTCGGGCCTGAGCTCACCGGTGGCGCCGAGCAGCGCCGGCGGCAGCCACACATCACCGTCGAGCACGGCGTGGATCGCCGCCACGATGTCGACCGCGTCCGTGGACTTGGGGATATACGCTGCAGCGCCGTGCGCCAGTGCGCGGCGAGCGACCTGCGCCTCCTCATGACCGGACACCACGATCGTTGGCAGACCCGGATACTGACCGCGAATATGCGCCAGTGCGGAGTAGCCGCGGGCGCCGGGCATGTGCAGGTCGAGCAGCAGCAGCTCGGCATCGGGGACCGCCTCGATCAGAACAAGCAGTGCAGGCAGGCTCTCGGCATGATGCACACGGGCTTGTGGCAACGCGTTCAGTACCGAGCGCTGCAGCGCGTCGCGGAACAGCGGATGGTCGTCGGCGATCAGGATGTCGGACATTTTCAGGCCGGGAATCGGAACTCGGGAATGGGGCAACGGTGAGTGGCTTGAACCTCCCCGCTGCCCCATGTCCGATCCCGCTATTTGATCAGCCGATCATCGACAAGATTCTGCACCACTCCGGGGTCGGCCAAGGTAGTGATGTCGCCGAGCTGATCGGGCCGGTTCTCGCCGATCTTGCGCAGGATCCGGCGCATGATCTTGCCCGAGCGCGTCTTCGGCAAGCTGGGCGCCCACTGCAGGTAATCGGGCGTGGCGATCGGGCCGATTTCCTTGCGTACCCAGGCGATCAGTTCCTTGCGCAGCTCGTCGCTGCCGTGTTCGCCGCCGATCAAGGTGACGTAGGCATAGATGCCCTGGCCCTTGATGTCGTGCGGGCAGCCGACCACCGCCGCCTCGGCCACCTTCGGGTGCGCCACCAGCGCGCTTTCCACTTCCGCGGTGCCCAGGCGATGGCCGGACACGTTGATCACGTCGTCGACGCGGCCGGTGATCCAGTAATAGCCGTCCTCGTCCCGGCGCGCGCCGTCGCCGGTGAAGTAGTTGCCGGGGTAGGCAGTGAAATAGGTTTCGATGAAGCGTTGATGGTCGCCGTAGATGGTACGCACCTGGCCCGGCCACGAATCGCTGATCAGCAAGTTGCCTTCGGCCACGCCTTCCTGCACGTGGCCATCGGCATCGACAATCGCCGGCACGACGCCGAAGAACGGCAGCGTGGCCGAACCCGGCTTGGTCGCGATGGCGCCCGGTAGCGGCGAGATCATGATGCCGCCGGTCTCGGTCTGCCACCAAGTGTCCACGATCGGGCAGCGCTCCTCACCGACCACCCGGTAGTACCACTCCCACGCTTCCGGATTGATCGGTTCGCCGACCGAGCCCAGTACGCGCAGGCTGGCGCGCGAACACTTCTTCACCGGCTCCACGCCTTCACGCATCAGTGCGCGGATCGCGGTGGGCGCGGTATAGAAGATCGTCACCTTGTGTTTGTCCACCACCTGCCAGAACCGGCTGTAATCGGGGTAATTCGGCACGCCTTCGAACATCAACGTGGTACCGCCGTTGCAGAGCGGGCCGTACACCACGTAACTGTGGCCGGTAACCCAGCCCACATCGGCGGTGCACCAGTAGATGTCGTCCTCGTGCAGGTCGAACACCATTTCGTGGGTGTAGCTGACGAACACCAGGAAGCCGCCGGTGCTGTGCTGCACGCCCTTGGGCTTGCCGGTGGAGCCGGACGTATACAGCACGAACAACGGATGTTCGGCCTCGACCGGGGTCGGCGGGCAATCCGTCGACTGGCCTTCCATCAAGGCGTGGTAGTAGCGGTCGCGCGGCGACTGCATAGGCACGGCGCCGCCGCTGTGACGCACCACGATCACGGTTTCCACACTGTTGGTGTTTGGCCGTTCCAGCGCGGCGTCTACGTTGGTCTTCAGCGGAATGTGCTTGCCGGCGCGCAGACCCTCGTCGGCGGTGACCACGATCCTGGCCTGTGAATCAGCGATGCGCCCGGCCAGCGAATCGGGTGAGAAGCCACCGAACACCACCGAGTGGATTGCGCCCAGGCGCGCGCAAGCCAGCATCGCCACTGCCGCTTCCGGAATCATCGGCAAGTAGATCGCCACGCGGTCGCCCTTGACCACACCGAGGTTCTTCAGGGTGTTGGCAAACTTGCACACTTCAGCGTGCAGTTCGCGATAGGTGATCTTGCGCGAGTCCTTCGGGTCATCGCCCTCGAAGATGATCGCCACTTTGTCGCCGCGCTTTTCCAGCTGGCGGTCGAGGCAGTTCGCGCTCACGTTCAGCTCGCCATCTTCGTACCAGCGGATGTACAGGTCTTTCGGGTCAAACGAGACGTTCTTGATGATCGTCGGCGGCTTGATCCAGTCCAGTCGTTGCGCGATGCGTCCCCAGAACGCATCGGGATCCTTGATCGATTCGGCGTACAGGCGGGTGTATTCCTCCTTGCCGATAAGTGCCTTGGTGGCAAAGTCGGGGGCGACTGGATAGAGCTTCGACATGGCTAGTCTCCTGTAGCTGAAACATAGAGTACGGGATTGCACCGTGAAGGCTGCGAGACCGTCTCAGTGTAGCCGCGTCACCATATGCTCGAGCCTCTCCCATCATGCGACTTTGGTCGAAGTTAGACCAATGGCGAATGGCGCAATGGGTCGGTCATGAGCATGCTCAAGGAGAGTGCAAAATCGCGCGGCGGAGTCACGTGCTTGTCATTGCATTCGAACCGCGTCCATCCCGAGCGAATGATCGGAAGGCATCGGGAGGCTTCAAGGATACGTAGCAAGACGGCTTCTGCGCCTTGCTCCAGATCCATCATCCGTTCGGGAGTTTCCGGCCATGAGCAACGAACCGTCACGCACCACTTTCTCCAACCCGGCACCGCTTGGTTTGGCCGGCTTCGCGCTGACTACCTGGCTGTTGAGCATGATCAATGCCGGCTGGTACACCGGCGACGCCATGAACCTGGTGCTCGCCGTCGCGCTCGCGTTCGGTGGTACAGCACAGATGATCGCCGGTGCGATGGAGCTGCCACGCGGCAATACCTTCGGCGCCACCGCCTTCATCAGCTATGGCGCGTTCTGGTGGTCGTTCTCGTTGTTCGTGCTGTTTCTGCACGACAAGGTGCCGGCGAGCTTCGTCGGGTGGTACCTGTTCCTGTGGGGCGTGTTCACGTTCTACATGTGGATCGCCAGCCTGAAAGCTCCGCGTGCTCTGCAATTGGTGTTTCTGGCGCTGTGGATCACATTCTTCCTGCTCGCCGCTGGTGACTGGACCGGGATGGCTGTACTGCGCATGGCTGGCGGCTATGGCGGCCTGATCACTGCGGCACTGGCGTTCTATCTGTCTGCAGCGGAAGTCATCAACGAGACTCATGGCCGCACGGTGCTTCCGATCGGTGCCCCGCCGACGCCGTAACGCCGATTCGCGCCGGCCGTCGGAAACGGACCTCCGGCGGCCCCGCCCGATACAAGCAGACTGGGCTGCGGCGATGGCCGTCCATATAGTCATACGGATGGTTCTCATCGCGCCGCTCCGATCGAGGCGAGGGAGATATCCATGAAACGAAAGTCGTTGTTTTGTGCGCTCGTCGTCGTATTGGGGTTGACCATGACCGGGACAGGACTTGCCCAGTCCTCGGGGAACCAGGACCAGGTTGCGGCACTGGCCCGACTGGTGGAGCAACAACAGCAGCAACTCAACCAGCAGCAGGCGGACCTGCAGGTGCTGCGGGATCGCCTGAAGGAACTCGAGACTCAGGCACGCCCGCAGCAGGCCCAGGTCAGTCCGGGCCCGTTATCCGCCGCGGAAGTTGTGGTCAAGCCGATCTTCACCAGTGCGCCTGGCGTGTCGGTCGCGCTGCACGGTTTGATCAGCGCCACTGCGTTCCATCAGGATCGCAGTTTCATCTTCGGTAACGGCCAGAACGCCGAGTTTCCAGTGCCAGGCTCGAGCGGTTCACTCAGCGGTGTCGACGTGCGCAACACGCGCTTCTGGCTGGATTTCAGCGGCGCCACATTTGCCGGCGACTGGAGCGGCGGCGGCCGCATCGAGATGGATTTCTTCGGTGGCTTCAACGGCACCGGGGCGTTCAGCCAACAGCAGCCGACGCCACGCCTGCGACAGGCTTATATGGATGTCGGGAATGCGGACACGGGTACCAAAATCCGTATCGGCCAGCAGTGGGATCTGATGTTTCCGATCGACAACTTGCCGGCGTCGCTGGCGCATATCGCCTTCCCGTTGGGCTACGGTACCGGCGTTGTCGGCTGGCGCTTTCCCGGCGTGGTGCTGATGCAGGATCTCAATCATGGTTCGAGCGGCGCCCAGTGGCGCCTGGACGTGGGCGCGTTCGAGGGTAGCTGGAGCGGGCCGGGTAACAACGTTGACTATCTGACTGCCGGCAACGTCGGATTCCGCCCGCAAATCCAGGCCCGATTGCATGTGCAGGAGAAGACCTGGCTGGCCTACCTCGCCGCACATTACAGCGAGGTCGATTTACGCGGGGTTGGTGGTACCGCAGCCGCCCCGATCAAGGACAAGGTCAAGAGCGTCGGCTACGAAGTCGGCGGCCAATGGAAGCCAGGCGCGTTCGTCTTCAAGAGTTTGATTTACAGCGGCAGCGGTCTGGGCGAGATCTTTGGCGCGATGGCGCAGTTCGGTGACATCAAGGAAACCGGCGGCTACGTGCAGGCCGGTTACGCGCTCACGCCGCACTGGAGTGCCCATGCGTTCTTCGGGATCAGCAAGCCGGACAGCAAGGACGTGATTGCATGGTTGGGCCACGGCGCCGCCGGGCGTCTGGAGAATCGGCAGTCGGCGCTCAGCCTGCAATACACCGCCGGAGCTTATGACCTAGGCATCGAATGGATGCACGACACGCTCGACAGCACCAGCGACGGCGTGGATAGAAAAAGTACCAGCGGCAATCAGCTCAGTCTGAACGCGCTCTACCACTTCTGAGCACGTGCACCGTCGCGGCGTGCCTGTGGGAAACCGACAACGCAGCGGCTGGAGCCGCTGCGTTGTCGGGGCGGCGGTTCACGCGCGCCGGATTAGCCCAATGATTACCAGCAGTACGACGGCACCGATCATGGCGTAGATGATGCTGGTGATGATCGGATTGCCCAGGTTGAAACTCACGCCCATCGCAGGTAGCAGCCAGCCGGCCAGGAACGCGCCGATGATGCCGACCACGATATTGCCGAGCAGACCAAAGCCAAAGCCACGAACGATCACACCGGCCAGCCAACCGGCGATGGCGCCTATCAGCAGGAAAATAATCAAGGCTGTAGCGGTCATCGCGAACTCCCAAGTGCGG
>CAJDWH010000002.1_pt1 | contig 30889 bp, 31 predicted proteins | sample 7391531 | NCBI WGS metagenome assembly CAJDWH01 (sample SAMEA7055715, study PRJEB34461) | soil metagenome | biome: terrestrial ecosystem; feature: Peninsula; material: soil | place: Antarctica | collected 2016
CCTTCGTTTTTCCTTGGCCGGTGCGCAAACAGTTCCCGGCGTGGGGCGTTTGGTGGTCATCAGCAGGCTCTGAAGCAATGAACGCGGAATTTGACCTCGAGCTGCGCCAGGACTTCCTGGTCGAGGCGGGCGAGCTGCTGGAGCGACTGAGCGAGCAGCTTGTCGCGCTGGAAGCTTCGCCGCGCGACAGCGAATTGCTCAATGCTGTGTTCCGTGCGTTTCACACGGTCAAGGGCGGCGCCGGTTTCCTGGCTCTAACGCCGATGGTGTTGCTGTGTCATCACGCCGAGGATCTGCTCAACGAAGCGCGCAATGGCAAGGTGTCGCTGGACGCCGGCCACATGGATGCGCTGTTGCAGGGGTTGGACCTGCTCAACGACATGATGGCCGGAGTCGGTGCCGACACACCATTGGTGATGCCGCCACCGGCCCTGTTGCAGTGCTTGTTGCCGCGTGCCGTCAACCTCGTGGCGACGGCGACGGCGCCGTCGCCGGTTGCGCCGGCCATTGACGGTGCTCCCGTTGACGATGACGAATTCGAGGCGCTGCTGGACAGCATGTACGGCAACGCCGCACCCGGCACGGTCGAGCCGGCAGCGGTTGCGTCGGTGCCGGTCGCGTCGGCACCGGGTGCGGCCATCGACGACGATGAATTCGAGGCCATGCTCGATAGTCTGCATGGCAAGTCCGCAGTGGCCGCCGTCGCTCCGACACCGGTGGCAGCGACTGATGCTGTGCCCACGCCAGCGGCCCGACACGCCGTGCCAGCAGAAAACTCGGTCCGGGTGGATACCGCAAGACTCGACTTGCTGGTGAATTACGCCGGTGAACTGGTGCTGGTGCGCAACCGCCTGCTCAGCCTGGCCGCGCGCCTCGGAGATGAGGCGCTGGCGACGGCTGCCGGCGAGCTGGACCGGGTGACCGATGACTTGCAGAACGCAGCCATGGGCATGCGCATGCAGCCAGTGGGGCGATTGTTCCAGCGCTTCCCGCGCATCGTGCGCGATCTGGCCCGTCAGTTGGGCAAGGATGTGGAGCTGGTGCTGGAAGGCGAGGGTACCGACCTCGATCGTGGTCTGGTCGAAGCACTGGCCGATCCGCTGATCCACCTGCTACGCAATGCGCTCGACCATGGCGTGGAAATGCCCGCCGACCGCGAACAGGCTGGCAAGCCACGCAAGGGGCGCATCTGCCTGTCGGCAAGCCAGCGCGGCGAGCGCATCGTGATCTCGGTGAGTGACGATGGCCACGGCATGGACCCGGAGATCCTGCGTCGCAAGGCGATCGAGAAAGGTTTGCTCGACAGTGTCCAGGCAGCGCGCCTGAGCGAAGGGGAATGCTACGAGCTTATTTTCCGGCCCGGCTTCAGCACCGCTGCCGCCGTGTCGGACATCTCCGGCCGTGGCGTCGGCATGGACGTGGTGAAGACCCGTGTGGCCGAACTGGGTGGCACGTTGCGCGTGCAGTCGCGGCTGGGACAAGGCAGCGAACTGGAACTTACCGTGCCGTTGACCCTGGCGGTACTGCGCGTGCTTATGGTGCGCGTCGAAAAACGTCTGCTGGCGTTGCCGTTGGGTAATGTGGAAGAAGTGTTTGAACTTGCCGACGGCCAGGATCGCCAGCTCGACGGGCGCCTGGTTGCCGACCACCGCGGGCGTGCTTTGCCACTCGCGGACCTTTCCCTGTGGGTCAGCGTCGAGCCGGGTTTAGCGCGGCACGTGGTGGTGTTGCACATCGGCCATCAGCGGATCGGCTGCCTGGTGCACGAGGTGCTGGGTCGCGAGGACGTCATCGTCAAACCGCTCGGCCCGCTGTTCGCCGAGGTCTCCGGCATCGCTGGTGCCACGGTCACCGGTGATGGCCGGCTGGCCCTGGTCATGGATCTGGCCGGCCTGGTTACAGGCACCGGCCTGCTGTTCGCATCGTCGCAATCGGAAGGCTGATCGGCATGGACAGAGTCAGCACCATCGGTACGATCCTCGGTTTCGTGGTGATCATCGTAGGGACCGTCCTCAAGGGCTCGACGGTGGGAGCGCTGTGGAACCCGGCCGCGTTCGTGATCGTGTTTTTCGGCACGCTGGCGGCGCTGCTGGTGCAGAACCAGGGCAAGGTAATGAAGCACGCGATGTCGATGTTGAAGATGGTCTACCGGCCGCCGCAGCACCGGCCGCACGACCTGATCAGCCGCATCGTGGGCTGGAGCGAGATCACCCGTCGCCAGGGCCTGCTCGGGCTGGAGCCGCAGATCGACGCGGAGCGCGACCCGTTTATCAGCAAGGGTTTGCAGATGCTGGTCGACGGCGGCGAACCGGACACCATCCGCAGCGCGCTGGAAGTGGATCTGGATACGCGTGAGGCGGTCGACCTGGCCGGCGCCAAGGTTTACGAGAACGCCGGCATTTATTCACCGACCCTCGGCATCATCGGCGCGGTGATGGGGCTGATGGCGGTGATGCAGAATCTTTCCGACCCCAGCAAGCTCGGCCACGGCATTGCCGCGGCCTTCGTGGCCACCATCTACGGCGTGGCGCTGGCCAACATGTTCATGCTGCCGATGGCGGCGCGACTGAAAACCCTGGTGGGCAAGCAATCGCAGATGCGCGAGATCCTGATCGAGGGACTGGTGTCGATCGCGCAAGGGGACAACCCACGCCAGATCGAAACGCGCCTGCAGGGCTATGTCGCGTGAGGAAGCACAAACACGAGGAGCATTTGAACCACGAGGCGTGGGCAATCCCCTATGCCGATCTGATGACTTTGCTGCTCGCTTTCTTCGTGGTCATGTACGCCGTATCGGTCGTCAACGAAGGCAAGTACCGGGTAATGTCCGAGTCATTGATTCAGGCATTCAACGGCACCACCAGCGCCATTGCGCCACCGCCTCCCGCGCCTAGCAAGGCGAACACCGCTGCTCTCATGTCGGTTGACCGGTCCGCGGCCAGTTTCGTTGCGCTGCCGATACCGATGCACTCGGCGTCTGCTGCAAGCGGCCGTCCGGTACCCGGGCAGCAGGACCTTGACACCATCGCGGATCAGGTTCGCCGTGCGCTGCAGCCGCTGATCGATCGCAAGCTGGTGGTGGTACGCCACAAGAAGGATTGGCTGGAGATCGAGATCCGCACGGATATCCTGTTCCCCAGCGGGGTCGCCCAGCTTTCCGTTTCGGCGGACTCGGTGTTGCAGAGCCTCGCCACGATTCTGGCCCGTTTCCCCAACCCGTTGCGGGTAGAGGGTTTCACCGACAACGTGCCGATCAGTACGCCGCAGTTCCCTTCGAACTGGGAGCTGTCGGCCGCGCGCGCTGCCAGCGTGGCGCGGCTGTTCGCGTTGAGCGGGGTGGCGCCGGACCGGCTCGGCATCATCGGTTGGGGTGAAGTACGACCGTTGGCCGACAACGCGACGACCGAAGGACGTAACCAGAACCGGCGCGTGCTGGTGGTCGTGATCAATGCGGCGAAGGATGATCGGCGCGAGCACACCGATGCGGGTCACCTGCGCGAGATCGCCGGGCCGAGTGCACCAGTACCGGCGATCAACAATTTGTCGACGCTGCCGTCCGAGCATGCTGCGCCGGTGCCGGCTGACGATCGCACCGGACTGCCGGTGGTGCCCTCGATGATCGCGGCGGCGCCGGTCGATTCCGAACCGGCCGCGCCGGCGGCCAGCGAAACATCGAGCGCGATGACGCAACGCATCAGTCCGGATCGGTGAGAACGATGAATCCAATTTTTGATCGTGGAAATTTCTCATGAGCGCCGCTGCTTCCGCTTCCGCTCTGGTGCAGGCTGATCAGCACTGGCTGTCGTTCCAGATAGGCGTCCAGTTGTACGCCGCTCCGTTGGCTGCGGTTAAGGAGGTGATCCGCGATGGCGAGATCACGCCGGTTCCCGGTTCCGCGGTCGACGTGCTTGGCGTGCGCCACTTGCGCGGGCGCATTGTGCCGGTGCTGGATGGTTGCCGGCGGATGGGCGTTCCGCCACCGCCGACCGATCCGGCCAGCGTGCGCATCATCATGTTGGCGCACGCCGGCCAATTGGTTGGATTGCGGGTGGACGCGGTCGGCGAGCTGTTGTGTACTGAGGGCATGGAGATCGAGCTGCCGCCGCCGGGACGGGCCAGCCGCAGCGACGATCCGGTGACCGGCGTGCTGTCCTGGCACGGCGGATTTGTGGCGTTGCTTGATGTATGCCGGCTGTGTCGGCTCAGTGGAGAAGGTGCGCATGTGGATTGACATCGGGGTTGGCGTCCTGCTTCTGCTGGCGCTGGTTCAGTCGGCCCTGTTGTTCCACCTGTGGCGGCAATCGGCGCAGTTCAAGCAACACATCCAGATGATGTCGCATGGTGCCTCGCACGCGTTCACCGACGTGCCGACCTCGATGTTGGTCACTGCGCTGGGACGGCTGGAGCGGCAGATGCGTCAGATCGAGCAGGAACCACCGCCGACTCGCCAGTCCTACGAACTGGCGCAGCAACTGGCGCGCGAAGGCGCCGACGTCGAGCAACTGGTCAGCCGTTGCGGCTTGTCGCGTGACGAGGCCCGGCTGGTCATGCAGATGCATCCCGCCAATCCTTGAGTTTATCGCTGGCTTATTCTTCGGCCGCGTCGTAAATGGTTGCCAGGACCGACGCGGCAGACGCATAGAGCTGCACCGGTACGTCGTCGCTCAGACGCAATGCGGCCAGCAACGCGGCAATCTGTGCGTCATGGTGCAGCGGCACGCCGAGTTCCTTGGCACGGGCCAGCAACAGCTCAAGCGACTCGGCCGGCATCGGTTTGGCTTCGTCGCTGCCGCTGGACAGGCGTAGGCTGACGCGACGACGTGGCGGTGGGGTATTCATGCGATCGCCTTCAGTAGCAGCGCACTGCTGTTGCCCGGGGATTGAGGTACGCCGACCTGGCAGGTCAGCTGATCGAGCAGTACGCCGCAGGCCGCCAGTCGCTGCCGCAACGGGGTGAACTGGCGCTCCAGTCGTTGTGCCGTTTCGATCCGTTCGGCCCACAGGCGTACCGACAGCCGCGGTTCGCGCAGTTGCAGTTCGCCCTGGACGGGTCCCAGCGCCGGCAGATCCAGCGCGAAGCCCAGGGTCCAGCCCTGGCCGCCATCGACGGTGCCGGTGCTGTGTTCCAGCTTGATCTGCAAAATGTCGTGGCCATCCTTGCCCAGCAACGGAATCTCGACGATCCAGGCCGAGGCCTGGTTGGCGCTGGCGTCCAGCTGCGCCACCTCGATCCGCGCCAGCGCGGCCTTGACGTCACCGTGAAGACGGGTGAGCAGCGCTTTAACGTCATCTGTGCCGGACATCAGCGGCAGCGGCAGGCGCGCCTGTGGCTGCAGGCCGCGCTGCAGCAGCGGCGGATCGATGTCGCCGCGGGCCGAGGGTGGCGGCGCTGCGGCACGCTGGTCGAGCAGGCCGGCCAAGCGGAGCAGAGCGCCTTTCCAATCGTCGCGGGCCAGGTCAGACGGCCCGCCATGTGACCTGAGCAGGCGAGATTCGAAGAACAAGCCGCTGCGACGGATCGCCTCGCGTAATCCATCGCCACGGGTGATGTCCGACGGGGTGCGTAGCGCCTGCTCCAGGATCGCCAGTGCCGTGCGCACGTCTGACGGCAACTGACGCAAGGCCGGTCGTTGGGCCAGTCTTGTCAGCGTAGTCAGCAGCGGCGCGTAGCCACTCTGTTGGGGAAGTCTTTCGCGCAACATGCGCTGGAAGGTAGGGTCAGCCGTCTGCGAAAGAACCTCTAACAGCGGTTGCGCACCCAGGCTCAGCACGCGCACCTGGAATTGCGCAGGCAACTGGCTGTGTGTGACGTCTGCCTCGACCGTGAGTGCGCCGACCTGGAGCACCAGCAGCCCCTGCGGATTCACCCCCAACGGTCGCGCCGCCAGCACCGCGCCGATACGCCAGCTCTGGGCGGTGGTGCCGGAAGCGGCACCTGCCCAGGTAAGCGCAGCAAGACTGATCGGTGGAATGTTCAAGCAGGGGTCCTGCGCGAGGCGCGGGTGTGGGCAAGGGGGCGGTCATAAAGGCCATCGGCCGTTTTCGAGAATACTTGAGGGTCCTTTTTGCGCAACTTGCCGGAGGTTTGCGCGCTGCTGTCTGACTTCGGGTTGTCGATCAGCACTAAAGCGATCCGCCGACCGGCCGATAGACAGGACATGAGGCGCATCCAGCGCGACGGGGTCGACGGCATGGGCGGCAAACGAACCGCAAAACAACCCAAGGAAGCCAAGTCGGCGGTGGCAGCATGTGCCGCGCCAACAGGCGATGACGCCGCGGCCGTGGTGCGGCTTCCGGTCGATTGCCGGCTGGCCGCACAGGCAGGGTTGAAGGCGCAGTTTGAAGAAGTCCTGCACAAGGGCGACATCGTGCTCGACGTGGAAGGACTCGAGCGCGTCGACACCGCGGCACTCCAACTGTTGGTGCTGTTCCGGCGGGAACTGGAGAGTCGCGGCGGCAAACTCGCCTGGCGTGGCACGAATGCGGTCCTGGACGAAGCGGCCAGCCTGCTCGGCCTGGAACAATTATTGAACCTGCCGGCGGCAACGTTGGCCTGATTACTGAGGTGGCAGCATGGCAAAGATTCTTGCGGTAGACGACTCGGTCTCGATGCGTGGCATGGTGGCTTTCACCCTGCGTGGAGCAGGTCACGAGGTGACCGAGGCGGAGAACGGGCAATTGGCACTGGACGCGGCTCGCGAGGGTGCGTTCGAACTGGTGCTGGCCGACGTCAACATGCCGGTGATGGATGGCATCGCGATGGTGCGCGAACTGCGCGCGCTGGACGCATATAAAGGCGTGCCGATCCTGATGCTCACCACCGAATCGCACACCGAAAGGAAGATGGAAGGCAAGGCGGCCGGTGCCACCGGCTGGCTGGTCAAGCCATTCGACCCGGAACAGTTGCTGGCTACCGTCAAACGCGTACTGGGCTGAGCACCGCCATGAGCGCCGTCGATCTGACCCAATTCCACAAGACGTTCTTCGAGGAAAGCCTCGAAGGGCTGGACGCAATGGAGGCGGCGCTGCTGGCGCTCGATTCGGGCGCGACCGATGCTGAGCTGGTGCACACCATTTTTCGCGCCGCGCACTCGATCAAGGGTGGCGCGGCCACGTTCGGCTTTGTCGATGTGGCTGCATTCACCCACGTCGCCGAATCGCTGCTGGAAGAAGTTCGCAGCGAGCGGCGCGGCGTGGATGAGCAGTTGATCGACTTGCTGCTGCGTTCGGTGGATTGCCTGCGCAGCATGCTTGCGCGGTCCGCTAGCGGCAAACCGGCGGCCGGCACGGACAGCGAGGCGCTGCGCGCCGAGCTGGTCCGGCTGGTCAGCGGCGAGGAAGCCGCACCAGCGATTGCCGCCGCGGCGACGTTGGCCGCGGTGACTGGCTGGAATATCCACTTCACCGCGCTGCCGCATTTGCTGCAGACCGGCAACGATCCGTTGCGACTGTTCCGCGAACTGCAGCAACTGGGGCGGCTGGAAGTGTTGCGCGCCTTCGTCGTCGACGCGGCGCCAGCGCACCTTGCCGCTCTCGATCCCAGTCAGTGCTTTCTTGGCTGGGAACTGTGCCTGCACGGCGATGTAGCGCGCGCCGACGTCGATGCCGTATTCGACTGGGTCGAGGGCGACTGCGAACTGAGTATCGAACCCTTGGCTGATGCCGCGCCCGCAGCGCCTGTTGCGCCGGTAGCCGCGCCGCCGACACCGAAACCCGACCAAGTGCCGCGCCCGGTGCGCGAAACTGCGGTGGCCTCTGTCGATGGTGGCTCGATCCGCGTCGGCGTGGACAAGGTCGATGCGCTGATCAACATGATGGGCGAGCTGGTGATCACCCAGTCGATGCTCAGTGACATCGGTGAACATTTCGATCCATCGCAGCTGGAGCGGCTGCGCGATGGATTGGTGCAGCTCGAGCGCAACACGCGCGAACTGCAGGAAAGCGTGATGGGTATACGCATGCTGCCGATCGCATCGGTGTTCAACCGCTTCCCGCGGCTGGTGCGCGACCTGGAACACAAACTCGGCAAGCAGGTCAAGCTGGAGCTGCACGGCGAACACACCGAGCTGGACAAAACGGTGCTGGAGAAAATCGGCGATCCGCTGGTGCACCTGGTGCGCAACGCCATCGATCACGGGCTGGAAACACCGGAGCAGCGCCGTGCCGCGGGCAAGCCGGAAACCGGGACGCTCCGCCTCGACGCTCGCCACGAAGGTGGCAACATTGTGGTGCAGATCAGCGACGACGGCGCTGGCCTCAACCGCGCGGCTATCCTCAGCAAGGCGGTGCAGCGCGGCTTGATCCAGCCTGGGCAGGAACTCAACGCTGCCGAAGTGGCCGAGCTGATCTTCCAGCCAGGCTTCTCGACCGCCGACCAGGCCACCGACCTGTCCGGTCGTGGCGTCGGCATGGATGTCGTGCGTCGCAACGTGCGTGATCTCGGTGGCAGCGTCAGCGTGCGCAGCCAGAGCGGCAAGGGCAGCGTGTTCACCATCGCCCTGCCGCTGACCCTGGCGATCATCGACGGCCTGGTCACCTCGGTCGGCGACGAACGCTACATCGTGCCGCTGATCTCCATCGTCGAGTCGCTGCGCCTGAATCAGGACAAGGTGCGCAAGATCGCCGGCGGCGGCGAGATGTTCCATTTTCGTGATGCCTACCTGCCGATCATGCGCCTGCATCACGCCTTCGGCTGCAAGGCGGCAGTCACCGACATCGAGCGCGGCATCGTGGTGGTGGTCGAGGAAGACGGGCGCCGCGTGGGCCTGCTGGTGGACGATCTTCTCGGCCAGCAACAGGCCGTGGTGAAGTCGCTGGAAGCGCATTACCAGCGCGTACAGGGTATTTCCGGCGCGACCATCCTGAGCGATGGATCGGTGGCCCTGATCGTCGACGTGAGCGGCGTGGTGCGGCTGAGCCAGCAACGCAAGGCGAAGGCGGTCTGAGCAAGTTCTCCGTCGTTCCCCACGCTCCACGCGGCGTCGGCGGCAGTGCGATTGTTCGCCGGGCGAACGCGGACCAGCGCGCGGGCCATCACATCGCGACGGAGTTGCCACGCCGCTCAAGTTCCACATCGCCGGGCCGACATAGTCGGAGAAGCCAAGCATTTGCAAAACCCATCACGAGGTAACCCTCCCATGTACGAAAACGACCAGGGCACGGCGCCTACTGTGCAGCAACTGACGTTCAGCCTGGCGGGCGAGGAATACGGCGTCGACATTCTGTCGGTACGCGAGATCCGCGGCTGGTCGCGGGTGACGCGTATTCCGCAGACCCCGGCGTACGTGCTGGGTGTGCTGAACCTGCGTGGGGCGATCGTGCCGATCATGGACTTGCGCCTGCGTTTCGGCCTGGAACGTGAAAGCTACGGCGACAGCACTGTGGTGATCATCGTGGCCATCGCCGAGCGGCTGTTCGGCATCGTGGTCGACGCGGTGTCCGACGTCGCCGACATCGACCCGGCCGCGATCAAACCGGTGCCGGATATGGGCGCGATCGTGGATACCCGTTACCTGAAGGGCCTGGCCACCCATGTCGAGCGGATGGTGATGCTGCTGGACGTGGAGAAGCTGATGCGCCCCGAAGATGTTGAAACCCTGGACGCTGCGCTTACGCAGGTCCAGGAAGCCGAAGTCGCTGCCTGAGCCGGGATACACCTTATGAAGATCAACACTATCGTGGCGCGTTTCGCCAAGCTGTTCGCCTTGAGCGTCCGCGCACGCCTGATCAGCGTGTTTGGCCTGCTTGGCCTGATGCTGCTTGTCGGCGCCGTCATCGGCCTGTGGGTCATGCACATGCAGAACGATGCCACTCGGCAGATCTACCAAGAGGACATGGTTCCGGCCAATCTGGTCTCATCCATCGCGCAGCGTTCGCTGATGTCGTACATCGCCCTGGGCGAGGCCACCGCGTTGATCGCCAAGCCCGATCAGATGAAGCAGAAGATCGACAACTTCAACAAGGCGCAGCAAGAGATCACCGGGTTGCGCAAGCAGCTTTCCGCGATCCCGATGAAAAGCGAGGTCGCGAAACTTTACAAGGGCTGGACGGATAGCGCGGCGGACATGGAATCCAGCAGCAAGGACTTGCTGCAGGCGCTCGCCGACAAGGATGAGAGCGCACAGGATCTGCTGGACATGGATGTGCGCCCGCTGATGATGGACCGGGACTATCGCCTGGCAAAAGTCATGGAACAGCAGCGCGTCGACGCGCAGCTGAACTACCAGCGACAGAAGCAGCGCTACGAAACCTCGCGCGTGGTTACCGTGGTGGCTTTGGCTGCCGGTCTTCTGCTGGCGCTGATCATGGTAATCGTGCTGGTCCGCTCGATTACCCACAGGCTGACGCGTGCGGTGACATTGGCCCATGCCATCTCCGAAGGACGGCTCGGTCTGGACATCCATGTCGGCCGCCATGACGAAGTCGGCAAACTGATCGACGCATTCCGGATGATGGATGAGCGGCTAAGCGAGATCGTCGGCGAGGTGCGCCAGGGTTCGGACGAAGTGAGTACCGCCGCGCAGCAGATCGCGCGCGGCAATGACGACCTCAGCCAACGTACCCAGGAGCAAGCCTCCAGCCTGGAGGAAACGGCCTCGTCGATGGAGGAAATGACCTCCACCGTGAAACAGAACGCCGAGAATGCCAGCCACGCCAACCAGTTGGCGCGCGGTGCCCGCGAGCAGGCCGAGCGTGGCGGCGAAGTGGCGGGCAGGGCGATCGTCGCCATGGCCGAGATCGATACCTCCAGCCGCAAGATTGGCGACATTGTGGGACTGATCCAGGAGATTGCCTTCCAGACCAACCTGCTGGCGCTGAACGCCGCCGTGGAAGCGGCACGTGCCGGCGAGCAGGGCCGCGGCTTCGCGGTGGTGGCCACCGAGGTGCGCAGTCTGGCCCAGCGCAGCGCCGGCGCTGCCAAGGAAATCAAGGGTCTGATCAACGACAGCGACGAAAAGGTGCGGGTCGGCTCGGAGCTGGTCAACCAGTCGGGCAAGGCCCTGGCCGAGATCGTCGACAGCGTGAAAAAAGTCACCGACATCGTGGCGGAGATCGCGGCGGCCAGTCAGGAGCAATCCATCGGGATCGACCAAGTCAACAACGCCGTGATGCAGATGGACGAGATGACCCAGCAGAACGCCGCGCTGGTGGAAGAGGCGTCGGCCGCAGCTCGCGCAATGCACGAGCAGGCTGGCGAACTGAGTCGCCAGGTGGGCTTCTTCCAGCTCGGTGATAGCCAGAAAGTTGCCAGCCCGGCACCACGCCCCGGCGCGGTGGCAGCGGAAACCGAAGCGGTGTTCGCCACCGTGCGCAAGGCACAGCCTGCGCGTCCGGCGGCTGACAGTCGTCCTGTTGCAGCAACGACAGGCGCGTGGAAGGAATTCTGAAATGCAAGCGGTGCCCAGCATGGCTCCAGGCGATGTGGTTGCAGCAGGTGACGGACCGAGGCTTGGCGACGTCGAGTTCCAGTTCCTGTGCAAGTTCGTGCTTGAGCATTGCGGGATTTCGCTGGGAGAACACAAGCGCCAGCTGGTCCAGGGTCGGTTGTTCCGGCGTCTGCGCGCGCTGGGGCTGAAGCAGTTCAGCAGCTACTGCGAGTTGCTGCGGCGCGATCCACTCAGTGAGCTCGGTGAACTCGCCAGCGTGATCAGCACCAATGTCACGTCGTTCTTCCGCGAAGCACACCACTACGACTTGCTGGTCAATGAATTGCTGCCGCAATGGCTCGAGCAGAAGCGTCGTGGAAGCGACCGACTGCGCATCTGGTCTGCCGGTTGTTCCACTGGCGAGGAGCCGTATGCGCTAGCGATGGTGCTCGCCGAGGCGATCGAGAAATACGGTGCCAGCAAGCTCGACGCAAAGATTCTTGCGACCGACCTGTCGCCGCGGGCGCTCGAGACCGCCCGCCAGGGCGTATACGCGCTGGAACGCATCGGCGGGATCAGCGAGAAACACCGGCGGCGCTGGATGCTGCGCGGCACTGGCGAGTACGAGGGCCTAACCAGCGTGCATCCGCGGTTGCGCGAGCTGGTGACGATCCAGTTGCTGAACCTGTTGCACGACTGGCCGATGAAGGGACCGTTCGATGCGATCTTCTGTCGCAACGTGGTGATCTACTTCGACCCGCCTACCAAGCAGCGGTTGTTCCGACGCTATGCGCAGATGCTGCCGGTCGGCGGTTACCTGTTCCTGGGACATAGCGAATCGCTGCACGGCATCAACGACGATTTCGAACTGATCGGCCGTACGGTTTACCGGAAGCGCGGTTGATGATTGTCCGCATTGCCGACCGGCGGGTGACGTCGTCCATTCCCCAGGCTCCCGCCGGCTTCGAACATCTGCGCCGGTTCTGGGACCCAGCCCATGACTGCATGACGGTGAAGTTGTTGCCTGGCGAGTTCTACGTCAGCGCACAGGAAGAAATGATCAGCACCGTGCTCGGCTCGTGCGTGTCGGCGTGCATCCACGACGTCCAGCGCGGGCTCGGTGGTATGAATCACTTCATGTTGCCTGAACCGCTGGGTGAGCGAGATAACTGGTCCTCCACGGTGGGTCGCGCCGCGCGCTACGGCACCGACGCGATGGAGCAGCTGATCAACGCGATCCTCAATGCCGGTGGGCGGCGCGCGGACATGCGGGTGAAGGTGTTCGGCGGTGGCCGCGTGCTGGCCCAGATGAGCGATATCGGCGTGCGCAACATCGAATTCGTGCAGCGCTATATCGCGACCGAGAACCTGATCCTGGTGGCCTCGGATCTAGGTGACGTCTATCCGCGTCAGGTGCAGTTTTTTCCGCACAGCGGCAGGGCCAGGGTGCGCCTGCTGCGACGTAGCGACGACCTGCGGTTGGTGGCTGATGAGCACGGTTACCTCAAGCGTTTGGCAAATGATCCGATAAAAGGTGAGGTCGAGCTTTTCTAGGCTCGTGTCGCGGGAGGCGGTATCCATACGGCAGCAGCCCGTTGAAGCGGGTTTGTGGTTTCACGGCAAGGCAGGATTGGACGGTAATGGAAAGAGTGCGAGTTCTGGTGATCGACGATTCCGCATTGGTGCGCAAGCTGATGTCGACCATGCTTGCCTGCGATCCGGCCATCGAAGTGGTCGGGACCGCCGCCGATCCGTTGATTGCGCGCGAGAAGATCAAGCAGCTCAATCCGGACGTATTGACCCTGGACGTCGAGATGCCGCGCATGGACGGCATCACCTTCCTGGAGAACCTGATGCGGCTGCGTCCGATGCCGGTGGTGATGGTGTCGTCGCTGACCGTCGAAGGTGCCGACGTGACGTTGCGTGCGTTGGAAATGGGCGCGGTGGACTTCTTCGCCAAGCCGACCCATGACCTGGCCACGCGCTTCGGCGAAAGCGCACACGAAATCTGCGAGAAGGTAAAACAGGCTGCGCTCGCCAAACCGCGTGCGCGCACCACGGTACGCAAAATGGACGTCACACCGCGGCTGTCCGCTGACGCGGTGTTGCCGCTGACGCATAGCGTCGGCACGCGCGGCGGCAGCCCGATCATCGCTATCGGCGCGTCCACCGGCGGCACCGAGGCAGTACGCGTGGTGCTGGAATCGATGCCGCCCGACGCCCCGCCGATCCTGGTGACCCAGCATATTCCCGCTGCTTTCAGCGGCCCGTTTGCCCAGCGCATGAATCGCTGTTCGGCGATGCGCGTATGCGAGGCCAGCGATGGTCAGCCGATCCAGGGCGGTCATGCCTATATCGCCCCCGGCGGCCAGCATCTGCTGGTGATGTGGGACGGTGCCCGACACGTCTGCCGCTTGCACGATGGCCCGCCGGTGAACCGGCACAAACCCAGCGTTGATGTGTTGTTCCGCTCGATGGCCGCCAGTGTCGGCGGCGCGACCATCGCGGCCTTGTTGACCGGCATGGGCGACGACGGCGCTCGCGGGTTGCTGGAGCTGCGCCAGGCCGGCGCCACCACGTTGGTGCAGGACGAAGACAGCTCGGTGGTTTGGGGCATGCCTGGTTCTGCGTGGAAGCTTGGCGCCGCCAGCGAAATGCAATCGCTCGACAACATCGCATCGCGCCTGCTGGCGCTGGCGCGTCAATCCCTTGCCAGCGCCGTGCGCGGCTGAACCCAGGAATTCCATCATGGCTTTCATGTCCCAGCTGTTCACCAAACGCCCGGTCATCGGTGGCATCGCCAGTGCGTTGGCGATGCTGCTGTCGCTGCTCTGGCATCCAGTGTGGCTGGCGCCGTTGCTGGTGGCGGTGTTGACGATCGTATGGATTGTGGAAGCGCGGCAACGTTCCGAACCTCCCGCCGCATCCGCCGTGGCCAGCCATGCCGGCCCGGTGCGCGAGGCTCTGGAAGATGTGCGAGGCGCACTGGTCGATGAGCTTGGCCATGCCAGCCGCGAGCTGCACCAGGGGCTGGATCTTCTGCGTGACGCCGTTTCGGAGTTGGGTGGCGGCTTTGATGGCCTGTCCAGCAAGACGGCGCAGCAACAGTCCCTGCTCAAGCAGATCATCGAAGTCCAGGACGGTGGCGTCTCAATCCAGGACTTCGCCGCACGCACCGGCGACTTGCTGGAGCACTTCGTCGGCATGATCGTGCAGATGTCGCGAGAAAGCCTGCGCATCGTCTATCGCATCGACGGCATGGCGAAGGAGATGGACGCCGTATTCGGCCTGCTGAAGAACGTGAACACGATCGCCGAGGAAACCAACCTGCTGGCGCTGAACGCCGCGATCGAGGCGGCGCGCGCGGGTGAATCAGGTCGCGGCTTCGCGGTCGTGGCCGGCGAGATCCGCAACCTGGCCAGCAATTCCAACCAGTTCAACGAACAGATCGGCAGCCACGTCGAGCGCGCCCGCGGCGCGATGGAACACTTGCGCGGCTTGGTTGGCGCGATGGCGTCGCAGGACCTCAACGTGGCGCTGTCGGCCAAAGGCGGCATCGACGCGATGATGGCCCACGTCACCGAGAGCGACGCGCGGACCAGTGCCGTTGCCGATCAGGTGGTGGAAATCAATCGCGGCCTGGGCAGCGACGTGTCAACCACGATTCGCTCGCTGCAGTTCGAGGACATCCTGAGTCAGCTGATCACGCAGACGCGTTCGCGGCTGCTGGAATTGCAGGAGATCACCTCCGAATGTACCCGGGACATCGAAGAACTGGCGTGCGCGCCGATGGACGCCGAGGCTCTGGATGAGCGCGCTCTGCGCGTACGGAGCCGGCTCGCTGTTCAGCGTGAGAAGGCGCGTCTGCGCTCGCGCGGACCGGCGTTGCAAAGCTCCATGGACGCCGGCGAAATCGAACTTTTCTGAAGGACAACATCATGATCGTCCACCACGACAGCGAAAACGACTGCCTCACCCTGCAACTGGGCGAGCGCTTCGACTTCAGTGTCCACCGCGCCTTCCACGACGCGTGCCTCGGCGATGGCCAGGTGGCGCGCAGCTATTTGATCGACCTCGGTGAGGTCACCCACATGGACAGCTCGGCGCTCGGAATGTTGTTGTTGCTGCGCGAGCACGCCGGGGCCGAGCGCGCCGACATCCGCATCGTCAACGCCGGAAGCGAGCTGCGCGGTACGCTTCGAGTAGCTGGTTTCGACAAGCTGTTTGTCTTGCACTGAGTCATTGGGAGTGCGTCGACCATCCATCGTGGGTGCCGGAAAGTTTCGTCTGTTTAGGCGCCAAGACGGTTCGACCTTTCGCGAGCTGTGAGACTCCCGCGCGGCGTTTCAGATGGCTCGCATGCATGAGGTCCGTAGCCACAGTATTCCTGCGTGGCGCGATCAAGGTTGTAGCGACAGCAAAAAGGCTCCTTGCGGAGCCTTTTTGCTGTCGGCTTTGGGTCGACTCACCAGGTGCGCACATCGACCACGCTGGCCGTGTAGCTGGCGATGCTCGACTGGTAGTGGAACAGGCGGCCCAGGTCGAATTGAATGGTCTTTCCGGGCGTGATGTTGGCGGTTCCGGCAGGCCAGGCCTTTTTGGATTGCAGGACGTTTCCGCTTTCGTCCTTGATCTCGATACGGATCTGCGCCGCCGATGCGGCGGCGCAGTTGTTGGCCAGTTCACCGCGCAGGCTGAGCCTGCCGGTCACGCCATGCGGGATCGACGGCGTGAATTCGGTGATCGCAAAGTCCTTGACGCTGCACTCGGCGTGGGCAGCAAGTGGCGCCAGCAACAGGAAGGAGGATATAAGCAAGCTTTTCATGGGTCGACGTGTCCCCGGGTATTTTTGGTGTGGGTACAATCCTGATCGACCGATCGCGCAGAATCTTTAGCGTGATGTTGGATAACGCCGTCGCTCGGGCGCGGCAAATGCCCAATCTGATACGTGGTGGGGACGGGAGGGCTCTGTTGGACAATCTGTCCGCGCCGCGCCACCGGTCGCGCGAACGTTGCCCGCGCTTCTTCCGCTCATGATGGTATCGACTGTCGCCCACCATCGCAGGGCAGGGCGCCGCCGCCTACAGCCACCGCGCACGCTTGAGTGCGGCGTAGATGCCGCCGACGATGCAACCCATCACCACGATGATCGCGGGGTACGCCCAGGGCTGGCTGAGTTCGGGCATGTGCTGGAAGTTCATGCCGTACCAGCTGGTCAGCAGCGTCGGCGCGGCGAGCATGGCAGCCCATCCGGCGAGCTTCTTCATCACCTCGTTCTGGCGCAGACTGACCAGCGAGAGGTTGACGTTGATCGCGGCGGTAAGCATCTCGCGCATCGCTCCGATCGCCTCGTTGACGCGGAAAGCATGATCGAAGACGTCGCGGAAATAGGCGCGCAGTTCTTCCGGAATCAGGTTGGGGTGCAGCCGGATCAGCTGCTGCACGATGTCCTGCAACGGCGCTACGGCCAGTCGCAGCGTCATCAGATCACGCTGCATGTCGTAGAGGCGGCGTACCGTACTGCTCTTGAACGTCTCGCCAAAGATGTCCTGTTCCAGTTGCTGCACTTCCTCACGGAAGTCGCGCACGATCGGCAACAAATTGTCGACGATGAAGTCGAGTACTCCGTACAGGCCATAGCTGGGGCCGTGCGCCAGCAGCTCGGGAGTGTTTTCGCAGGCGCGACGCGCCGGGGCGTACGAGAGCGACGCGCCGTGGCGAATGGTGACCAGGTAGCGCGGGCCGAGGAAGATATGGGTTTCGCCGAATTCCAGCTCGCCGTTGATCAGCTGCGCGGTCTGCACCACCAGGAACAGCGAGTCGCCGTAGGATTCGATCTTGGTGCGCTGGTGTGCGCTGTGCGCATCCTCGATGGCCAGGTCGTGCAAGCCAAACTCATCCTGCAGTTTTTCCAGCAGTGGTTCGTCTGGTTCGTGCAGGCCGACCCAGACAAAGGTGTCTGGTTCCTCCAGCACTTCGCTGATTGCATCCAGGCTGATTTCGCCCATCCGTTTGCCGTCACGATGATAGGCGATGCAATTGATCACCATCGGCTCGTCGGTGGACGACAGTGCGACGGGCAACGGTGGGGTCAGGTCCATACGTGCATGATGCCGTGCCTCGTGTGACGGGGCAACGCGTCAAGGAATTTTCGGCTCAACGATTGCGCCGCAAGCTCCACGCCAGCGCCAGCCAGCTGGGCAGGGCGAACAGCAGCCACGGCTGATTCTGTTGCACGTTACCCGACAGCAGGTGCAGCGCCACTGCAGCGATCATCGAGAGCAACTGTGCGGCGATCACGCCGTCGATGAAGCGCGAAGCGGCAAAACCGCGGCGGGCTCGCCACAGCGTCGGCAGCAGCAGCAATGCCAGCGGATTGAACAACAGCAGGTTGGCATTGGCCCAGGTGGCTTGGTGACTGGTCAACGTCCAAAGTGCCAGCAAGAGCAGACCGACCAACCCGGCCAGGACCAGGAACAACGTGCCGAGCAACGCGTAGCCGGTTGGCCACAGACGTCGCGACAGCACGATCAGCGCGGCGAACAACAGACCCGCCGCGCCCAGCGGCAGACGCAGGTCGGGCGGCGATGCCGGTGGCGCATTCAAGCGGTTGGGCGAAAGGACCTGCTCACTCTGCACCAGCGCCACGCTGCCGCCTGCGCGGTCAGTGATCTGGACGTGGCGCAACTGCGACTGCAGTACCGAGGGCAGAAAGCTCTCCTGCCACGCATTCAAGGGCTGGTCGCCATAGGGGCCCAAGCCCAGATCCAGCAACAGCATCAGCCAGGGTTGCGCACTCATCAATCGCACCGTCTGCTGACGGTAGGTCATGCCGACGGGACGCGCCTGGAGTTGGCTCTCAAGCGCATCGTTGAGCACGTCGTTTAAGGCGTCGCGCACGCGGGTCGCGCAATTGTCGGCGTAATAATCGTAGTTGTAGACCGCGTTCTGCGGGCGCAGGTTCCACAGCAGGTTGTCGCGCAACTCGGAAGCCTGGTTTGCGTCCAGCGCGAGTCGCTGGCGTGTCACCGAACGGCCGACCTGCATGTAATAGTCTTCTTCACCGACGCTGGACTCGGCGTCCATCATGTAATGCATGTGGCCGCGGGCGAAGTTCAGGAGGAAGTTTTTCTCTTCGAAATCGAACACGCCGTAATTGAAGTTGGCCGATTCGCCGGAGACGCGATCGCGCAGCTCAATGGCGTTATGGCCGAAGCGTTCCCAGTAGATTTCGCCGGGGCCGTAGGTGACCAGCGATACCTGCAGGTCAGAGCCCGGTGCATCGGCGATGCCGGCCCGCGCGGGGGCAAGCGCGGCCAGCATCAGCGTCACGAAAACAACGGCTGCGCGATGGAGAAAATTCATGCAGTGAGGTCAGGAAGCCGACATGTCATGCTGCCGTGCGACGCGGAATTGCTGTACACGGCGGTCATCCGCTTCGGTGACCTGGAACAGGTAGTCGCCGATGACGACTTCCTCACCGACTTCGGGCAGGTGACCGAACTCGGACGTGACCATTCCGCCGACGGTATCGTATTCCTCGTCGGAAAATCTGGCCCCGGTGTGTTCGTTGAAATCCTCGATCAAGGTCAGCGCGCTGACCAGCCAGTCACCGCCGGCCTGTTGGTGCATCAGCTCGGGTTCGTCCTCGTCGTCGTGTTCGTCGTCGATCTCGCCGACGATCTCCTCGAGCACGTCTTCGATCGTGACCAGGCCGGCGACGCCGCCGTATTCGTTGACCACCAGCGCCATGTGGTTGCGCGTGAGCCGGAACTCGTCCAGCAACACGTTCAAGCGCATCGATTCGGGGATCAGCACTGCCGGGCGCAGAATCGCGCGAATGTCGAAGTGCTCGGCGGCGCCGAAGAATTTCAACAGGTCCTTGGCCAGCAGAATGCCGAGGATTTCGTCCTTGTCTTCGCCATGCACGGGGAACCGCGAGTGGCCGGATTCAACCACGGCGGCCAGCAGCTCCGTCAACGTCGAGTCGATCGCGAGCATCACGATCTGCGCGCGTGGCACCATGACGTCGTCGACGTCGAGTTCGGTGACCTTGATCGCGCCCTCGACCATGGTGAGAGTGTCGGCGGACAGAAGTCCGTTGGTCTGGGCGGAGCGCAATTCCTCAAGCAACTCGTTGCGGTTGCGCGGTTCACCGGAAAACAGGTGGCCCAGTTTGTCCCACCAGGTACGGTGGGCCGGGCCGCTGGTACTGCCAGGGTCGTCGTTCATCACTCGTTTGGATTCTGCCAAGAATCAGGCGGAAACCAGATTCTAACGGAAAAATGCCGTTGCTTCAGGCGCCCAACGCCGCGCTGGTCGCCGCGCTCGATCCTCATACCACGCTTCCGCGAGAGGACATCGCGGCTCAGACGTAGGGATCGGCGATGCCGAGACCAGCCAGGATACGGGTTTCCAGGGCCTCCATCGCGATCGCTTCAGCGTCGTCGACATGGTCGTGGCCTAGCAGGTGCAACACCCCGTGGATGGTCAGATGCGCCCAGTGGTCGCGCTGCGTCTTGCCCTGTTCGGCGGCCTCGCGCAGCACCACCGGGGCGCAGATGGCCAGGTCTCCGATCAGCGGCAGAATCACGCCGGGTGGCAGTTCCAGCGGGAACGACAGCACATTGGTGGCGTAATCCTTGCCGCGGTAGTCGTGGTTGAGCGCGCGACCCTCGTCGACGTCGACAATGCGGATGGACAGTTCGGCGGTTTTGCGTCGCTTTGCCCCGCGCAGCGCGGTCTCGACCCAGCGGCGAAAGCTCGCCGGCGCAGGCATGCCCGCGCGCGGTACCGCGTAGCCGACATGGAGTCGAAGCAGATCGGCGCTCACGCCTCGCCCTCGCCCCGCTGCTCGAACGCTTCATAAGCACGGACGATCTTTGCCACCAGCGGGTGGCGCACCACGTCGCGCGAGGTGAAGAAGGTAAAGCTGATGCCGCTTACGCCGCGCAGCACCTCGATCGACTGGCGCAAGCCCGAGCCGATATTGCGCGGCAGGTCGACTTGGGTGACGTCGCCGGTGATCACCGCCACCGTGCCGAAGCCGATCCGGGTCAGGAACATCTTCATCTGTTCGACCGTGGTGTTCTGCGCTTCATCGAGGATTACGTAGCAGTCGTTGAGCGTGCGTCCGCGCATGTAGGCCAGCGGCGCGATTTCGATCACGTTGCGTTCGACCAGCTTGGCGACCCTCTCGAAGCCGAGCATTTCGTACAACGCGTCATACAACGGACGCAGGTACGGGTCGACCTTCTGCGACAGGTCCCCGGGCAGGAAGCCGAGCTTCTCGCCGGCCTCGACCGCCGGGCGCACCAGGATCAGTCGCTGCACCCGGTTTGCTTCCAGTGCTTCGACCGCGCTGGCCACCGCCAGGTAGGTCTTGCCGGTGCCGGCCGGGCCCACGCCGAAGTTGATGTCGTGCGTGGCGATCGCGTGCAGGTAACGCGCCTGGTTCGGCCCACGACCCTTGACCACGCCACGCTTCACCTTGATGGCGACGTCCTGGGTGCCCGCGGTATCGGCGACCAATGCATCGACGCCGGAATCGGCGAGGTGCAGGTTGACCTTGGGCGCGGTCAACGCTTCATCCTCGGTACTGGCGTACAACGCGCGCAACACTTTCTCGGTGGCGCTTGTCGCGAGGTCCTCGCCGATCACCTGGAAGATGCCGCCGCGGTGGTTGATCTCCACCCCGAGGCGCAACTCGACCTGACGCAGGTGTTCGTCGAACGGTCCACACAGGTTGGCGAGACGGGCGTTATCTTCAGGGTCGAGCGCGAAATCGCGCTGGTTGAGGTTGGCTGTCATGGATTTGCGCGAGACTCCGGGATTGAATCCTTCTTCCCTCGGCGACCCCTGGGGAGTCCGCTTGCGGGTGAGAAGGCGCCGACGGGCGGACGAGGGTTTGAGCGGAGCGCGTGGGTAGATTTTGCGGCAAGCCCCGGGCTATCGCCGATTTCAAGCCGCCGCTTCCTCAGCCAGCCGCACTCGCCCACGCAGCGAGTTGGCCATGGCGTCGGTGATTTCCACGTCGACAAACTGGCCAATCAGACGCGGGTTGCCGGAGAAGTTCACGAAGCGCATGTTCTCGGTACGGCCAGTCAACTCGCTGGGGTCGCGCGTGCTGGGCTTTTCAACGAGCACGCGCTGCACGCTGCCGATCATCGCCTGGCTGATCTTTTTCGCGTTGGCATTGATCGCCGCTTGCAGCCGCATCAGCCGCTCATGCTTTTCCTCAGCCGGCGTGTCATCGGCCAGGCTCGCCGCCGGGGTGCCGGGGCGTGCGGAGAAGATGAAGGAGAAGCTCTGGTCAAAGCCGATGTCCTCGATCAGTTTCATGGTCTTGCCAAAATCCGCCTCGGTCTCGCCGGGGAAGCCGACGATAAAGTCGGACGAAACCGAGATGTCGGGCCGCACCGCGCGCAGTTTGCGGATCTTCTGCTTGAACTCGAGCGCGGTATACCCACGCTTCATCGCGCTGAGGATGCGGTCCGAACCGGCTTGCACCGGAAGATGCAGGTAGTTGGCCAGTTGCGGCACGTTGGCATAAGCCTCGATCAACGAGTCGGAGAATTCCAGCGGATGTGAAGTGGTGAAGCGGATGCGGCCGATCCCGTCGATCTGGGCGATCGCATGGATCAACACGGCCAGGTCGGCGATGCCACCATCATGGGTGGGTCCGCGATACGCGTTGACGTTCTGGCCGAGCAGGTTGACCTCGCGCACGCCCTGAGCGGCGAGTTGCGCGACCTCCACCAGCACATCATCGAACGGGCGGCTGATTTCTTCGCCTCGGGTGTAGGGCACCACGCAGTAGCTGCAGTATTTCGAGCAGCCTTCCATGATCGACACGAACGCGGTCGGACCTTCGGCACGCGGCTCGGGCAGGCAGTCGAATTTCTCGATCTCGGGGAAGCTGATGTCCACCTGTGGCAGGCCGCTGGCGCGCTGCCGCTCGATCAACTCGGGCAGTCGATGCAGGGTTTGCGGGCCGAATACCAGGTCGACATAGGGCGCACGCTTGACGATGGCTGCGCCTTCCTGTGACGCCACGCAACCGCCCACGCCGATCAATACCGGCTTGCCATCGCGCTTGTACTGCTTCCAGCGACCGAGCTGGCTGAACACCTTTTCCTGCGCTTTTTCGCGGATCGAGCAGGTATTGATCAGGATCACGTCCGCCTCGGACTCGTCCAGGGTCAGTTCCATGCCGTGCGATGCACGCAGCACGTCAGCCATCTTGGCCGAGTCGTACTCGTTCATCTGGCAGCCGTGGGTCTTGATGAAGAGTTTGCCGCTCATGACGTGGACACCGTGGTTCGTGAGGCAGGGATGCCGTTCGCTTGGCCGGCCAGTTTACCCGCGTAGGCACTGGCCTGCCAGTAATTCGGCATGTTGGATCAAGCACTTGCGCTGGCCACGCAGGCCTCCAGCAGGTGACGGAACCCGTCTGAAACGCTGGCTGGCGCACGAAATCATCAATACGCACTTGGCGCTGGCCGCGCATGGCGGCACACTGCGCCCATGTCCGGTGCCGCCAGCCATGGGGGAAGCGCCGATCAGTCAGTCCGTTGCTTCCCGTTACGTTCGATCCTTGCCGGGGTCGCGTTGCTGGCTGCGAGTGTGTTTGTGCCGCCGGTGCACGCGGGCACTTTGTATCAATGTTCTGGCAGCAGCGGTGAGGCCGTGTACAGCAGCAGCCGTGCCGGTTACCGCGGTTGCCGGGCGATCAGCAGCTATGTAGAACCGACGGCGCCCCGCCGAGCGCCACCACGTGCGCGCACGTCGCTGACCGGCGTCAGCGGAATGGTCGCCACCACGGCACGCAGCCTGTTCGCCGATGGCGCAGATCCGGTGTCACTGGTTGGCGTGCGCGGCAGCGTCGCCACCAGCGGGCAGGCGGTGGGTTTGGCACAGGTGGAGCGTGCATCGCTGGCCGCGGTGCAGGGTTCGGTCGAGTCCACCGCCAGATTGCCGCTGGCCCCGGCCGGCACGCCGGGCCAATGGCATTACCGCGAAGCGCAGGGCGACGCGGTGCTCTCGGCAGCGAAGTTGGCCACCGCTTCCGCCAACCCGGTGCTGCGCGGCGCGGTCTATCGCATCGTACGTGCGGATGGCAGCGTGGAATACACCAACATGCGCACGGCCGGCGGCAGGGGACGGGCGGTGACCATGCTGTTCAGCTATATCTCGACCTGCATTGCCTGCAATCTTCATTCGACGATCCGTTGGAGCCGCGTCGCACTAAACCTGGACGCGTATGCCGACACGATCCGCTCGGCCAGCATCGAGTACGGCGTTGACGAGGCGTTCTTGCGCGCAATCATCCACGCCGAGAGTGCATTCAATCCACGCGCGCTGTCGATCAAGGGCGCACAGGGCTTGATGCAGCTGATGCCGGGCACGGCCAGCGACATGGGTGTGCTGGACGCCTTCAATTCCGACCAGAATATCCGTGGCGGCGCCCGCTACCTGAACTTGCTGCTGCACAACTTTCAGGGCAACGAACGGTTGGCTGCGGCCGCGTACAACGCCGGTCCGGGCGCCGTGCAGCGCTACAAGGGCGTGCCGCCGTACGCGGAGACCCAGGTATACGTGGAACGGGTGGAAACTTTGCGCAAGCGCTACGGCGAGGCGATTCACCCACCGCTGGCATCACGCGGCCCGGGTTGAGCTCGTCTCCCGCGGTGCTCGCCCGCCCGTTGTGGCCGCCAGCGCTATTGCTCCAGCGTTGCGTTGTCGACCATCGCCGGACGTTGCGCCAGGGTGATCTCGAGATGGAACGGGCTGCCGTTGCGCAGGCCGGAGACCTCGACCTGACTACCGGGGTTCAGTGTCGCCTCGTGCCGGCGTAGGTCGGCCGGATCAAGGATGTCGTGCTTGCCGATGCGCAGCAGGATGTCACGCGGCTTGAGCCCGGCCTCAGCGCCGGGACCGCCAGGGTAGACAGCAGTGACCTGGACGCCGCGCGCTGCTGCCGGCAGCCCGCTGTTGGCGGCCACCGGCACGAACGCGTAATCGGCACCTATCCAACCGCGCACCACGTGTCCGGCGGTAATCAACTGATCCAGCACTTTGGTGGCGGTGGCAACTGGTATCGCGAAGCCGATGCCTTCGGCGTTGACTGCCTGGCCCTTGCCGATAAGCAGGGTGTTGATGCCGACCAGCTCGCCCTGGGTGTTGACCAGCGCACCGCCGGAATTGCCCAGGTTGATCGCCGCGTCGGTCTGCACGAAATCCTCGGCGCTGGAGCTGTTCAACTGCCGCCCAATCGCACTGACGATGCCCATGGTCACGGTCTGGTTGAGTCCGAACGGATTGCCGATCGCCAACACCACGTCGCCAGGACGCAAGTATTTCGGGTCGGCCATGTGGATCACCGGCAGGTTGCTGGCATCGATTTTCAGGACCGCCAGGTCGGTTTCCTGGTCGGACCCGACCAGGCGGGCCTTGGCGATGCGCCCGTCGTACAGCAGCACCTGGATATCGGCCGCGTTGGCGATCACATGATTGTTGGTCAGGACATAGTCCTGGCCGCGGGCAGTGACGATCACGCCCGAGCCCAGGGTCTGTTCGCGATGCTGATAGGTCGTCGGCTGACCGCCGAACAATTGCTGCAGTACCGGGTTGTCGTACATGCGCAGCGCTTGCTCGGTCACGATTTTGTTGGCGTAGATGTTCACCACCGACGGGGCGGCGGCGGCAACCGCATCAGCATAGGATGCCGGTGCAACGTGGGTGCGCACGGTCTCTTGTGATGGGGATGTGGCGGGAGTCAGCCCGAACCGCGTGCGCAGTTGCTCGCCGCTGCCGGGCCAGAACAGGCCGATCACGAACGCCAGCGCCAACCCGAGGATGACGAAGCGCGCGAGGAACATAAGGGTGCCGGCGGCATGTTTCATGTCGAGTGAGAACGTTCCGGCGAGTCGAGGCAAGGAGGTGTCGGGTAGAGCCGGCAGCTATCAGGTTTATTGTACGGCGCCGGCCCTGACGCTACACTAACGCGATTTTTACGGGGCCTGAAACCCCTCCCTGGCATGACCTTGCAAGCACCGGAGAACCTGATGGCGAACGAAGTCGTCGATCACGGCCGCCGCCGATTCCTGACAGCGACCACTGCGGTGGTTGGTGGTATCGGAGTCGTTTCGGCAGCTGTGCCCTTCATCAAATCGTGGCAACCCAGCGCACGGGCGAAGGCGGCAGGAGCTCCGGTGACGCAGTCGTTGAAGAAGATTGAGAAGGGTCAACAGCTGATCGTAGCCTGGCGCAGCCTGCCGATCTTCATCGTCAACCGCACCCCCACGCAGTTGGCGCAATTGCCGAAAGTGGACTCGTTGCTCGCCGATCCCAAGTCGGAAGCTGACCAGCAGCCGAAGTACGCGCAGAACGAAGCGCGCTCGATCAAGCCCGAGTGGCTGGTGATGATCGGCATCTGTACGCATCTGGGCTGCGTGCCAGACTTCCACGGCGAGATCAAGCCGGAGCCGTTTGACCCGAATTGGAAGGGTGGCTACTACTGCCCCTGCCACCATTCGCATTACGACATTGCCGGTCGGGTCTACAAGAACATGCCGGCACCGAAGAACATGCCGATTCCGCCTTATCACTTCGTGGACGACACGACCGTGCAGATTGGCGTGGATCCGAAGGAGGCTGGCTGATGGCCAACGTATTCAGCAACATCGGTGCATGGGTCAACGAGCGTGCACCGGGCATGATGCCGATGTATCGCGCGCACATGACCGAGTACTACGCGCCGAAGAACTTCAACCTTTGGTATTACTTCGGCTCGCTGGCGATCCTGGTGCTGGTCAACCAGATCGTCACCGGCATCTTCCTCACCATGAACTACAACCCGAGCGCGGCGGGAGCCTTCGACTCGGTGCAGTACATCATGCGTGACGTGGAGTGGGGCTGGTTGATCCGCTATATGCATTCCACCGGCGCGTCGCTGTTCTTCGTGGTGGTATTCCTGCACATGTTCCGCGGCATCATGTACGGCTCATTCAAGAAGCCGCGCGAGCTGGTGTGGCTGCTCGGTATGCTGATCTTCCTGGTGCTGATGGCCGAAGCCTTCATGGGCTACGTGTTGCCGTGGGGCAACATGTCGTTCTGGGGCGCCAAGGTGATCATTTCGCTGTTCGGCACGATTCCCTACATTGGCAACTCGCTGGTGGATTGGATCATGGGCGATTTCATCCCGGGTGACGCCACCCTCAACCGCTTCTTCGCTCTCCACGTGATCGCCTTGCCGTTGGTGCTGCTGTTGCTGGTGGTGCTGCACATCGCTGCTTTGCACGAAGTGGGCTCGAACAACCCGGATGGCGTGGAGATCAAGAAGGGTCCCAAGGGCAATCGCTGGGACGCGCTGAAGCCAACCGATGGCATTCCGTTCCACCCTTATTACACGGTAAAGGATCTGGTCGGCGTGGGCTTCTTCCTGCTGATCGCGGCGTTCATCATCTTCTTCGCGCCGACCCTGGGTGGTTGGTTCCTGGAGCACGACAACGCGATTCCGGCCAACAACCTGTTGACACCGCTCGAAATCAAACCGGTGTGGTACTTCACCCCGTTCTACGCGATCGTACGCATGATCCCGTCGTTTCTCGGAAGTGCGGTGTGGGGTGTGATCGCGATGTTTGGCTCGATCGCGGTGCTGTTCCTGTTTCCGTGGCTGGATCGCACCACGGTCAAGTCGATTCGCTATCGCGGCACCGGCTACAAGGTGGCGCTGGGGATCTTCGTGCTGTCGTTCTTCGGGCTTGGCGCGGTGGGCTCGGGTATCACCGCTTCGCTCATTCCTGCGTTGTTCGGCAATGTCGATCTCACGACCTGGGAGAACTTGTTCGGTCGATTGATGACGCTGCTCTACTTCGGATTCTTCGTCTTCCTTTGGGCCTATACCTATTTCGGCTGGGAGAAGACCAAGCCGGTTCCGGATCGGGTGACCACGCATGACTAAGCCGCAGACCACGATGAAATATTTTCTTTCCGGCATTGCACTGACGCTCGGCCTGTTGGTAGCCATCCCACCGGCATACGCCGAGGGCGGCGGTGCCGCCTTGATGAAGTCCGGCGCCGACGTGCGCAACCAGGCCTCCTTGCAGCGCGGCGCGCGATTGTTTTTCAATTATTGCGTGGGCTGCCACTCGCTGAAGTACATGCGCTATTCGCGCATGGGCGAGGATCTGGGCTTGACCGAACAAGAGGTCATGCAGAACCTCAACTTCACCGGTGAGAAATACCAGGATCCGATCATTTCGCATATGCCGGCCGACCTGGCCGGGACCTGGTTCGGCAAGGGTCCGCCGGATCTGTCGCTGGAGGTGGATGCGAAGGGTGCTGACTGGGTCTACACCTATCTCAACTCCTTCTATCTCGATCCGCATAGCCCGATCGGCTGGAACAACACGATCCTTCCGAATGCCGCAATGCCGTTCCCGCTGTGGGAGCTACAGGGCATGCAGACGGCGGAGGCGAAGCCGGCGAAGGATGGCGAGAGTGCCGAGGTGGAGAAGTTGGTGCTGTCGCATCCGGGCAAAATGACCCCGGCGCAGTTCCAGCAGGCCACTCGCGACCTGACCAGCTTCCTGCAGTACGTTTCCGAACCAGCTGTCCTGCAACGCCACCATTACGGCATTTGGGTCCTGCTGTTCTTGGCCTTCTTCACTTTCCTCGCCTTCTTGCTCAAGAAGGAATACTGGAAAGACGTCCACTGAGACGGTTGGCATTCTAAGGACGCGGCGGCCATGAGCCGCCGCGTCCGTCTCACGATCGGGAATCGCGCATGATTCAAAGCCCCCGCTTGCGTAATGCATTGACGCTGTACACCACGATCGATGATATCCAGTGTCATCGCGCCCGACTGGTGCTGGCCGCCAAGGGGGTCAGCTACGAGCGGGTCGTGGTCGATCGTGCTCGACCGCCGCAGGATTTGCTTGACCTGAATCCTTACGGCAGCACACCAACCCTGATCGACCGGGACCTGACCCTGTTCGATACCGCGGTCGTGTGCGAATACATCGATGAGCGTTATCCACACCCGCCATTGATGCCGATCGATCCGCAATCGCGTGCGCGACTGCGCGTGGCGGCGGTGAGGGTCGAGAAGGACTGGCTGCCCGAAGTCGACACGATCCGTGCTGGTGGCCGGCCGGCGGATGCCGCACGCAAACGCCTGCGCGAGCATTTGCTGTCCACCGTACCGTTGTTCAAGGCGTCGAAATTTTTTCTCAACGACGAAATGAGCCTGGCCGATTGCCTGGTGGCTCCGGTACTCTGGCGGCTGCCGTGGCTGGAGGTGGAGCTGGGTCGCGAAGGCAAGCCGATTATCGAGTATGGTCAGCGCCTGTTCCACAGCCCGGGTTTTTCGCGCAGTATGACCGAGGAAGAGAAGGCGATGCGGCAGGTCCATGAGCAAGGATGACAGCGCGGCCATGAGTTCGAATCGCCCGTACTTGCTGCGGGCGATCTATGACTGGATCAGCGACAACCAACTGACTCCCTATATCCTGGTTGATGCCGGGGCGGCCGGCGTGCGGGTACCGCCGCAGGTGATCCAGAACGGTCAGGTCGTGCTCAACCTGGCGATGCGCGCGGTGGCGAACCTCGATCTCGGCAACGACTCGATCAGTTTCCAGGCGCGGTTTTCCGGGGTCAGCCAGTCGATCGAGATTCCGGTACAGGCGGTGTTGGCGCTGTATGCTCAGGAAAACGGGCAGGGCATGATGTTCCCAGCTGAAGGTGAGGGTGGCGATACGCCACCGTCCGAGCCGCCACCGGATGGTTCTCCGCCGGGTGTCGACGATGGTGGCGACAAGCCCAAGCGCGGCGCGCCGCATCTGCGAGTGGTCAAATAGCGCCACCGGCTGACGGCGTCAGAAGCCGTGAGAAATTTGACCGTCGTAGGAGCCTGTCGGACTTTGGTTGGCCGGCCTGCGAATTCGCCTGAGTGGTCCATATTTCCGCCGATTCTTGGTCCATAGAACCACTATGGACCCGCGACTCGACTCGACCACCAAAGCCCGACAGGCTCCTAGGAGCGTGGGCCGTAGGAACCAACTGGCCAAATTGACAGACATTGGACGCCCCGTGGTGCAGGTTTCCGAAGCGTCACCAGACTTGTTGATGGTGGTGCGGTTTCAGGTTGTCGAAACCGGATCGGGCAAAAAGAGCTCCCAGGACGCGTGAAAAGCGCCTGATGGCGTACTGCTCAACGGGGTGGTGCTCCAGCTCACGCCGGGGACCATCCCAAACGATGCATGCGGCGCAAGTTCGACGCCAAACACACCAGATGCCACTCGCCACTGGCAGGCTTCAGCCCTCGTAGACTTCCAACCAAAGACGGGCTCCGGAATAAATTTGCGACGTCGGTAGTGATCGTGTCCTTCGGCAGTGGCCATCCGATCAGCCATCCGTTGGCTGGCCGGATGTTTGTCAGGGTCAATCGTGCGCGGTTTTCCACGTTCCCGTGCCTGCGGGATGTAGGCCGTTGCCTCAAGCGTTTCCAATGCCTCGAAGTTGGCCTCACTGGCATAGCCGGCATCGGCCAAGGTCACGTCGGGCAACGACCCGGTGTTGTTCTTCGTCGCCTTTACCATGGGAAGCAGGCCCGCCATGTCCGCGCCGCAGTTAGTCAGCTCCGTGGCCACGATGAGTTGGCTGTCACCATCCACGGCCGCTTGCGCGTTGTAGCACTGGTCGAAGCCGTGCGTCGTCTTCATGATTCGCGATTGCGGATCGGTGAAATTGTCCTGGGCCTTGTCTTTGGGTACACCGAATGGGCGTTTGCACACCCGGCCGCCGGGGCCGCGGGTATTGCCTTCATCATCCACATGGAAGCCTTCGCGCTCGTCGTGGTCGCGTTGCCGCTCTTCCAATCGCTGCTTGGCCTGACGGATCGCCTCCAACCGCTTCTCGCGGCGGGACAGTTCTTCTGGCAACTCGTCGCCTCGTGCGTCCTTGCCGTAGCTCTTGTCTTCGACAGCGTCCTGTTCCTCGGCCCGGCGGCTCAGCTGCTCGATCTCTTTTTTCAGCTCCTCCTCGCGCAGCTTCATCCGGCCGTAGCTCATCGCCTTGCGCTTGCTGGCGTTGGCCTTCACCTTGGTCCCATCGATGCCAAGGTAACCCAGCTTGATCAGGCCCGATTCCCGCGCCAACTTCACGATCTGCACAAACAACGCCGTGAATTCCTCCAAATGCAGCCGACGGAATTCACGAATCGTGCGATGCGCGGGGAAGTTGTCAGCGCCGAGCACACGGAAGGCGACATCCTGCTCCAGGCATCGGGAAATCTTGCGGGAGGAAAACACGCCACTGGCGTAGGCGTAAACCAGCACCTTGACCATCATCGCCGGATCATACGGTTGCCGACGACGCCCATCACCCTCATAGCGTTGGTGAAAGGAGGACAAGTCCAGCGCATCCGTGGCGTCGCTGATGAAATAGGCCAGATGGCCTTCAGGCAACCAGTCCTGTGGCGACGCCGGCAAAAGCAGGGCCTGGTCCGGATGGTACGGTCG
>CAJDWH010000019.1_pt1 | contig 28677 bp, 24 predicted proteins | sample 7391531 | NCBI WGS metagenome assembly CAJDWH01 (sample SAMEA7055715, study PRJEB34461) | soil metagenome | biome: terrestrial ecosystem; feature: Peninsula; material: soil | place: Antarctica | collected 2016
GGCTCGCTAGCCGGCAACCTGGCGGGCTACGGCCTGGTGCAGGCCTTCAACCAGCTGGGCCCCAACCTGTTCTACATCCCGGTCAACCCGGTGCTGTTGCTGGAGACTTCGTTGCTAGCGACTGCTACCGGCATCATCTCCGCTGCCATCCCGGCGCGACGGGCCGCTCGGATGGATCCGGTACAGGCCATCAGACATGTCTGAGTCCGCCGGGAAAGTGTTGCAACTGCGCGGATTGCGCAAATCCTACAACGTCGGCCTCGCCACCGAAGTGGAAGTGCTGCACGGGCTGGACCTGACCTTGGCGCGCAGCGATTTCGCCGCGCTGGTGGGTACGTCCGGTTCGGGCAAGAGTACCTTGCTCAACCTCATCGGACTTCTGGATACACCGACAGCGGGTGACTTGTTCCTGCTGGGCGAGCCGACTCGTGACATGGATGACGCACGTCGTACTGAGTTGCGTGGCAGTGCGATCGGCTTCGTGTTCCAGTTCCATCACCTGATTTCAGCCTTCAGCGCCCTGGAAAACGTATTGATGCCGTTGATGATCGCCAAGGGCAAGCCCTCTGCTGCGGATATCGACATGGCACGTGGCCTGTTGAACGAGGTGGGAATCGGCGCCTTTGCTGATAGCAAACCCGATCAGCTTTCGGGTGGCCAACAACAGCGTGTGGCCATTGCGCGTGCGCTGATCGCACGCCCCGCGCTACTACTCGCCGACGAACCGACGGGGAATCTCGACAGCCATTCATCGGCGGATGTTTTCACGCTTTTCCGGCGTTTCAACGAAAAGCTGGGCTGCTCGGTACTGCTGGTGACCCACGACGAACGCATCTCCAACGCCTGCGACCGCGTGGTGACGCTTGAAGATGGACGCATCGTCAGCGACACCGCGCCGAAAGTCTGAACAAGCTCCAGGCGATCCTGTCGTTCGATGCCGGTTCGTCCCGCATCTCGACGTGACCGAGCTCGGCGCGGGAATGCGAGTCGTGACAAGCGAACCGGTGGCATGACTTGCCGCGGCATGATCGACGCTGACCAGGCGGAAACAACGCTCACCGAACTTGATCAATATCAAATCACGCGGTGGCGAGCACGGGTACAACTGGGCCATGCGGATTCCTTCCTGTTCCGCCCTCGGCCACGCCGTCCTCGCTCAATCACCACTTCGGAGCAACACACCATGCCTGCCCAAGAGATGCCTATTAGCAGTAACGACAGCCACCCCGATGTGCCCTTCGGCGCGCTGGCGGGAACGCACTGGATCGAAACGCTCAACGATGGCACCCGGGTACTGATTCGTCCGCTGCGCGAAGAGGACCGCCAGCGCGAGCAGACCTTCATTGATCGGTTGTCCCCGGAGTCGCGACGCTTTCGCTTCATGGACACTTTCAAGAACGCAAGTTCCGCGCTGGTCGACCAGCTGATGGACGTTGACAACCACCAGCAGGTGGCGCTGGTCGCTTTGGCCCACGACGATGGGGAACTGCGCGAAGTCGGCATCAGTCGCTACGGCGCGACCACCCGGGAGAAACAGTGCGAGTGTGCGGTCACGGTTGCCGATGATTGGCGTCACCGCGGACTGGGCGTGTTGCTAATGCAGCATTTGATCAGCCAGGCACGCCAGAATGGCTTTCGGCAGATGATCTCGCTCGATGCCGCCGACAACGAACCGATGCGTGATCTGGCGAGCTATCTCGGCTTCGGCAGCCGCCGTGATCCGCAAGACTCCACCCAGGTCATCCATACGCTGGATTTGTGAACGCCCGGTTCCGTGGCGTACTCGCCCTCGTCGCGTCTGATGCCGACTTCGTACCGTCTGACTAGCGTCGAACCTCAGCTGTGATGGTCCTTCTCCCACCCGGGAGAAGGTGGCGCGAAGCGCCGGATGAGGGTACGTGCGAAGCGTGTAGTTGGAGCCCCAAGATCTCCTGCGGTTCGCTCCGCCCGGACCCTCTCCCCAACCCCTCTCCCGACGGGCGAGGGGCTTTTCACAGCGGAGGCTCGACGTTGATCAGATCGTGCCATCGAGCCGGAGGTCACTGACGCGGTGAATCGCGAGTCGGTGCGAATCCTGCACCGTGAACCGCTGGATGCGCCGCGCGATGGAAAGACGCAGAACTGAGCCACGCAGGACACCGCGGCGCGTGCGCTCAGCGGCAAACCAATACCGGTACCTGGCAACTCAAAAGCACCTTTTGCGTTTCACTGCCGAGCAGCAAGCGGTTCACGCCATGCCTTCCGTGCGATGCCATCACGATAAGGTCGCACTCCTGGCGCGCCGCCGCAGCGATGATCGCAACATGTGGCCTGTTGCCGGTCGAATGTCCGCTCTTGCACGGTACTCCGGCCGCGTTTGCGTGCTGATGAACTTCCTGCAGATAGCCCTCGGCTTCCTTGATCGCCTCGCGCAGGAAGAACTCTTGATTCGTCCCGGCAATGTCAACCACGTAAGAGAGTTCAGGATAGGCATCCACCACGTGAAACGCGTAGACATCGGCCCCGAGATCGGCAGCCAGCGCAATGCCGATGTCGACCGCGCGCAGAGACAGGTCCGATCCATCGGTGGGCAACAGGATGTGCTTGAACATGAAGTCACTCCGTGACGAAGCATAGGCAAACCCGAAGAGCGCAATGGCTGCCTGGAATCACTCGCCGGTACCGCCGGCGCTCATGCCTGACGCACCGAGGCAAACAGATTATTCGCTGTTTGCCACAGCACGGACCGCACCTGCAAATGAATCAGGGCTCATCGTGCATCACGTGCTCGATCGGCGCGGGCTGATCCCAGCCGGCATCATTGAAGTACTGTGGATAGTGCGCAAGCGCGGTACGCATATCGGCGACGGCCTGGACGTCCTGTGGATCGGCCTTGAGCGCCTGCGCCGCACTGAGCAGTGGCACCAGGATGCCGTGCAGCGCGGCATCTGGCGCGGCAGCAAGCTTGCAGTTGACGAACATGTAGGTCACCGCGTCTTCCACCTCGGTGGCGCGATCTACGACCATCGACTCACTCATGTGACCCATCTCATGGTGTTTCAGCTGATCCACCGCGGTGTTGGCACGGCGGATGCCGATCTTGAGCGAGGCATCCGGCGCCCACCGTTGCGCGGGCACTGGCACCGCGGATGGGGCGGCGGTCGCGGCGGGCGAGGGGTGGTGTTCATGCTGTGGCGCGGCCTGCGCCGCGATCGTGATGGCCAATCCACAGGCCAGCGCGACGATGGTGTTCACGAGTTTCATGCAAGCACTCCTGCAAGCGGCATGCGTGCCGCGATTACAGCGATGCTAACCCGCGCGCGCGCCGGCATGGGTTATGTGCCGCAGGGACGTGAGATCTTTGCTGATCTCACTGTGGGTCAAAACATCGAGATCGTCCTACGCAACCATCGCACCACCGAACCTGACGCCGCGCGCGACGAGGTTGTGGCGCTTTTTCCTGTTCTCGGCCAGATGTGGCGTCGCCGTGGGGGCGATTTGTCTGGAGGCCAACAACAACAGCTTGCGATTGCACGCGCTTTGGCATGCGGTGCGCCAGCAGCCGCGCGGTCAGTTCCGGATCGCCGCCGTAGAAGCAGTCGGTGCTGAACACGCCGGCGATGCGCAGCGCGAGCTGCTGCGCGGCGGCGGTATCAACCACCGCTCGGATCAACTCGAAATCCGCGCAAGCGGCGAGATCATGGCCGCCGAAGTTGAGGCGGTTGAAGTTGGAATCGGTCGACGCCGCCTGGGCCAGCAGCAAGTCGCCCAGCTCGACGTCGCCCACGCCGCCGCAGGTACCCACACGCACAATGCGGCGCACGCCGAACACCCGCGCCAGCTCGGTGGCATAGATCGCGCAGGAGGGGATGCCCATGCCACTGCCCAGCACCGACACGCGCATGCCGCGATAGTGGCCGGTGTAACCGAGCATGTTGCGCCGCGTGTTCACCTCGCACGCGTCCTCAAGAAACTCGCTGGAGATATGGCGCGCGCGCAGCGGGTCGCCCGGCAACAGCACGGTGTCGGCGATCAGGCCAGGGGCGGCGTCGAGATGAGGAGTGGTCATGCGGGCGCGATCTTGGCGGGAGAGAGAAAACTGCGACCTGCCGCCAGCGAGGGCAGACCCAGATGGACGGCCATACTCTGGCCGATGTCGGCGAAACTGTCGCACCGGCCCAGCGCGCGCGGGGCAAGCCCGGGACCGAACACCAGCGCCGGGATGCACTCGCGCGTGTGATCGCTGCCCGGCCAGGTCGGGTCGCAGCCGTGATCGGCGCTGATCGCGAGCAAGTCCCCTGGCTGCAGCGCATCCAGCAGTTCCGGCAATCTTGCATCCAGCGCCTCGAGCGCGGCGGCGTAGCCAAACACGTCGCGACGGTGGCCGTACAGCATGTCGAAATCGACGAAGTTGGTTGCGATCAGGCTGCCGCTACCAGCCTGGCTCAGGGCCGCCAGCGTGGCGTCGAACAGTGCGTCGTGACCGTAGGCTTTGATCACGCGTGATACACCGCGATGGGCGAAGATATCGTCGATCTTGCCGATCGCGATCACCTCGCCGCCGGCGCCCAGCACGTGGTCCAACAAGGTCGGTGCCGGTGGCGGCAAGGCATAGTCGCGTCGATGCACGGTGCGGCTGAAGCCGGATTCGGGTGTGCCGGTGAACGGCCGCGCGATCACCCGGCCGATGTTGTAGTCGGCCAGCAGGGCGCGTGCCGTCTCGCAGACGCGGTACAACGGCTCGAGACCGAACGCCTCCTCGTGCGCGGCAATCTGGAACACCGAATCGGCCGAGGTGTAGACAATCGGACGGCCACTGCACAGATGCTCCTCGCCCAGGCGCTGGATGATTTCGGTACCGGAGGCATGGCAGTTACCGAGCACGCCGGGCAGCCCAGCTTGCTCGATCAGCGCTCGCAGCAAGTCGCGCGGAAACGAATGTCTGGCCCGCGCGAACACCCCGAACGGTTCGGTCAACACGACACCGGCGGTTTCCCAGTGGCCGGACGGAGTGTCCTTGCCGCGCGCGCGTTCCACCGCGTAGCCCCACAAGCCTTCGGCGTCAGGCAGATCCTCGAAGCCCGCTGCGGCCTGGCCATGCGCCGCGGCATGCGCTTGGGGCAGACCCAGCCGGGTAAAGTTGGGTAGACGCAACGGTCCGCGCACCGCCGCGGCACAGGCAGCGGCGATATGACCGAAGGTGTCGGCGCCTTCGTCGCCGTAGTCGGCGGCATCGGGAGCGGCGCCAAGACCGAGCGAGTCGAGCACCAACCAGATCGCGCGAGTCATGCCACGCACTCCAGCGGTGCCCACCATTGCCACAAAGGTGCCGCGGCCACCGTCTCGGGCGTGATCCGGAATGCCTGGCGCACGCGGGCCACGGCCGCGTCGGCCGCATCCACCGTGCGCGCATGCACGGTTGCCAGCGACTGACCGACATCGATAGCATCGCCGCGCCCGATCACCTCTGCCAGCCCCACAGCGTGATCCAGCGCCTGACCCGGATGCGTGCGTCCGCCACCGAGATCAACTACGACCTGACCCAGCGCACGCACGTCGACCTCCGCGATACGACCCGATGCTGACGCCGGCACCGCGCGCTGGATTGGCGCTAGCGCCAGGTGCGTATCCGGACGTTCCAACAGATCGTTCGGGCCGCCCAACGCGGACACCATGCGCGCGAAACGCTCGGCCGCCGCCCCTGAAACCAACGCTTGCCGCACGCGCCGGTCCGCCTCGTCGCGATCAATGGCGAGTCCGCCCATGCACAGTAATTCGGCCGCCAGCTCCATCGTCAGCGCATGCAGCCGCGGGTTGACGCCGCGCCCGCGCAGCAGGTCGAGTACCGCGCGCAGCTCCAGCGCGTTACCGGCTTCGCGACCCAGCACCTGATCCATGTCGCTGAACACCACGCGCAAATCGAGGCCGGTGCCCTGCGCCGTCGCCAGCATGCGTGCGGCCAGCGCGCGCGCCGCGGCCATGCCGGGTAGCTGAGCGCCGTTGCCGGTCTTGATGTCGAGTACCAGTGCCTGCGCGCCGCCGGCCAGCTTCTTGGACAGGATCGACGCCACCATCAACTCGGCCACGTCGACCGTGGCGGTGACATCGCGCACGGCATACAGCCGGCGATCGGCGGGCACCAGTTCGGCGCCCTGCCCCACGATGGCGCAACCCACCTCGCCAACTACCTGGCGCAGCCGCGCGGTGGAAGGATGCACGTCGTAGCCGGCGAGGCTTTCCAGCTTGTCCAGGGTGCCGCCGGTATGCCCCAGGCCACGCCCGGAAATCATCGGCACATAGGCGCCGCAGGCGGCAAGCACCGGCGCCAGCAGCAGGCTTACGCCATCGCCCACACCACCGGTGGAATGCTTGTCCAGCACCGGGCCAGGCAGGTTGTCCCAGCGCAGACGCTGACCGGAATCACACAGTGCCAGCGTGAACTGGCGACACTCCTCGATATCCATGCCGCGCCAGGCCACGGTCATCGCAAATGCGGCGATCTGGCCTTCGCTCCACGCGCCGCCACCCATACCCTGCGCCACCGCCTGCAGTTGGCTGGCATCGAGGCGTGCGCCGTCGCGCTTGCGTCGAATCAGGCTGACGGCCGATAGCGTATTCACGCGCCAGCCGACGCCATGCAGGACAGCGCACCGAACAGCGCGCTGGCACCGATGCGGAAATGGGTCGCGTCACACCAGTCTTTGCCCAGCCGCGCTTCGGCCAGATCCAGATAGATCACCGCGTCGTCCAGCGTGCGGATCCCGCCGGCAGCCTTGAAGCCACAACGCCCACCAGCGTCGGCGATGGCGTCGAGAATCAGCGCGGCCGCTTCCGGGGTGGCGTTGATCGGCACCTTGCCGGTCGAGGTCTTGAGAAAATCCACGCCTTCCTCGATCCCGATCGCGCAAGCGGCGCGGATCAGCTCGCGGGTACCCAGCACACCAGACTCCAGAATCAGCTTCAGCACCACGCCGTCCGTACACACCGCGCGGCAGGCCCGCACGACCGTGCGCGCGCAGTCCACATCCCCATCCAGCAAGGCGCGATACGGTAGTACCAGGTCGATTTCGTCGGCTCCCGCGCCGAGCGCACGCCGGGTCTCCCGCTCTGCTCGGATCGGATCGGTGCCGCCGTCGGGGAAGTTCACCACGGTCGCTATCTTCACGGCGTGGCCATGCAGGCCGCGGCGTGCGGTCGTCACGTGTTCCGGGTAAATGCACACCGCCGCGGGCAGGCATGGCGCCGTCACGGCTGACTCGCACAAGGCCTCGATCTGCGCGGGCGTGTCGTTCTCGCCCAGGCTGGTCAGGTCGAGCAACGAGATCAGGCGCGACGCAAGGGCACGCGGGCTACTGGCAACCATGGACACGAGCCACTCCGGCAGTTAATGCCGTGCAGCTTAGAGTGAGTGCGTGGCCCGCTCCTTGACCTGAAGCAAGTCAACGCGATCATGCGGCCACGGCATTACACCTTGGCGAACACCAGGCTGCCATTGGTGCCGCCGAAACCGAAGCTGTTCGACATCACCGTGGCCAGTTTTTCCGGGCGGCTTTCGCGCACGATCGGAAAGCCTTCGGCGCGTGGATCGAGCTCGGTGATATGTGCCGAGCCGGCGACGAAACCTTCCTCCAGCATCAGCAGGCTGTAGATCGCCTCGTGCACGCTGGCCGCACCAAGCGAGTGACCGGTGAGCGCCTTGGTCGAGGACAGCGGCGGCACCGCGTCGCCAAACGCCTCGCGCATCGCGTTGAGCTCGATGATGTCACCCAGCGGCGTGGCGGTACCGTGCGTGTTGACGTAGTCGACCGGCCCGCTGATGTTCGCCATTGCCATCTGCATGCAGCGCACGGCGCCCTCGCCCGAGGGCGCGACCATCTCGGCACCATCGGAAGTGACGCCGTAGCCGACCAGCTCGGCATGTATCTGCGCACCGCGTGCCTTGGCGTGTTCGTATTCCTCCAGCACCAGCATGCCGCCACCACCAGCGATCACGAAGCCGTCGCGCTCGACATCGTAAGGACGTGAGGCCGAGGCCGGCTTGTCGTTGTATGCGCTGGAGAGCGCGCCCATCGCATCGAATTGCGAAGTCATGCCCCAGTGCACTTCTTCCGCGCCGCCGGCAAACATCACATCCTGCGCGCCGTGGCGGATCAGGTCGGCGGCCGCACCGATGCAGTGCGCGGAGGTCGCGCAGGCGGCGGAAATTGAATAACTCAGGCCGAGCAGACCGAACGCCGTGGCCAACGTCGCCGACACCGTCGAGCACATCGTGCGCGGCACCATGTACGGGCCGACCTTGCGCACGCCCTTGTTGCGCAGCAAGTCGCCGGTCTCAATCTGCCACCGCGGCGAGCCGCCGCCGGAACCAGCGATGGCGCCGGTGCGCGGGTTTCGCACTTGTTCGGGGGTGAGGCCCGCGTCGGCGATCGCATCGCGCATCGACACGTAGGCGTAGGCGGCTGCATCGCCCATGAAGCGTTTCAGCTTGCGATCGATCTGCGCCTCCAGATCGATCTCCGGCACTCCGGCGACGTGGCTGCGCAGACCCAGCTCGCGATACTCGGGAACCTCGCGGATGCCACTGCGACTGTCGCGCAGCGCCGCTGTCACGGTCGCCAGCGTGTTGCCCAGGCAAGACACGATACCCATACCCGTCACTACAACACGACGCATCTCAGAAGCCCTCGGTGGACTGGAACAGGCCCACGCGCATGTCGCTGGCCTCGTAAATCAGGCGGTCGTCGACGAAGGTCTTGCCATCGGCGATCACCAGTCGCAGCTTGCCGCGCATCACCCGGCGGATGTCAATTTCGTAGCGAAGCAGTTTCGCGGTCGGCTTGACCTGGCCAGAAAATTTCACATTACCCACGCCCAGTGCCCGGCCGCGACCAGGCTCGCCCAGCCACGGCAGGAAGAAACCGCTGAGCTGCCACATCGCATCCAGACCCAGGCAACCGGGCATCACCGGATCACCGATGAAGTGGCAATCGAAGAACCACAGTTTCGGATGAATATCCATCTCGGCATGGATTACCCCCTTACCGTAGGAGCCCCCCTCCTGCGAGATATGCGTGATGCGGTCGAACATCAGCATCGGCGGCGATGGCAGTCGGGCGTTGTCGTCGCCGAAAAGTTCGCCGCGGCCACAGGCGCAGAGTTGTTCATAGGTGAACGAGGAGGGAAGCGTCATGAATAACTCACCAGATCAGGGTGCCGCAGTGTGAATATTGCGCCGAGTCATAGCCGTGACAGCGATCGACCGCAGCGAATGAATGTGCAACCGCGGCACCACTATACGCGGGTGACCTGCCACGAATCGACGCCCGGTTTCGCCGGTAGCCTGCACAACATCACACGCGGCCCGATTCAGCGCAGCCCCGACAACGCCTGCAGCCCCTTCCATTCCAGTTGCAGCCAGACTTTCGCGCTGTCGCGACCGAAGCCATCGGCATGGTAGTTCGCCAGCTTGAGTAGCGCGCTGAGATTTTTCGCCAATGCAAACCCCAACGACGCGTCCCATTCGCTACCGTATCGTCCACCGCGGTCGGCACGATAATCATGATAGGTAACCGCCCACGCCAGCTTGCCGGCAAGACGGCCCTGACCGAACTTGCCGTTGGCACCCAGGTAGCGATCCTCCAATCCGCCGGCCGGAGTGACGTTGAACTGGTCATCCCAGCCATTGAATGCATGCAGCGTGGCCAGTGGCGTCTGCAGGGCATGTGTACCGTCGCCGCCGAGGTGCTCCCAGCCCAGTTTTGCGGTCCATGCCGGCATCGTCCAGCCTGGTTCGAGCAGCCAGTAACTGGTTGCATAATTGGCCGGGTTGTTGGCGTGGTCGGTCTGCCGCGCAAACTCGACGGTCCAGCCGGGACCCGTGCCGCTTTCGAGGTGGCTGCCCGACCAGCGCAGACCATAAGTGGCAGTGGACGCGGTGCGCACATCGCGATCCTCGTGCAGGTAGGCATAACCCGTCCAGGTTTGCGCACCGCGTACATAGGCTGTGTTGAGCAGATGCGTGTCGAGCTTGCGTTCGCGCGCCAGCCGATTGATCGCGTCGGGGCCGGCCACCCGGTGCACGCGATCTAGCCAGTCGTAGCGTACGGTCCAATCGCTCGCCGGCTGCCATTGCAGCACGATCGCGTCGAAGGTCTGCTCGAACTGGCGCCAACCGCTGTTGCCGACCCAGCGCTGGTTGTCCAGCAGGATGCGCTGGCGTCCCAACGTGGCGCCAAACGTCGCGTTGTGCCAGCCCAGCCAGGCCTGGTTGAGGTCGCTCACGTGCGGGTCGAGGATCGTTGGATACTGGGTCCGGCCGTTCGCGCCACTGTTGTAGCGATCGCCGGCACTGGCCACGCCAACACCTTCCAATAGCGCGCTCCAGCCATCGCCGAAGGTGGCGCGAAGCCCCAGCCGCAGGCGCACCGTAGTGGCGCTGGCATCGCGGGCGAAGCCGTCGTCGTCGACCTGTTCGTGGCGCAGGCGCGTATCCCACTCCAGCTGCAGGGGTGCGGGTTCGGACGCCGGAGCCGGCGCGCCATCGCGGCCGCTTGCCGCGGCGGGTGTCGAGATGGCCGCTGCGAGCAGGCTGGCGGCTAAAAGTGTGCGGTAGGTTGCGTTCATTCCATATTCCCCTGAGGATGCGCGCAGTCTGCTTGGATGCGGGTCGCCATGAATTGACGGTCGTCAAGCCGGCTGCAGGAAAACCCGGACTGTGACAACACGCCACGTCGACGCCAACGAAAACGCCGCCCCAAGGCGGCGTCTTGCAAATCGTTGGACGTCCAGACGTCCGTTTGAGGAACGGCATCAGCAGACCAAGGTTCAACTTCAACGGTCACAAATCCACGTCGGCGACGCCGAGGCAGATCCCTTGCGGGTCAACGGGCTCGGGCTCGGGCTCGGGCTCGGATGGAGCGAACCATGACAGCTTTCAAAGCTGCGGCTTCGCACCAAACTCGCACCCTCATCCGGCGCCCCGCGCTGCCTTTTATCTCAAAAGAGAAGATCCAGGTCGAACGTACCTTGACGCTAATCAGCTGACGTCACGGTCTGGAAACCACCTCGTTGACGGTTTTCACGAATTCCGGATCGAGCTTGCCAATCATGGTGGTGCGCGCCGCGATGCGGCCGTCCACATCGAGCAGGATCAGCTCACTGCTGTGGTTGAACTCGCCGTCGGGCAATTGCCGATATTGCAGGCCGAGCACGCCGGAGAGCTGCCGCACCTGGGCTGGTTCGGCACGCGCCAGGGTCCAGATGCGCGGATCGAGCTTGCGCTTCTCGGCATAGGTCTGGAGAGTCGCCACGTCGTCATTGGCCGGATCGAAACTTACCGCCAGCAGTTCCACCTGCGAGCGTACCGAAGGATCCAGCGCATTACGGGTCAGCCGCAGGCTGTCGATGATCATCGGACAGACCATCTGGCAATTGGTATAGAACATCGTCACCAGTTGCGGCCGGCCACGCCGCGCCGACAGCAATTGTTGCTGGCCGTCCTGCATGGTCAGTTGTATCGGCAAGTTGTAGACCGAGTCGCCGGGTAGCGGCGTGGCCGCCCAGGCAGCACCGGCCAGCAGCAGGCCGGTGACAAGCAACAACAAACGCTTCATGGCAGTTCCCTCATTTGGACTTCGCGCAACGGAAGCCCATGTTGTTGGTGGTGTCGGCGGCCTTTAGCGCGGACAACATCGCGATGCGCATCAGCACCGCGTAGTTTTCCTTTTCCTGCATGCTGATCGCACCGGCGCCACAGAACTTCAGCAGATCCGGGTCGCCCTGCTGGCGACTGTCGCTGGCCACCATCAGGGCATTGAAGTCATCGACCCACTCCCACACCAGACCATTCATGTCGCGCACACCGTAGATGTTGGCCACGCCGCCAACCGACGGCAGCGCGGCACTCGACGGGCGCGAGTACCAGCCCAGAATATCCTCGCGCCACGCGGCGTCCTTGCGGGCATCGCGCCGCGTGGCATCGGCCGCCGCAGCAAACTCCCATTCGTACCAGCTCGGCAGCCGTGCCTGCTCGCTCTCGCAGTAAGCCTGCGCGGCAAACCAGCTGACCCGCGTCACCGGCTGTCGCGGCGACGCCAGGTCGCCAAGTACGCCATGACCTTCCCACTGGGTCAGGTAGCGCGCATCGGCGAGGATGCTGGCCACCTTGTCACGCTGCCATTCGGGATGGGCCTTGACGAAGGCCAGGAACTCGCCATTGGTGACCAGCTCGGTACGCAAGCGGAACGGCTCAACTTGTGCCGGTGCCGTCTTGCCATCAGCTGGCAACACGCTGGTGAAACTGCCTCCCGGCAGGGCGACATATTCTGCCGCCGTTGCCGGGAGTGCCAGCATCAAGCCAAGGATTCCGGCCAGTGCTAGCCGCATTTTCATCTCAGTGCTCCGCTGCCACGGCGGGGCCGCCCTTGGCACGTTCGCTGGCAACTTCTTCCTTGGTGATCTGACCGCCAGCGTTATCCCAGCTGTTCAGCACGTAGGTCAGGATGTTCGCCACTTCGTCATCGTTGAGCTGGGCCATCGGCGGCATCACCGAATCGTACTCGTGCCCGTTCACCGTGATCTTGCCAGTAAGGCCGTGGGTCACGATGCCAATCGCCCGCTTCGGATCGGCTGCGAGGTAGTCCGACTTCGCCAGCGGTGGGAACACGTTGGCCAGGCCTTCGCCATCAGGCTGGTGACAGACCGAACAGGTACCCGTGAACAACTGCTTGCCCGCCGCAATCTGATCCCCCTTGGTCAGCGTGCCGGCAGCCTGCGCCTTCGCCGCCACGGTTACCGCCGCCAGGTTCGGCTCGGAGCGGTCACCCAGGTAGACCGAGTCCACTTCCTTGCCCGAGTACACCAGTTTGTTTTCCGGACCATCCACCTTGAGGATGCCCAGCGCACCCTTGTTGAAGGCACGGAAGATCGAGTGGTCAACCAGCACGTAACTACCCGGCACGTCGGTGTGGAATTCCACCATCGCGGCACCGCCGGACGGGATCAGCGTGGTCTGCACGTTTTCCTGCGGATGCGTACCGCCTTCGGGCTGCACTTTGTCGAAGATCTCGCCGATCACGTGGAAGCTGGAGACCAGGTTCGGACCGCCGTTGCCCACGAACATGCGCACCTTCTCGTTGGTTTTCGCCGACAGTGCGTTGTCGCCGGTGAGTGAGCCTTCCTTGCCGTTGAACAGCACATAGGTCGGGTTCTCGTCGATCGCCTTCTCCATGTCGAACGGCTGATGACCCTTCTCGCGGTACTTGCCGGTGGTGTAGAAGTCGCCCTGCATCACGTAGTACTCGTGATCGACCGGGGACAGACCTTCTGGCGGCTCGACCAGGATCATGCCGTACATACCGTTGGCGATATGCATGCCCACCGGCGCGGTGGCGCAGTGGTAGACGTAGATGCCCTGATTGAGCGCCTTGAACGTGAACTGCGACTCATGCCCTGGCGCGGTGAAACTGGATGCGGCACCACCGCCCGGCCCGGTCACGCCGTGCAAGTCGATGTTGTGTGGCATCTTGCTGTCCGGCGCGTTCTTCAGGTGAAACTCGACCGTATCGCCCTGGCGCACGCGGATGAAGCTGCCCGGCACGGTGCCGCCGAAGGTCCAGAACGTGTAACTCACGCCCTCGGAAATCGGCATCTCCTTCTCGACCACTTCCAGCTCCACGATCACCTTCGCCGGGTAGTTGCGATGGATCGGTGGCGGTACGTGCGGCGGGCTGGTCAGCACCGCGTGGATCGGCTCACCCTGCGGCGGACCGAAATCGCCGCGTTCGGAGGCGACTGAATGAGACGAGGACGGGCTGCCGAAAGTGCTCGACTCCGACGGTGGCGGAGAGTTACCAGAACATGCCGCCAACGCACACACGGCGAGGACGGCAACAACGGTGGTCAACGGACGCAACATGAGTGACTCCAGGTGGGGTTTTTCCTGGAGGCAGCATGCCTTGTCATGACAGCAAAAGGTTGACCCGGGTCAAGCCAAACGGCAAAAATCGCCTACTGCGTCACCGTGCCACATGTTCTTGCGAAGCGAACGATCAACCGGGCTTGCCATCGGCACGTGGAGTCAGGTAGATCCACGCCGAACGCAGCACCCAGGGCAGGAACGCGAGCAGCCAGCCGTACGCGGCGATCACCGACCACAGATACATATCGCCACCCAATTCAGCGCGGATGCGCAGCAGTGCCACGACCTGCAGCAGCGCGAAACACAGCCACGCCACCTTGCCCATCTGCATCGGCCGGCCGGAGTGCCCCTGGGTGACCCGGGTGACCATCGCCACCAGCATCGAACCGAAGAAACCGATGCCCAGCGCGTGCAGCGGCGCGCGACCCAGAATGAAATGTCCGCTGGTGGCATACACCACGCCCTGGATCGCGAACAGTACGAAAGCCACCGGCAACCAGGCAAACGCCAGATGCAATACCGCCAGGATGCCCGGGTGCATCGCCTTCCACGGCCGCCAGGTCAGCGCGTGCCAGGCGAAGATCAGCGCCAGCGGCACATCAACCAGCCACAGCCAGGCCAGCATGCCAAACGATGCCAGCACCAAGTGTGCAAGCAACAGCGCCCACACCACCGGCATGCTCCAGTCCGGGCGGACCACCGGGTAGCCCTTCACCAAATTGCCGGTGAAGAACGGCAGCATGCGATGCATCACTGTGAAGTAGATCGGCAGCAGCAGGCCGAAGGTACCGATGTTGATCGCCAGCCGCGCATAGATGTCGGGCGCGCCGAACAGGTAGGCCAGAAAGATCAGCAGTCCCAGCGCACCCAAGCTCAGCGCCGCCAGGGCAGAGCGCGCGTGACCTTTGCGCTCAGCCACCGAGGCGCGCAACACCCCGCCCAGTGTCCACACACCCACGGCATAACCGATCAGCATCAGCACGATGCCGAGCTTGAGCAACCACGACAGGTCCAGCAGCCCCACGTTCGCCAACACGTAGCCGCCGAAAATACAGCCGGCTACCGGCAGGAAGCGCGTGCGCGGCAAGTCCGGGCGCCCCAGCCAACGGGGGAACGTGGTCATCAGGAAGCCGAACATGAATAACGGGAACAAGCCGTACTGGATCAGCATGCTGTGGCCGTACGCCGGCGGTATCGATGGCTGCGGCCAACCAGTCAGGCCGAAGCGCATCCAGGTCAGTTCCACCGCCCACCATGCCATGTTCAGCAGCACCACGATGGCGCCGGCCAGGAACAACGGTCGGTGCGGCGCGGTCGCGAGAAGTCGCGGGATGTCGGCAAAAACCGAGGAATTACCGCCAGCTGATTGCGGTTCGGACATGGCGCCTTCAACTTGAATAAGAATAATCCGTCATGATGCCACGGCGACGCCAATGACGAACATGATCTTCATCAGTCCGTCCGCTGACAGCCCGCATGATTTCGCACCGGATCAATCGGTGACCTTGCGTACCAGCGCACGCGTCACCGCGCGTAATTTCTCCGACAGGCTGAAGCGCTTGAAGTTGGTTTTCACCACTCCCTCGGTGAAGGCGGTGCGCTTGCTGTAATCGATGTTCACTTCCACGATCACCGGCTGGCCCTTCGCGGCGGCCGCATTGGCGGCCGCCATCTGATCTGTCAGCTCAGCATCGCTGGCAATCTTCAAATAGGTTGCACCCACCGCGTGCGCGACGCCGTCCAGTTGTATCGGCGCCAGGATAGTGCACGGCTTGCGGTTGTAAGGGATTTCCTGGGTCTGCGCGATCTGCGACAACTCGCCGTCGCAGAATACGTAATACACCACGCCCAGGCGGTTCTGCGTGGCGGTGATGATTTCCATGCAGGTCATGCGGAAGCAGCCGTCGCCGACGATACAGTTCACCGGCACGTCCGGCCGCGCCAGCTTGGCCCCGATCGCAGCGGGCACCGAGTAGCCCATGGCATTGAAATCGGTCGGCACAATCGCCGACTTGGCGGTAAGAATCGGCATCAGCTCGGCGGTCAGATACGTGTGGTTGCCATCGTCGACGACGGTGACCGCCTCGGCCGGACTGGCCGCGCGCAGCGCATCGAAGAAGCGCGCCGGATTGACCCGACCCTTGCTGTCATGCGCGTACCAGGTTTGCCGATACGCGGCCTTGTCCGCGGCGAGCCGTTGCTGCAAGGCGTGATTGACCGGCGCTGCGGGCATCGCCGCGCGCAAGGCTTCCAGCAACTGCGGCAACACCACGCGGGTATCGCCGGCGATGGCCACCTTGGCTGGGTAGTTGACGTTGAATACCTGCGGGTTGATGTCGATGTGGATCAGCCGCTCGGGCACGCTGACGCCAAAGCTGCCGGTGGCAATTTCAGCAAAGCGCGTGCCAATCGCCAGCAGCACGTCGCAATCGGCAAACGCGTTACGCGCCGCCGGCACCGCCGACGCTCCGAAACCGAATCCGGCATACAGCGGGTGGCTGGCGGGAAACATCGAGAAACCCTGCAGCGTGGTGGCGACCGGCGCTTGCAGATGTTCGGCCAGCGCGGTGAGCTCGTCCAGACAATCGCGCGTGCCCCAGCCGACAAACAAACCCGGCCGCTTGGCCGTGCGAAGCAACGCCACCGCCGCATCGATGTCTGCGGCACTGGCCGGTGGCGGCAGCGCCGGCGCCTGCCACGTCGGCAACTCGCCAGCTTCGCCGACAAACAATTGCAGGTTGGCGGGCAGCTCGATGAACACCGGGCCCGGCTCGCCGCTGGTGGCGGTGCGATACGCCTCGAAAATCATCGGCACCACCTGATCGTGGCGCTCGATCATGTAGGTGGCCTTGGTCAGGCCGCGCATGAACTGGTGTAGATCCATCTGGTGCAGCTGGTATTTCCACGGGACATCGGTGCGTACGCCGCCGCAGATCACCAGCATCGGCACGCCATCCAGAAACGCCTCGCCGATCCCGCTGGCCGCGTGGGTCAGACCCGCGGCCGGCACCACGACCAGAGTGCCGACGGTATCCGACAACCGGCTCAGCGCATCGGCCATGAAAGCGCCGCCGCCCTCGTGGCTGACCAGCACCGGCGTAATGCTGGTGGAGTTGTTGAGCTCGTCGTACAACTCGGTATTCTGCACGCCGGGAATGCCGAACGTGTAGCGAATGCCAAGTTGTTCCAACGCGTGACGCGCCAGCCATGCTCCAGTCTTTTTCATGTATTGAATCTCCACGCCACGCCGGTGAGTGTCACTGCTCCAACAGGATGCGCCCGTCCAGTGCCGCTGCCGCCGCCCGTGCCGTCAATATACAGCTGCCGAGAAAAGTGCCTTCCAGCGCACGCAGCCCGTGCACGCCGCCACCGCCAAAACCGGCCGCCTCACCGATCGCGTACAACCCCGCGATGGGTTCGCCGACGGCGTCCAGCGCACGGCTGCACAAATCGGTCTGGATTCCGCCCAGGCTCTTGCGGCTGATAATGAATTCGCGGATCGCAATCAGCGGTAAAGCCTTGCCATCAAGGATCGGCTGCTGCTTGCACGTACGCAGACGATCGGCACGGTACTGGCGCATGAAGGTAATGCGCCGCAATTGTTCGTCATTGCGGAACTTCAAAGGCTGGCGCACCAGGGCGTCGTAGCGCTGCACGGTGTCTTCCAGCGTCGCCAGGTCCACCGCTGCATCGCCCTGTAGCGCATTCATCCGCTCGACCAGTTCGGGCAGGGTTTGCGCCACCACCACGTCGGGACATTTCTCGATCAACGTATCCACCAGCCAGCGGTTGCCCAGCAGCAGGTCACGCAGCAGCCCCAACTTGCTCTCGTCGCGAATACTCGGGTTGTGTTCGGCACCGGAGACGGCCAGTTCCTTCAGCGCGATCTTGCGGTTCATCACCTGCCACGAGTACTGCCGCGACTGGCGGCAGATCTGGGTGACCAGATCGCGGGTGTCGAATCCCGACACCAGCGGCTGCGGTCCGATTCGCTCGCCACGCCAGTTCAGCCACAACGCCGAACGTGGCGGCACCAGACTCAAACCCGCAAACGGCTGGCTCGGCGCGTAGTGATGCACGCCGCCCGCGTAGTTCCACATCTTGTCCAGATGCGTGACCTGCGCACCGACCCCAGCGGCAGCATCATGCATGGTGCCATCGGCGAAGCGATGCGAGCCGTTGAGCAGGATTTCCGGCGGCGAGCCCCAGTCGGCATGCCAGTTGGCGCGCACCCGATTCAGATCGCCATTGATGCCACCGGCAGCCACCACCACCGCTTCGGCACGTACCTCGAACAGGCGTCCATCTTCCTCACCCACGCCATGACAGCCGACCACCGCGCTGCCTTCGCGCAGCAAACCGTGCACACGTTGACCAAAGCGCAGCTCCAGCTTGTCGACGTTGCGGTGTTGCTGCAGATGGCCGATCAGGGTGGTGGCCAGCTTCTGTCCGGTGCCCCAGACCATGTGGAAGCGCGGCAGCGAATTGCCCGGAGTGAACTGGCCGCGCTCCACCCAGTTCGGCAACGGCAGGTAACGCATACCCTTGTGCCGCAGCCACCAATACATATGCTGTGTGCAATGGCTGACATAGGCGCGCGCCCAACGCCGCGGCCACTGCGCCTGCGTATCGAACTCGGCGAACGCGTTCCAGTCAGCCAGCGCCAGTTCCACGCTGTCACGAATGCCCGCGCGTCGTTGCTCGGGCGTGTCCACGGCAAACATGCCGCCAAAGCTGAGCCGGGCCAAGCCACCCAATCGTTCCGGCCGATCGCGGTCCAGCAGCAACACCCGCCGGCCCTGGTCCAACAGCTCGAGCGCACACACGATGCCGGCAATGCCGGCGCCGACAATCACCACGTCATGCGTTGCAGACGGCATGGGCTGCGCTCCAGTCGATGATCGCATGCAGGCAGATGACTCCAGCCCGACGATTCTTGTCTATGATAGACCCACGTTTGACGGCAACCGTTCATGGCCCCCATCACCTGCATTGAAGATTTGCACCAGCTGTATCTGCAGCGAGTGCCGCGAATGTTTGTCGATTACTGCGAATCGGGCTCGTGGACCGAAGCGACGCTGCGCGCTAACCGGGATGACCTGGCGCAAATCACATTACGCCAGCGCGTTGCGACAGGAATGGATACGTGCAGCCAGCGCAGCACGATGCTGGGCGAGAGCGTCGCGCTACCGGTGGCGCTGGCACCGGTCGGCATGGCCGGCATGCAGCACGCCGACGGCGAGATGCTGGCCGCTCGCGCTGCGGCTGATTTCGGCGTGCCGTTCACGCTGTCGACCGTCAGTGTGTGTTCGCTGGAGGATGTAGCCGCCTTCACCCAACGGCCCTTCTGGTTCCAGCTGTACCTGATGCGCGATCGCGCGTTCATCGAGCGACTGATCGATCGCGCCAAGGCGGCGGGTTGTTCCGCATTGGTGCTGACGCTGGATCTGCCGGTAATGGGACAGCGCCACAAAGACATCAAGAATGGCCTCTCGGTGCCGGCCAAACCGACCTTGCGCAACCTGCTCAATCTTGCAACCAAACCACGCTGGTGCCTGGCCCAGGCGCGCACCCGCCGACACGGTTTCGGCAACATCATCGGCCACGTGCAGGGAATCAGCGATGTCTCGTCGCTGGCGGCATGGACCGTCGAGCAATTCGACCGCAGTCTGAGCTGGAACGATGTGAAGTGGGTCAAGCGCCGTTGGGGCGGCAAGCTGATCCTGAAAGGAGTGCTCGACCCGGCGGATGCGCAGCGCGCCGTGGACTGCGGCGCCGACGCGATCGTGGTATCCAATCACGGCGGCCGCCAGCTCGACGGTGCACCGTCCTCGATCAGCGTGCTCCCGGAGATCGTCGCCGCGGTCGGCAACCGTTGCGAAGTATGGTTCGATGGCGGCATCCGTTCCGGTCAGGACGTGCTCAAGGCGCTGGCGCTGGGCGCGCACGCCACCCTGCTCGGTCGTGCCTACGTGTACGGCCTGGGCGCGTTGGGTGAAGCCGGCGTCACCACCGCACTCGAACTCATCCGCCGTGAACTCGAATTGACCATGGTGCTGTGTGGCGTTCGCGATATCGACGCAATCAACCACAACACATTGCAAGTTGCCAAGGATCATCTGATCGATCCTCAGCAATACAAAGAAGATTGATCAAGCAGCAAAATCTCCAGCTCGATGCGTTGGCTCAGGCATTTCAGCGCGGTATCCGACCCTACGCGACGGTTCGGGCGCTTCTTTTAACTCGCGTTCCGGACAGACTTAAATCTTGCCTTTGTATCGCGTCAATTGATGACTGCGTTTGCCTGGCTCGAACGCCACGCTTTGCCGTCGCAGTCACCGAATGAACTCGTTGTACTTCATCAGCCGTTCTTGCTAAGACGTGACTGCGATGTAACAGGCTGGGTGCTGCATGAAACACCGATGCTGCATGCGCCAGGAAGCGGAGACTTGCGTCCACGCGTAGGCGCGTCGACGCAGGCTCGACTCACTTCCCGCGCGGCTTCGCCCGATGCGTCGCCGTGGCCGTCCACGGGTCATCCGGCCATGGATGTCGTGGGTAGCGGCCCTTGAGTTCCTTTCGCACCTCGGGATAAGTGCGCTCCCAGAATCCGCGCAGGTCCTGGGTGACCTGGATGGGACGGCCGGCCGGCGACAGCAAGTGCAAGGTGACGGGGATGCGGCCACCGCCAATACGCGGGGTGTCGGCCAGACCAAACAATTCCTGCAGCTTGACCGCCAGCACCGGCGGTTCGGCACCCGCGTATTCGAGTCGTCGCGACTGGCCGCTGGGCACGAGGAGTTGTTCGGGAGCCTGCGCGTCGAGCCGTTGACGCTGTTCGTAGTCGAACAGCGTTGTCAGCGCCAGTGACAGATCCTCCGCGCTCAAGGCATCAAGGCGGTGCTTGCCGGCAAGGTACGGCGCCAGCCAGGTCTCGAGCGTGGCCAGTAACGTCGCGTCGGACAGGTCTGGCAGATGAAGCTCCGGCAGCGCCGCGCTGATCGTTCCAGCACAACGTGTGTTTGTGGATGAATAACGTGGGGAATTCGCGTTCAAGCGTGCGCGGGTCGAGTGGCGCCGCAGCGAACACCAGGCTGTCGCGAGCTTCCAGGCGCAGCTCCAGCACCACCAGCCAGGGTTCGCCGAGCAAGGCGGTGTTCTCGTGCAGACGCGCGCCGCGACCATTGGCCAAGGTATAGCGCAGCGGATTGCCGTGGTCGCGATGAGCGATGCGATCGGGAAAGGCATGCGCCAGCAAATCGCCGATGGCGTGGCTGTCGGGCACGCCGCTGGCTGCGGTTCGGACGTCCAGACGTCTGCGCCAGCCCTTGCTGACTTGCTCGATGGCGGCCAGCGCCCCCGCGTCAGCATCACCACGAGACACGCTGCCGCGACGATCGCGCCACGCATGCAAGGCCGTCAGACGCACGCGAAAATCGTCGTTGCGTGACTGGGCGCCGCGAAGGGGCGAGCGCGCTTCCATCAGTGCCAACAGGTCGGCGACCAGCGCGTGCCGTTCATCGGGTGCACGCAGCGCAGCGGCACCGAGCCGGGGCGTGGCGCCGAGTTCGAGCATGCGCCGGCCCAGCGCGGTGATCCGACCGTCTTCGCTCAATGCGCCAAGCGAGCTGAGCAATCCGCGTGCCTGCGCCAACGCACCGGCAGGCGGAGGATCAAGCCAGGCCAGCCCGGCGTTGCTGTCCACGACAACACCCCAGGCTGCCAGTTCCAGCGCCAGGCCGGACAGTTCAGCGTGGTTGATCTCGGCGGCGCGCGCCGGTTCCAGCCGGCGGCTCTGCGGCCACAGCCGGTATGCCGTACCGGCGGCCACGCGGCCGGCGCGACCGGCACGCTGGTCGGCCGAAGCTTGCGAGATAGTTACGGTTTCAAGCCGGGTGAAGCCGGAGTTCGGATCGAAGCGCGGTTCGCGCGCTAGACCGCTGTCGATCACCGCGCGAATACCGGGCAAGGTGATGCTGGATTCGGCCACGTTGGTGGCCAGCACGATGCGCCGCGTGCCGGGCTCAGCTGGTGCCAGCGCGGACTGCTGCGCGGCGAGCGACAACTCGCCATGTAACGGCAGAATCTCGACTTCCGGCGTTGGCTCAATCCCTCTCCCCTCGGGAGAGGGTGCCCCGGCACTGGCAAGCGAGGTTTCGGTTTGCGTGTGACTCCACGCTTCGAGCGTACCCTCTCCCCCAGCCCCTCTCCCGACGGGAGAGGGGAGTGTCCGATCGAGGATACCTTGCACTCTTGCGATCTCGCGACGACCTGGGAGAAAAACCAGTATGTCGCCGTCGGTTTCCTGAAGTGCCTGGCGGGCGACGCGGGCGACCTGGTGTTCCAGGCTCTCCTGGGTGCGGGCCGGCGGATGTTCGATGCGCACTGGAAAACTACGGCCCGGGCTGGTGATGCGTGGAGCGTTCAACCACGCCGCGACGCGCTCGCCGTCCAGCGTGGCGGACATCAGCAGCAGGCGCAGTTCGGGACGCAACGTGGCCTGCACGTCGAGCGCGAGCGCCGCGCCGAGATCACCGGCCAGATGCCGTTCGTGGAATTCGTCGAAGATGAGGGCGCCGATGCCGGCGAGTTCGGGATCAGCCTGGATCAGCCGGGTCAGGATGCCCTCGGTAACCACCTCGATACGCGTCGCCGCACTTGTCCTGGACTCGAAGCGAATGCGGTAGCCGACGGTCCGGCCCACCGGCTCGCCGAGCTGCTGCGCCATGAATTGCGCGGCAGCACGCGCCGCGATGCGGCGTGGCTCCAGCATCACGATTTTCTGCCCCGCCAGCCACGGCGCGTCGAGCAGAGCCAGCGGTACCTGGGTGGTCTTGCCGGCGCCTGGTGGCGCCTCCAGCACCAAGCGTGACTGCACTGCCAGCGCCGCGAGAATCTCGGGCAAGACCTCGGTGATTGGAAACGTGGGCGTGGCAGCACTCATCCACGCGGATGATAGCGGTTACCGCCGGATCGACGGCTCCACGTGGGCCCGTCGACGCTGCACGCGACTAGGGTGTTGCCGGCCTCCGGCAGGCTGCTTGCTGCGCACGCGCGGCCTCGACGCTGCCCAGCTTGGCGTCGTGCTTACGTGCTTCCATCACGACCTGCCAGTTGCGCTCGCACAAACCCTCGTGATCGGTGCCGTGCCTCCACGACTGCATCGCCAGATCCTGCGCCATGGCGTAATCGCCATGTTGCAGCGCGGTCTCGGCGTGGTTTTGCACTTGCAGCGCCCAATTTGGCAAGCTCGGCTGCACTGCGGCAAATGCTGATGTGGGTGGTTCGCCACTGCCAGAGACCGGTTCGGTGATAGCTGGTGCCGCGTTCGCCGCGGGGCGCAGCGGCGCCAACGATTCGAATTTCTCCTGGTATTCGTCGGTGACCTGCTTGGCCTCCTCGCTGTTGCGGATGATGCGCGGAGTGATCAGTACGATGAGTTCGGTACGATCGCGATTGCGATTGGTGCTGCCGAACAGGCGGCCGACCAGCGGAATCCGATTGAGGCCCGGAATGCCGGTATTCGAGACGCCCTCGTCCTGTTGAATCAAACCGCCAAGCAGCACCGTCTGGCCGCTCTGCACCGCCACCTGGGTACTCAACTGGCGCTGAGAGATGGACGGATTGCCATTGATGATCGGCTGCGACGAGTCGCGTTGGCTGACTTGCTGGCTGACGTCCATGTAAACCAGGCCGCCCGGATTGATGCGCGGGCGGACGTTGAGGATGACGCCGGTATTGATGTAGTCGACCTGATTGAAGCTGGTGCCCACGCCGACGCCGGTATTCACCGTGGTCTGGTTGATCGGAATGCGGTCGCCGACCTGGATGCTGCCGACCTGGTTGTTCATTACCACCATCGACGGCGCCGACAGCGTCTTGGTGTTGCCGCTGGTTTCCATCGCGCGGATGGCGACCTGCATGTTGTGGTTGAGGAAAGAGTAGAAGAACGGTTCGCCGCCAAAGGCGGGGCCGCCCCGGCCGAGCGCACCGTACTGCCTCGCAGTGGTGGAGCCGGGGATGAAGTTGCCTTGGCTGTCGACGGTGCTGCCGACCAGCCCCTTCAGATACCACTGCACACCGAATTCGAACTGGCCGGTGAGCTTGACCTCAAGGATGCGGGTTTCGATCTGCACCTGCAGCGGCACGTTGTCGAGCTTGTCGATGGCGCGCTTGATCTCCTCCCATTGCGAAGGCCGCGCGCGGATCAACAACTGGTTGTTGCTGTCGACCGAACTGATCCGCACGCTGCCATCACTGGAGGCGTACTGCTGGCTGTTGGCGGCGCTGCTGGCGCCCTGGTTGCTATTGAAGGCCGAAGGCGCGCCACCGGACATCGGTCCGCCTATGCCGTTGTTGTCGCCGCTGCTGCCAAGCCCACTGTCCGAACCGCCGTTCAGCCCACCGGAGTCGACCGAACCGATGCCCGTGCCGGTGTTGCCGAAGCTGCCCGCGGTACTGCCCAGGTTGGTGGTATTGGCGTTGTCGGTATTGCCGAGCGTGCCGCTGCTGAGGCCCGGCCCGACCTGGCCGCCGTTGTCGCCGCCGCTGCCGGCACCATTGGTATAGATCTGCGCCAGGTAACGAGCCAGATCGGAGGCCTTCAGGTTGCGCACGTCGTAGACGAACAGCTGCGGCTGGTTGCCGCCACCGGCGTCGATCTTGCCGATCCACTCTCCCACTTCGCGCAGGTAATCGGGCTGGGTGCTGATCACCACCAGCGCATTGGTGCGCTCGATCGGGATGAAGCGCAGCATGCCGGCCAGCGGCGTGCTGCCGTGTTCGCCAAACAAGCTGTCGAGCTTGGGCATCAGCTCGCCGACCTGAGCGTATTGCAGGTTGAAAACCCCAACCGACGTGCCACGCAGCCAATCCACGTCGAAGGTGCGCACCATGCGTTCATCGTCAGCCAGCTCTTGCGGCGTGCCGGCCAGCACCAGCAGGTTGCGCGAGGGATCAACCAGCAACACCGCGTCCTTGCGCACGAACGGTTTGATTAGCTTGTGCATCTCGGTGGCCGAGATATAGCGCAGCGGAAACAGCCGCGCCTGCAAGCCACCCTCGGGCGCTGCGGCACCCAGACTGGGTACGAGGTTGCCCGACACTGCGTCCTTTTCCGGCAGCACCACGTAGCCACCGGCACGCCTGACCAGCGCGTTGTGGGTCCAGCTGAGCAAGGTCTCGAGGATCGGCAAGGCTTGCGCCTGGTCCACCGGTTCGGAGGTGGAGAAAGAGATGTTGCCTTCCACACCCGGGACGATCGTGTAGTTCTGTTTGAGCAGGTCGCCGAGGATTGCCTTGACCACCGCCTGCACCGGCTGGTTCTCGAAATTGAAGGTGACCGCATCCTTGCCGCTGGCGACCTGGCGTGGGGTGACCATCGTGGTAGGTCGCACGAAGCGACCGCTGCCCGCGCTGATGGTGGCTTGCGGCGGCGCCGGCGTGGTGGTTTCCAGGTCACGGTTCAGCGGCAGCGGCGCCGGCACGGGATCGTGTGTGCCGGACATGGCCTCGCGCTGCAGGGCGCCGTCGTCGCGCGGCTGCGGCAGACTGGCGCAGCCGGCGAGCCACACGACGGCAGCCAGGGCGGCGGTGTGCAGGACGCGCTTGGTGAATAGACGGACCATGGGTCAGTGTTCTCCTTCGTGAGATGCGGCAGCACGTGCTTCACGACGTTTTTCAATAGTGCGACGCAACCGTTCCAGCGTCGATGGTGGGGAATCATCGGCCTGGGCCGACGGCACCTGCCGCGCCCGCCGGGAACTGCGTCCAGCATCGAGCTTCGGTTGCCCTGCTCCATCGTTTTGTATGCGCATCGTCGCCTGACCAGGTGTGGGCGACTGCTCGCGATCATTGTCGGCGCCGTCCGCGGCCTGGTCGATAAGTGCCCCGGCCGGTAGTTTCAACTCGGTGCGGCCGGCCGCTGAATCGAACACCGCCGAGCGCGCGTGTACCTCGATCAGGGTCACGCTGCCGTCGGGGAGTGTCGCACCTTCGCGCAGGCGGATCTCCTTGTTGCCGTTCTTGTCGTGCAAAAGCGCCATGCGCAGCTCGGGGGTGATGATGATACCGGTCAGTTCGAGATCGCCCAGGTTGCTGGCGCCCGCGGCGGCGCGCGTCGTCGGCTTGCGATCGGGATTGAACAGCGGTTTGTTCCACACCACGCTGAAACGTTGCAACAGCTCTGGCTGTGGCAGGTTGGCACTGGTTCCCGGCGGCGGCAGCGGTGGCAGCGTGCGTGGTGGCAGCCAGTGCACGGCGCGACCCACGCCGCCAAAAAGCAACAGCAACAAAGCGGCCAGCACCACGGCGCTGCCGCCCAACGCAGGTGTCAGTCGCCGTTGGTGAGCGGCGTTCACGGTGCCTCTCCCGCGCCGTCGGACGGGTTGGCCGGCGCGTTGGCCGATGGGCGCACATAACCGGACAGACTGAACTGCACTTCCAGCGGCGCGCTCTGGTCGTGTTGCGCGGCCACCGGGTTGCGATAGACGCTCAAATCATCCACAAACAAGTAAGGCGTGCCCTGCTCCAACGCCTGCAGCACCGCCGCCAAGGGTTCGATATCGCAGCTCAGGCTGATGCTGACCGCAGCCTTGCGGTAGGGCTCGCCAGCTGGCGCCGGCGGCGGCGGCAACGGCATCTTCTGGCTGACCACACAGCGCCCGCCCTGAGTGCTGCGAGCGACCACGTCGACGACCTGCTGCATCAGGTCGGCTGCCGCGTTGTTCGGGTCGGCGGCGGCGAGGAAGGCATCGCTGGTGGCCTGGCCAGCACCCAGTGCGGCCAGACGCTGCTGCAGCGCCGGCTGCTCGGCAATCGCCGCGGCGTAGCGGCTGTGGGTGTCGCGCAACTGGGCCATCTCGTCGTCAATCCGGTTCAGTGGTGCCACCAACCACCAGTGCACGAGAACGAAATAGGCCAGCACAACCGCCAACAGCAGCAGCACGATCGCGGCGATGCGACTTTCACGCGGCTTGAGTGTCAGCGCCCTCATGGCGCGCCGGCCGTGCCGGCGGCGGCCGGCGCGATGGTGCTGGCGAGCGGCGGTTTCACCCTGGCGGTCAGGTAGAAACGTTCCTTGCCGGTGGTCGGATCAGGCTGGATGCTGCCCTGGAAGCCGGCATCGGTGATCACCGGCGAACCCTTCAGCGAATCGAGCAGTTTCGCCGCTTGCTGGCTCTGCCCCTGCATACCGATCTGGCCCGTATTGTCGAGGCTGAAACGTTCCAGCCAGGTGCCCTGAGGCAGGCGTGCGGTGGCATCTGCGAGGATGCCCAGCACGCTGACGGAATTTTTCTTGCGCTGCACCAGGAAGCCTGCGGCACCGGCGTTGTCCTGCAATTGCTGGCGCAGCGACGCGACCTGTTGGGCGTCTCCGCGCATGCTTTCGACTTCAGCCCGCATCTGCGCCAGCACCACTTCGCGGTTATGCAGCCACTCGCCGGCGACCAGCAGCAGCAGCAACACCACCGCTGCGCCCAGGATCAGGTTGAGGCGTCGCCGCGGATGCGCGCGGTGCGGTGCCTGTGCCGGCGGCAGCAGGTTCACGCCGAGGCGATCATCGCCTTGCGCCACGTCCACTGCGTCGATCGAAATACCTTGTGCACGCAAGCGCGCCAATAGCGGATCGAGAGTGCTGCGAGTGACCGCGACCAGTTCCACCTGGCAGCGGCCAGGCGCGGCCGGCGTGCCGAGTTCGCGCGCGGCGTAATACACCTGCGACACGCCGAAAGGAGTTTGCCGATCCATTTCGAAACCGACCACCTGATACAGGTTGTCGCGTGCCGCCCGCGGCAACTGCAGGGTGCGTCGAAGCACCAACATGTCAGGCAGCAGCAGCGCCACGCGCAGGTCTTCGCGATCGACATGCTGCAGCGCCGCGCTGAAAGCAAACGCAGACGCGTCTTCGACCGCCTCATCCCAGCCCGCCAGCGGTTCGCCATAGCCACGACGGCGCAGCGTCCAGCGTTTGTCGGTCACCTGCAGCAGATACCAGTTCGCGCCCGCGCCGAACCAGCCGCGCCAGCGCAGCGGAATCAGCGTGTGCAATTCTCCGCCCCACCAGACCAGGAATGCCGGCATCGGCGAAGCGCGCCACACGCGGCGTACACGATCCCACCACGGCCGCAGCGACTGCATCGCCGTACTCATTCCTGGTTTCCCTCCTGCCAGCGCAACACGGCGTAAGGCTTCACCCCGGCCAACCCCGGCTGCAGGCGAACCGTCACGCGCAGCACCGCGCGCGTGCCGTCGGCCAGAGTGGCTTCGGACTGGACACTATGCGTTGTTCCGTTGTTGAGAGCCAGACTCGGATCATGCGCGTTCCTCTCGCGCATCGCCCGGATCGTCGCCAGTTGCTGCGCGGTGATCCCCGGGATCGCCTGCAGCGCCAGCGGTGGCGCGGTGTTCGGATTCGGGCTGGTATTGCCAGCCCAGATGGTCAACACCGGCGCGATCTTCCGGTACAACTCAGGCGTCATGCCCAGTACCATCTGCGCCTCCTCGATCGTGGCGAACGGAGCGTAGCGCGGACCGTAGTCGCGACCAGCCGCAGCATACGCCGCACGTTGGTTGTCCGCTTCATTCTCCATGGTCGGAGTGCTGCGCCAGTCGACCATCCGATCAGCCAATTGGCTGGCCTGGTCCAGCGGCAGCCCGGCGGCACGGAACAAGCCGCGCAGCGCCTCCGGCACGTCGGAGTTGAGATCGACCTTGCCGCCCTCGTCGATCGCGTGCACCACCACCGTGGCGTCGTCGTACTTGAAGGTATAGGGGCGACC
>CAJDWH010000051.1_pt1 | contig 26875 bp, 20 predicted proteins | sample 7391531 | NCBI WGS metagenome assembly CAJDWH01 (sample SAMEA7055715, study PRJEB34461) | soil metagenome | biome: terrestrial ecosystem; feature: Peninsula; material: soil | place: Antarctica | collected 2016
CCTACAGCAAGAAAGTGCTCTACATGGACACGCAGTTCCCCCGGTTCTACATGGCGGAAGCGTATGACAAGAAGGGTGATTTCTGGAAATGGATGTACTACGGCCTGAAGACGATTCCTACCAGCGATGGTGACTTAGGCATGATCTCCGCCACTGGCTTCACGATCGATTATCAGAGGCGGCATGCGACTGTGTTCATCCTCGGTGACGACGCGAAACTGAATACGCAGGAGATCCATGCTGATGACGTGAACTTGCAGCAGCTGGAAAAGGTGGCTCGGTGAGTGCTTCCGACCTTTCTCAATGGAACCTGAAACACGTAGGTCAACGGGGTAGTTATGAGTTATCGACTGGGTGTTGACGTTGGCGGGACCTTTACCGACTTGTTGCTGGTAGAGGAGAACACGGGCGACAGCTACACCGCCAAGGTGCCCTCGACGCCGGAGGATTCGTCGATCGGGGTGCTAGATGGCATCGAGAAGATCTGCAAGGCTTCCGGTGTCGACCCCTCGCTCATCCGTTCGGTGATGCACGGGACCACGGTGGCGACAAACGCGATCCTCACTCGACGTGGTGCTCGAGTGGGGCTCGTCACCACCCGTGGTTACAAGCAGGTATTGCACATTGCCAGGTCATTCGTGCCTGGTGGACTGGGCGGCTGGGTCATCTTCAACAAGGGCGAACTGCTCGCTCCATTGGAGCTGACCATTGAAGCCGACGAGCGCATCGACGCGCAGGGAAAGGTGGTACGAGTCCTCGACGAGGACGGGATACGTGCCGGGCTCGAGGGCCTGCGAAAGGCCGGCGTCGAGGCACTGACGGTCAGCCTTATCAATGCCTACGCCAATGGCGAGAACGAGCAGAGGATTGGGCGCATTGCGGCCGAGGTGATGCCCGGGATCCCGGTGTCGCTGTCGTCCGAAGTCGTACCCGAGATGCAAGAGTACGAGCGGACCGAGACGACGGTAGTCAACAGCTACGTGCGCCCACAGATGGCGAAATATGTGGAGCGACTTCAGAATGAATTGAAGGTGCGATTGCGTCCTGATGTCAGGCTGTCGATTTTGCGTTCGGACGGGGGCCTGGCGACCTCCCAGTCGGCGACGCAGGCACCCGTCAACATGTTGCTGTCCGGCCCCGCCGGCGGCGTTGCAGGTGCTATCTGGTTTTGCTCGCGGGCCGGCTACTCGCGGGTGTTGACCTGCGATGTGGGCGGCACGTCTACCGACGTGGCCTTGATTGACGAGAACCACGCCAAACTGCGTCGGGAGACCCGGATCGGAGATATTTCCGTGCGTGCGCCATCGGTTGACGTGCGCAGCATCGGAGCTGGTGGAGGCTCGATTGCTTCGGTGCCGGAATTGACGGGCGCGTTGCGTGTGGGACCCGAAAGCGCAGGTGCAGTGCCAGGTCCGGCGGCCTACAACATGGGTGGGACCGAGGCCACGGCAACGGATGCAAACGTTGTACTCGGCTACTTGCCCGAGGTTCAGCGGCTGGGCGGTGACTTTGTGCTTCGGCGCGATCTTGCCGAAGCTGCCGTGCAAAAGATCGCCGATGCGCTGGGTATCTCATTGCACCAGGCTGCCGAGGGTATCGTACGCATTGCCAACGAGCACATGTACGGTGCACTGAGGCTGATCAGCATCGAGCAAGGTTACGATCCGCGCGAGTTTGCCCTCTGTGTTTTCGGGGGCGCGGGGCCGCTGCATGGTAATGCGCTGGGCATCCTGATGAATTCGTGGCCGGTCATCGTGCCACCGGGTCCGGGTGTGCTGTGTGCTTATGGTGATGCGACCACACGTGTCAAGGATGAAGCGTCCCGCTCAGTCATCCGACGCTTGAGTGACATGAGCGTGGATGATGTCATCGAGATTATCGATGGCCTCAGCGAGAATGTCCGAGCCTCGCTTGAGGAACAAGAGGTCCCCGCGGATCAGCAACAGCTGAACTGGCAGGCCGATGTGCGCTATCAAGGCCAGGCGCTGCTGCTGACCCTGGAAGTCGATCCAGCCGAGTTGCGCAAGCAAGGGTTGGACACGCTGACTGCAGCTTTCGACGCCGAGCATGAGCGTCAGTTCACGTTTGCGCTCAGCGACGCGCATGAACTTGTCAATCTGCGTGCGATCGCGCGCGCCTCACAGCCGACCGTTGCCGGCAAAAAACTGGAACAGGGTAGCGGTGATCCGCAAGCGGCCGTCGTTGGCAAGCAGACTATTTATTACGCGGGGGTGGAATACACCGCAACGGTCTACGACCGTGCGCATTTGTATCTTGCACAGCGCATCTCCGGCCCCGCCATTGTTGTGGAGATCGATTCAACGACGGTGATCCTGCCCGGTTACTACGCCAGCGTCGATAGCGTCGGCAATTTGTTGATTCGCCCCGAGGGAGACCAGGAGCAAGTGTCATGACCGCACGGATTACCCAGAGCCACACAGAACCCTTGCGTCGCGTTGAAGTGGATGCGATCACCGTGGATATCATCGAGAACGCGCTTGCGAACGCGCGCAGCGAGATGGATACCGTGCTGTTTCGCACGGCCATGAGTCCCGGCATCCGTGAACAGGGCGACGCCTTCCCGATCATCGCCGGCGCCGACGGAAAAATGCTGGTGGGCCAGTTCGGCTCGTTCATCGTTGGTTTCCTGGAGGCCTATGACGGCACGGTCGAGGAAGGGGATGTGTTTCTCACCAACGACCCGTACATGTGCAATGGAGCAGTCAGCCACATGCCTGATTGGCTGGTGCTGCTGCCGATCTTCAAAGATGGCCGTCTGATTAATTACGCAGCCATGTTCGGCCACATGACTGATGTGGGCGGCAAGGTGCCGGGCAGTCTGCCGACCGACGCACGTACAGTATGGGAGGAGGGCATACGGATTCCGCCAGTCAAGCTCTATCGCGCTGGCAAGCTCAACGCCGACATGCTCGACGTGATCCTGCACAACGTGCGCGTGCCGCGTTGGAACCACTCTGATCTCAATGCTTTGGTGGCTGCCTGCCGGAGCGCCGGTCGCCGCTGTGTGGAACTGTCCGAGCGCTTCGGCGACGACGGCTTTTTCAGTGCGCAACAGCTGATGCTTGAGCGTACGCATCGCGCGATGAAGGAGATTATCCAGCGGGTGATTCCGGAACAGCGCATGACCTTCGAGGACTATATCTGTGATGACGGAGCGGGCCAGGGTCCGTACACGTTGCGCTGCGCACTCTGGCGCGAGGGCGACAAGGCCATTTTCGATTTCGAAGGCACCGATCCACAAGCGCCCTCTTCAGTAAATTTCTATGTCAACGAGGAGATGTTCAAGATCTTCTTCGGCGCCTTGACGATAAGCCTTTTCGATCCGGCGATCCTGCTCAACGACGGCTTCTACGACCTGGTTGAAGTCCGGATTCCGAAGGGCTCTATTCTTCGGCCGAACTTTCCTGCCGCCGTATCGTGTCGAACCCACTTGCTCGGACGCTTGTTTGACATCATGGGTGGCCTGCTTGGTCAGGGCTCACCGCAGGCAATGAACGCGGCTGGGTTCTCGGATTCGCCGCATCTGATGTATTCCGGATACGACGCGGAGGGCGAGTGGTTTCAGCTGTTTCAGATCGGTTTTGGCGGTATTCCGGGCCGACCCGCCGGTGACGGGCCGGATGGGCACTCGTTGTGGCCAGGTTTCACCAACGTGCCGAACGAGTTCGTCGAGGCTTATTTTCCGCTGCGCATGGAAACCTACGAGACGATTGCCGATTCCGGGGGCGCCGGCCTGCATCGCGGCGGCAACGGCCTGCGCGTCGTCTATTGCCTGTTGGCTGATGGCGAGGTTTCCATCCACGATGACCGTTGGCTGACCCATCCGTGGGGCGTCAATGGTGGTGAGCCGGGCCAGCGGAGCCGCAAGGAACTTGTGCGCACGGATGGCACCCGCCAGATTCTTCCGTCCAAGTGTGACCGCGTGCAAATCAAGGCTGGTGATCTACTGTACTTCGATACATGGGGTGCCGGCGGCTGGGGCGATCCGTTCGAGCGGGATCCGGCCAAGGTGCTGGCCGATGTGCGCAAGGGGCTGGTCACGGTGGACGGCGCGCGCCGTTACGGCGTGGTCATCAATACCGATGTCGTCGACGAGACAGCAACTCTTGCGCTGCGAGCGCAGATGGCTGAGCAACGCCCGCCGATCACTTTGTTCAATCGCGGCGGAACGATCGCCGAGCTGAAGGAGCGTTGCCTGGCCGAAACCGGTTTGCCGGCGCCGGTCACACCGATGTGGACCTGAGCGGAGGCGGAAAACATGGCACTCGAATCGAGAGAGTTGCGACGGGCACAGCGCTATGCGTTGATCCTGGTCGATCTCACCATCGGTTTCACTGACCCCGCACGTAGCCGGCTGGGCAGCGAGTGCGCCGGGGTCATCGAGGCCAACCAGCGATTGCTGGAGAGTTTCCGCGCGATGGGTGCCCCGGTGTTCTACACGAGGGTCATGTATGACGACGCCGCGCAGGCAAGCGTGTTCCGTGAAAAGCTGCCTGCTCTCGACGAACATGTCGTTGGTTCGCCTTTGGTGGAGATTGATCCGCGTGTAAAACCAGCACCGGGCGAGATGGTGATTGCCAAACATGGTGCCAGCGGATTCTTCGGCACCGACCTCGGCGAGCGGTTGCACGCCACCGGCGTAGATGGTGCGGTGGTGACCGGATTGACGACGAGTGGTTGTGTGCGGGCTACTGCATTGGACGCGCTGCAGAATAATTTGCGCGTATTAATTCCACGCCAGGCGGTGGGCGATCGCGATGCTGCGGCGCATGAATCCAACTTGCGTGACCTACAACTCAAATACGCGGATGTGGTGGAACTTGATGAATGTTTGGCGCTATTTAATTCTTAGTCTGGCTGCAACAGTGCTGGGTGCCTGCGCGGTCGTTCCGTCATCACGTGACGTGGCGTCGGGACCACCGCCCGCTGGTGATGCTGCCTGCCAAGTTTACGCGCGGTCGTGGGTCAACCACTTTCGTGCCAGTGTGGCCGCTTCTGGTGTGGCGGCGGCGGAACAGCAGCTGCTCGCAGCACGCGCGCAATTAGCCGTTCAGGGCATTGACGAAGCCGACTGCGAGCTCCCGTACTGCATGATCGTGCCGCTTTCCGGTGGTCGCCTGGACAGCTACTGCGGCTATCGCCGTCCCGACCCGAGCGGACGCGAGCTGTATCAGTGGATTCCTTTCAGGTAACGCGCCATGACTCCCATGACCCTCTACGACAAATTATGGAACAGCCATCACGTGGCCGACTTGGCGGACGGTTCGAGCCTGGTCTACATCGATCTGCAACTGTTGCACGAGGTCACGTCACCACAGGGGTTTTCCAATTTACGCCGAGCTGGTCGTGCTCCGTGGCGGCGTAGCTCGGCCATTGCGATGCCAGATCACAACGTGCCGACGATGGGTCGCGGCCAAGGGCTCGCAGGATTCACCGACCCACTTGCGCGGCTGCAAGTGGAGACGCTCGAAAAGAACTGCGCCGAATTCAACGTGCCTATGTTCCAGCTCGATGACCTACGCCAGGGAATCGTGCATATCGTTGGTCCGGAACAGGGTCTGACATTACCTGGTATGACCGTCGCCTGCGGCGATTCGCATACGACTACACATGGAGCGTTGGCGACTCTTGGTTATGGTGTGGGCAGCAGTGAGGTCGAACACATCCTGGCCACGCAGACGCTGCGCTGTCGCAAACTCAAGAACATGCTGGTCGAGGTCGACGGCGAGTTTTCTCCCGGCGTAGGTGCCAAGGATTTGGCTTTGCATGTTATCGGCCTGGTGGGTACGGCGGGCGGTAGCGGGCACGCCATGGAATTTAGCGGAACGGCCGTTGAAGGGTTGTCGATGGAAGCGCGAATGACCCTGTGCAACATGAGTGTCGAAGCTGGTGCGCGCGTTGGTCTGATCGCCTACGACGCAGTGACCGAAGCCTATGTGCAGGGGCGCCCTTATGCACCGACCGGCGAGATGTGGGAGCGGGCAAAGGCGTACTGGGCTGGTTTGCATAGCGACCCCGGGGCGACCTACGAGCGACGCGTCGTCATTGCGGCAGGTGACGTGCCGCCATGCGTTACCTGGGGCACGTCGCCGGAAATGGTTACCTCGATCGACGGGCGCGTCCCGCTGCTGGAGAGCGCCCGCGACGAGACCCAACGCGACGGATGGCGCCGTGCACTCACCTACATGGGGCTGGAGGAGGGGCAGCCAATTGCCGGTACGCCGGTCGACAAGGTTTTCATCGGATCGTGCACCAATTCGCGCATCGAGGACCTTCGCTTGGCGGCGGAGCTGGTGCGGGGCCATCACGTGCATTCGCGGATAAAACAGGCACTCGTCGTGCCTGGTTCGGGGTTGGTCAAGATGCAGGCTGAGCGCGAGGGCCTTGATGAAGTGTTTCTGGCTGCCGGTTTTGAGTGGCGCGAACCGGGCTGCTCGATGTGTCTTGGCATGAATCCCGACCGGCTCAAACCGGGCGAGCGTTGTGCCTCGACCTCCAATCGTAATTTTGAAGGTCGCCAAGGGCGCGGTGGCCGCACGCACTTGATGTCGCCAGCCATGGCAGTCGCCACGGCGATCGCGGGCGCGCTCGCCGATGTAAGGGAGATTTGAGATGCAACCATGGGCCCACCACGAAGGCGTTGTCGTTCCGATCGATCGCGCCAACATCGACACCGACGTGCTGCTGCCCAAGCAGTACCTGAAGAGCCTCGAGTCGCGCGGCTTTGGCGCATTTTTGTTCGACGACGAGCGCTATCTTGACCCTGGTGAGCTTGATACGCCGCCAGCAAGCCGCCGTGAAAATCCCGACTTCGTGCTCAATCGAGCACCTTACCGTGAAGCTTCGGTACTTTTGACGCAGGCTAATTTCGGCTGTGGTTCCAGTCGAGAGCATGCGGTCTGGGCGCTGCGTGACTTCGGCATACGTGTGATCCTCGCGCCAAGTTTCGGCGATATCTTCTTCAATAATTGCTTCAACAACGGAGTCTTGCCGATCTGCCTGGAACAATCAGTGATTGATCATCTGTTCGCGCAGTGCATTCAATCGCCGGGTGTGACGGCAAGCGTCGATGTGGCCCGTAGGAAACTGGTGCTGGGAGACACACGACTGGTGTTTGATCTTGATGCAGGACGCCAGCACAACCTGCTGCATGGACTCGATGACATCGGCGAGACCTTGACTATGGCCGACTCGATTCGTGCTTACGAGGCTGTACGCCAGTTGAACGAGCCGTGGGTCTTTCGCTGATTGCGTGATAGCTTCAAGAGACCGGCCACATTGAGCGCATTGGAGCGGTTGCACAAAGCCTCGGATGCTGGGTACGGAGGTGGATTGTGGGTTTGAACGCTGACAATCAGGGCCGGCCGCGCGTATGCGTTGTGGGCAATTCAAAGTTCACCCAGGTGATCCACAGCCTCGTGGACGAGTTCCGCAGCGTCGCGGAAATCACGGTCATCGATCGTCTGTTTCGTGACGCGGTGCGCTCGGCACAAGAGCTGGTAGAGGCGCAGCAAGTCGATGTCTTCGTCAGCGCAGGCGCGAACGCGTTCTACTTGAAAGACACGCTGTCGGTACCTGTCGTGGGTCTTAAAGTTACCTCGGCGGATCTGATCCACGCGGTACTGACGGCCAGACGCATTTCACGACGAATCCTGCTGCTTACCTACGAACGCCAGGAGAACGACCTCGAGGTGCTGAAGGTTTTCAATGATATTGAAGTTCTGCACTGTACCTATACGACGGCCGAGGAAATCAAGGAAATATTCCACCGACATCGCGACGAAGGTTACGGTGTGGTAGTTGGTTCGAGTTACGCCTGCGATCTTGCGGATCAGTGGAACATCAGTTCCGTACTGATTTACTCTCGCAGTTCCTGCCGTAACTCGTTACGCAAGGCGATCCGCTGGGCCGGGCAGCACGCTCGCCAGCGCCAGCAGCAATCGTTGTTGCAACTCGCGCTCGATGGCAACTCCTGCCCGACCGTTTTCACTACGAAGGGAGGTTCCGTGGTGGCCTCCAACAGCGCAGCAATGGCGCAGATTCCACGCTTCGCGAAACGACAGCGCCTGGAAGGCATCATCGACAAGCAGATGCTCGACGCGCCGAGTCTGCATGCCGAACAAATGCTGCTTGGCAACCGCCAGTGTGCGGTCAGCAAGGAGGCCCTGGAGCTCGCTGACGGAACGCCGGTGTTTGCCTACCGCTTCCAGTTCAGCCAGCCCGCCGAGACTCCTGTTCGCAGGCCATGGCCGAAGTACAGAAGCTCCTCGACATCTACGGCGCCAGTGCCCGCATCGTCCTCCTCCATGGCGAGACCGGTACGGGAAAGGAACTGGCAGCGCGCGCGGTGCACGCTGCCAGTGACCATGCTAGTGGCCCGTTTGTTACCGTCAACTGTTCGGCAATCCCGGTCGATTTGTTCGAGTCGGAGCTGTTCGGCTACCTGGATGGCGCGTTCACCGGCGCGAAAAGCGGCGGCCGATCGGGGCTGCTTGAGGCGGCCAACGGTGGTTCGTTCTTTCTCGACGAAATCAACTCGTTGTGTTTGAGACATCAAGCCAAATTGCTGCGGGTGCTGCAGGAAATGGAAGTGATGCCAGTTGGCGGACGCAAGGCGATACCTTTGGATGTCAAGTTCATCGCTGCCTGCAACGTTGATCTGACCACTGAAACGCGTGCGGGCCGTTTCCGGGAAGATCTTTACTACCGCCTCAATACCTTTTGCATTCGTATGCCCCCGCTGCGTGAACACCCGGAGGACATCGTCACATTGACCGGCTATATGGTGAACCGTGCGATCACAAAATACGGCGTCAGTATCGATGCGGATGTTCTGGTGGATGGGCTAGCACCGATTTTCCGTCGTTATCACTGGCCGGGCAATGTGCGTCAACTGGAGAACCTCGTCGAGCGGCTCGTCGTGTCAGGTCAGCTCTATCAGAGCAGCCAAACCATCGTGGATCAGCTGCCGAGGCTGGCACCGGAAATCTACGCTGACAGCAACGATGAGAGTGCCAACGAGGGGCGCCTCAAGAGCGTCGAGCTGGAGGAAATCACTCGCGTATTGAGAATGTTTGGTGGCAAGCGGTCTGAGTCCGCCGAGTATCTGGGCATCAGTCCGACCACGCTATGGCGCCGCCTGAAACAAAATCAGATCAATTGAGATATCGCGGAGTCAACCGATCCCGCGACGGTGGGGCGGGTGCAACCATCGACTTTCCGGTTCTGATCGTTTGGGCCAGTACGCGAGCTCCCGGGTTTTACCAGATGAGCCGGAAAGTATGCCGTTACTTGGGTCCGATCAAAGAACATGCTCGCGCGTCGCCGCGCATGGCGCCCCCACATACTTCCAACCGCTGCTATCGCCGGTTGTGGCAATGAATGGAAACGTTACACGAGAGGGGCCGCGCCCCTTGTTTCCATGGTCTTTGAGAGGTGAAACGTCGTGACCAGTGAGCATAGTCAAACGGAAGCTCCGCTAACCATCAACCGCGTGCATCACCTGGCGTTTGTGGTGGCTGATCTGGACCGCGCTGTGGCCCGGTTTGAAAGGCTACTGGGTGTCAAGGTTGCTGACCGCGGACTGGTTGAGAGTCGCGGCGCGGAAGTGGTCATTTTCAGGTTGGCGAACCTCAATCTCGAGGTGGCGGCGCCAGCGACCGCAGATAGTGAGTTGCACCGTCACCTGAAGGAACATGGAGAGGGCTTCTATCACATCGGTTTTGGGGTCGAGGATATCGACCGTGTCCATGCACAACTTGTGGATCGCGGTATCCGCATGGTGAGCAGTCCGTACTCCGCCTTCAAGGACTGGCGTATCGCGTACTTCAGCGAACCTTTGCTTGGTAACGTGCGAATGCACATCATCGATGCGGACGCCGACTAGCTGGCCTGAGCCAGTCGGGGTATTCGTGTCGTCACGGATCTCCCCGACTCAACGAATAATGGATCGGCCCGATACCAATGTTTCGGGCCGATCCGCGTGGCAGGAGGTCTTGTTACGCGCCGTCATTTCTGCCGAGTCGAGTTTTAGAACGTTCTCACCGCGACCAGCGGTTTACTACATGGAAGCGCGCAAAGTCAGGCCGTACGTGCGTGGCGAGCCGAGGAACGCGTTGAACGAGCCTGGCTGGATCGGAGCGTCATAGCCCACCTGCTTGTAAGTGCGGTTGGTGAGGTTGCTGCCCCAAAGCTCGACCTGCCAACGCTTGTTGATCGCACCGACGACCATGCGCGCATTGAGGAGGGTGTAAGACGGCTGCATCTTGGCCGGGTTCAGGTCCGAGCCAGTGTTGTACTCGGTCATGTACTTGGCGCCTGCATTGAATCGGCCCATGAGATAGCTGTTGAAATTCCATTGGTAGGTGACGCCGCCGGTGACCGCCCACCTCGGCGCAAACCCGGCGGTACCGCCCGGCACCAACGCCAGGGCGGCATCGGGCAGGAGCTCGTCGCCGTACTTGGCGTGGGTATAAGTCGCACCGGCTTGCAGCGACAGCCCGGTGACGTGGGTCTGCCACCAGAGGTCGGCATCCAGGCCCTTGGAAATCAATTCGGGAACAGAACGCACCACGAAACTGGTTCCGAGGAAGCTGTTGAGCTGGAAGTCGGTGTACTTGGAGTGGAACAGCGCGGCGTTCAGCAACAGGTTGCCGTCTTGCCAGTTGGTCTTGGCGCCCAGCTCGTAGCTGTTGACGAATTCGCCAGGGAAGGAAGTATCGGTCACCGGGACGATGCCTTGCGGGCCGTCGCTGATGCCGTTGCCGGACTGCACGCGGTCAAGGTTGAAACCACCGGCCTTGTATCCGCGCGCCGCCGAGGCATAAGTCATCACGCCCTCGTTCCAGCGATACGCGGCCTTGGCGGTGCCCGACCATTCGTTGTCGGTGAAGCTCTGCGCGGTGGTGCGGCCGTTGAATATCGGGTTCGCCCACGGCAAGCACATGAAGCCGATCACGGTGGGCACGATCGGGGCGATGAACTGTCCCGGTACGCCGCGTCCGGCCAGTGCCGCGCCGACCTGGCCCGGATTTGCCAGCGCCGCGCCGCAAGCCAGGCCACCGTTCGGATTGCTGTAGAACGAATCCAGCGATTTGCTTTCGTGCGTGTAGCGCAGGCCCAGGGTCAACGCCAACTTCTCGGTGGCGTGGAAGGTGACGTTGCCGAACGCGGCGGTGCTTTTGGCGTCCTGCTTCCACTGATCCCGCGAGGCGGCGCCTGCGAACGCGGTGCCAAAGGGCATGCCGACGGCTTGCGACAGGAAGGCTGCCGCACCGGTGGTATTGATCAGCCCGGGTGGAAACGCCGCGGCGACATTGTTCAGCACCGCGATGGACAGGTACGGCTCGTACGCCGCGCCCAGCGAGACGGCGTCATTCCGCTGCAGTTTTTCGTCGTCGTAGTAGAGACCGGCCATCCAGTCGACGCGATCGGTGGTGCCGGCCAGACGCAATTCCTGGCTGAAGGTCTTGAAGCGCACTGAGTTCTGGTCCATCCCGTATGGTCGGTACCAGATGTCAGCGCCGCTGAAGTCGAGGTCAGCGCCACCGACCGCATCCCAGCGACGCAGTGCGGTGATCGAGGTCAGAGTGGCATGGCCCAGCCATGGGGTGGCCCAGTTCACTTCGCCGGACACGCCCTTGTCGATGATGCGTTGGGTAGTGTCGCGATTGCTGTAGGTGAGTCGCCTGCCGAGATCGACCGTGGGGATCACCCCGTTGCCGCCGGCCAGCGCGTCGACGATTGGCGCAGTGGGGCCGCGCACGATGGTCACGCCGGCGCAGCAGTCCTCGTTGCGCTGGGTATAGTCGCCGATGAAATTGATGTCGACATTGTTCGTTGGCGTGAGCAAAAGCTGTGCGCGCATCGAGTGGAAATTCTGGTCGCCATCCTTGGTCAGCGTGCGCGGTCCGGTACCGACGTTGACGTCGTTGAAACCATCGCGTTCGCGCTTCACCACGAAGACGCGAAAGGCGGCGCTGTCACTCAGCTTGTTGTTATAGGAACCCGCAACGCCCCAGGCGTTGTAGTTGCCCGCGGTCAGCTCCAGGTTGCCTTCTTCCTTGAACACGGGCCGCTTGGTGATCACGTTGATCAGGCCCGCCGAGGTGTTCTTGCCGAACACGGTGCCCTGCGGGCCCTTCAGTACCTCGATTTCTTCCAGGTCGCCCAGATCACCGAACGCCACGCCGTTGCGCGCGCGCGGAACGCCGTCGATCACGATACCGACGGAGGATTCCAGCCCGGGGTTGTCGCCGACCGTACCGACGCCGCGGATACGCGCGGTGGTCTGGGTTTCCGAGGTGGTGCTGGTCACGAACAGGGTGGGCACCAGGGTCTGCAGATCCTTGATGTCGTGTACGCCGGTGTCTTCCAGCAGTTGCTCGGGCAGGGTTGCCATCGTGATCGGCACATCCTGCAACAGCTCCACGCGCTTCTGCGCCTGTACCGTGATCTGGCTTAGCGTGGTGACCTTGTTTTCCGTAGTCGGAACGTCGGCGGCGGGCGCGGCGGTATCTTGCGCGAACGCCGCAGGCAGGGTCGTGATCGCAAGCGCGGCAAGAATCGAGAACGCCAGACGCTGTTGGCGGTGGTAACGAGTCTTCATGCTGGTTTTCCTGTGATGGACCTAATAGCGCGACAACGGCGCCCGCTGCTTGCGGCATCACCGTGTTCGCGTGTTTGTCGTGCTGTTGCCGGCCACGCATCCAGGCTCACGTAGACGGTCCCGTTTGCGAGATCAGAATCGCCCTGTCACAACGCAAAATCTTGCGATAACATCATCCTAACCACTGCTTCATGCGAAAGCAACTCTCTGAAAAATTAAGCGTTTTCAAGGATCTGGCGACGATCGGTGAAGGTCATCCAGGAAACACAACCGGCTTGCGGCGCTCGTTTTTCCAAGCTTTGGAGTCGGTCGTGGTGGGGACGTCGCCCCTAAAGATCACCAGCGTGTTTATGCGTGCGCCAGAACACGAAGCCAGTGGCCAGGAAGAGCGGCGGCAGCAGACCCGACAGCGGGATCAGCTCCTGGCCGGTCAGTTCGCCACTGTGCCGACATGCAGTGGCTGGATTGCATGTGGGTGCACGTGTCGATGCCTTCCGTGGCGGCGTCTATCGCAGCCAGCACTTCGACCCGTTAAGGGGCGATCCATAGCGGGCAACGCTCCACGGGTGCCAATCGCCGGGTGAGTGTGCGCGGATCGTCACGCGTCCGGCGTTGGACGAGGGCAGCGCAAGGCGACTTGCGCCGGCTCGAGCAAAGCGACAGTCGAAGGCTTGTGCCTTAGGCGCTACGGTAAGAAGCCTCAGAGGTGCACCGGTGCGGACGATTCGCCGCGCACATGCTTATGCTTGAACAGCGGCACGAACAGAATCGCCATGAGCAACGCGTAGCCCGCGAAAGCCAGCCAGATGCCTTGCCAATCCTTGCAGATCGCAATCGCATCGTTGCAACTATGATCGGTGAAGAAATGGTCGATCGCGAAACCGGCGATCAGGCTGCCGAGCACGGCGCCCACGCCGTTGGTCATCAGCATGAACAGGCCTTGCGCACTGGCGCGGATCTTGGGGTCGGCCTGGCTCTCCACGTATAGCGAACCGGAGATGTTAAAGAAGTCGAACGCCATGCCGTAGATGATGCAGGAGAGCACGATCATCCACAGGCCGCCGGCCGGATTGCCGAAGCCGAACAGGCCGAAGCGCAAGACCCAGGCCAGCATGCTCATTGTCATCACCGCCTTGATACCGAAGCGTTTCAGGAAGAACGGGATGGTCAGGATGAACACGGTTTCGGAGACCTGCGAGATCGAGATGATGATCGCCGGATAGCGCACGGCGAGCAGATCCTTGTACGCGTCGATATGGGCGAAATCGTGCAGGAAGGTGTCGCCGTAGGCGTTGGTCAGCTGCAGCGCGGCGCCAAGCAGCATGGCGAAGATGAAGAACACCGCCATGTTGCGGTCCTTGAACAGCACGAACGAGGTCAGGCCCAGCCGGTCGGCCAGACCTCGGCTGTGCGCGGCATTGAGCTGGGGTGGGCATTTGGGCAAGGAGAACGCATACAGGCCCAACAACAACGAGGCTATCGCGGCGACGCGGAACTGCATCGGCGAGGTTTCAAAATGCAGCAGGCTGACGGTCCAGGTGGCGGCGATGAAGCCAATCGTGCCCCAGACGCGGATCGGCGGGTAATGGGTGACTACGTCAAGTCCGTCGCGCTTGAGCGCGTTGTAGGCCACGGTGATGGAGAGCGAGATGGTTGGCATGTAAAAGACCATGTTGAGCAACATGACCCAGAACATCGTTTGCGGGTCGCTGACCAGCGGCACGCTGAACAGCACGATGGCGCCGGCGATCTGGAACACGCCATACAGTTTCTCCGCGTTGATCCACTTGTCGGCGATGATGCCGGCCAGCGAGGGCATGAACAGCGAAGCGATGCCCATGGTCGAGAAGATCGCGCCGAAGCTGGTCCCCGACCAGTGCTGATGCTGGAACCAGTACGCGCCGATGGTCAGCAGCCACGCTCCCCAGATGTAGAACTGCAGGAAGTTCATCACGATCAGGCGCAACTTCAGATTCACGGGCAGATATCCGGCATGTTGATTCCCCAAGGCTTTTGGGGAATTGCCCCGTAGCCACCAGCCCGGGCAGGTTAGAGGATGCCATGTGGCAGCGGCAAGGATCGCTGCAGCGGTACCGTCTCAGCCGGCGTCATGCAGCGCGGCAGCAACCCGTTCGCGCAGCACCGGCAGCAAGTCGGTCTCGAACCAGGGGTTGTGGATCACCCACGGCCGGTTACGTGGGCTGGGGTGCGGCAGTGGCAGGACGCCACGCGCAAGGTGCGTGCGCCAATGGCGCACGGTATCGGTGAGGGTGGCCTCGCACGCCCCGCCGAGCAGCCCGGTCAGCGCATATTGGCCGATAGCCAGGGTCAGCTGGATATTGGGCATCAGCGGGAACAAACGCGGGTGCCAGATTGCCGCACACGCCGGTCGGGGTGGCAGGTCGCCATGCTTGCCCTTGCCGGGATAGCAAAGATCCATCGGCACCAACGCCACGCGGGTCGCGTCGTAGAAGGTGTCGCGATCGATCTGCAGCCACTCGCGCAGCCTCTTGCCGCTGACATCGTTGAACGGAATACCGGTCTCTTCCACTTTGCGTCCGGGCGCCTGGCTGACGATCAGTAGACGCGATGTCGCCGAGGCCTGCAGGATCGGGCGCAGCCCAGGCGGGTTCTGCTGCGAGCAGGTTCGACAGGTACGAATTTCCGCAAGTAGCGCGTCCATCCGGTGTGACCGTTGTGCCAGGTCAGCCGACGATTGGTTCCGATCTTCCATATCCCACTCCTCATACGCGTCGGTCAGGGCGACCGCCTGGCCGGAGCGCCATCGTGCGTGGCCCTGGCCGATCCGCCAGTGCTCCGGTCTGGTCGGCTGCGACGCGGGATGTGCACATGGCAGCCCTGGCTGGGACCCGGGTTCGGTCCGCGCGCGCAACAGGAAACATCATCGCGCCTGGTAACGCGCCGACACCAATCATCGTACGAGCAGGCGATTCGCGTGGCGTTGCCGACGGCGAGTACTTCGGTAGGGCACCCCCTACGCAGACCGGCGAACCATTGTGCAAACCAGGCGACCGGCAAAGCGTATTCCACTTGCTGCCAGAAGGTGTTGGGTCAGCTCAACTTGCCTCGAAGGCACCACGCAACCACTGGTGCTGGATGGCGTCCATCGGGCCATCGTAACTGACCACGTCGAAGCGACAGGCGCGGTGTGAATGGCGGGGGTTGGAAGCCAGCCAGTGTCGCGCGGCGAGGATCAATTTGGTTTGCTTGGCCGTGGTCACCGAGGCGGCAGCGTCGCCGTGGCTGGCGCTTTTGCGGTAGCGCACTTCAACGAACACCACGGTGTCGCCATCACGCATCACCAAGTCCAACTCGCCGTGACGGGTGGTGTAGTTGCGCACCATCAGCTTGAGGCCGGCACGCTCGAGTTCATCGCAGGCGCGTTGCTCGAAGCCGTCGCCTGCTGCTCGCATCAGTCCGACGCAGCCGGCTGGGTGCCGTCGGTGCCCGAGCTGGCCGGTGGTGTCGACATTGTCGGCTCCGGCGAAGGCATCGCGTCGATCTGCAAGCTGCCGCTGAGCGGCCTTGCCACGCCGTTCTTGAACTTCGCCCAAATCATCACCCGACGGATGCGACCGAACTGGTCAGCGCCCAGTTGGCCGGTCGCGCCAGGCATGTAGCTGCCCGGATGGGCACGCAGCCAGTCCAGATAGGGCACCAGGTTCCATGCATCCATGCCGAACGCGAACAGTCGCGCGGCACTCCCTCGCGCGGTGGGTAACTGCGCGGCGATGCCAGCATGGTCGGGCAGGCCTGGCTGGGCATCGAACATCCACGGTGCATCACAAAACTCCAGGCCGTCCAGGTCGCGATTAGCCGCGGTGTCATCGTTGCCGTCATAGACGTGCGAGGTCGCAAACACCGGCAAGTTGACTTGCGCAATCCGCAACTGCGGCAACAGCAGGCGGGCCTGGTTCGGGCGCATGCTGATGAAGATGCCGGCCTCGCCGGAGGCCCCCATTCCCTCGGTGTCAGCGGCGTCGCCGGTCAAGCTGGTCGTAGCAGAGGAAGCGGTCGCAGGGTTCGGGATGTGCAGGTTGCCGATGTCGTCGGCATAGCTGGTTGCGCCGGTCGGCAGCACCGCCATGTCGATGACTTCGCCGCCGCGGGAGTTCAGTTCGGCCTTGAATGCGCTTGCCGCGCGGCGCGCAAAATCGTCGCTGGACACCAGCACGTAGGCGCGCAGCAGTCCGCGCTCGGCCATGTGGTCGGCAGCCTGGGCACCTTCGGTTTCCGGCAACAGGCCGAATTCGCTGACATTGCCGGCCGGCAGTTGGCCGCCATCCGGATGATTCAGCGCCAGCACCGGCACCGGTAGGGGTGAGGGACCGAAGACGGCGGCTACCTCGCCACGGGTGAGCGGTCCGACCACCAGCTTGGCACCGTCGCGCTCGGCTTGCATGTAGGCCTGGACAGCACCCTCGGCCGTGCCTTTGCTGTCGTAGACGCGAATCGAGGGGCGTGGCGCGTGGTTGTGCGCCGCGTCGAAATAAGCGGCGAAGAATCCCTGGCGGACCGACATGCTGGCGGCGGCGTAGTTGCCCTCGGCGGGTAGCAGCAGGGCGACCTGAGCCGGCACCTTGTAGCCTTCGCGCACATTTGCACCGGCTCCCGGCAGCAACATGCCGACAGCCTGCTGAAGTTCCGGCTGCGCCTGCGCCACGGTGACGCCGAGGTGGCTCAACGCCTCGTTTACCCATGGCAGCATGCGATCGCCTGGCTGCATGGCAGCGGCGCGCTGCTTGAGCGGCGCCACGCCCAGCTTGACCAGCAAGTCGAGCGCTTGTCGGCGATTCTGCGCCTTGTCGAAACCTTGCAGCTCACCGTCCATTTGCACGCGGGTGCGTGCAGCACCCCAAGTGTCGTCACTTGCCTGCATGGCGCGCGCGCGCAATTCGAGCAGACGCAGCTCCAGCGATGGCGGCACCGGGACATTCGGTTGCATGGTCAGCCGCAAGGCGGTCTGCGCATCATGCTGATCGAGTGCCAATTCGGCCCGCAGCAAGTCCAGCCGCAAGGGCTCATCGCCGCTCAGGCGCTCGCGCCTGATCTTGTCAAGCACTGGTATGGCACGTTCGATCTGGCCTTCCTGGCGCCACGCTTCGGCGGCTAGCAGCTGGTAGCTGTCGGCACGGCCGGGGGATTGTGTAGCCAGGTTCAGGTAGGCTTGCGCCGCCTGGTCGAACTGACCCTGCTGCGCCAGGGCGGCGGCACTCTGTGCCGCGGCGTTCTCTGCCGGTGAACGCACGGCACTGGTCGGCACGCAGGCAGTCAGGACAAGCGAGAACAGCAGTCCGATCGCAAGTATTCGCGAGAGGCGCATGAAGCGCATGGGGAATCCCTTGTTCGTCATGGTCATCAGTGCGCGATGATAGCCGATCGCCCCGCCGGCCCAAGGAGTTGTCCCATGTCATCAGTTCAGCCAGGTTGCCTGTGGGTGGTAGCCACGCCGATCGGCCATCGCGATGATCTGTCCACACGGGCCATCGAGAGCCTGCGTGCAGTGGCGGTGATTGCGGCAGAAGACACGCGCCACAGCCGGCCGCTGCTGGCCCACCACAACATCGCCACGCCGTTGATCGCGCTGCACGAGTACAACGAGCGCGACGCGGTGGAGACAGTCGTGCGACGGCTGCGAGCGGGTGATGATGTGGCGCTCATCTCCGATGCCGGCACGCCCCTGATCAGCGATCCCGGTTTCCGGCTGGTGCGTGCAGCGCGTGCGGCGGGCATCCGCTGCATCCCTGTGCCAGGCGCCTGCGCGGCAATCGCGGCGCTGTCGGTGGCTGGACTGCCCAGCGATCGCTTCGTGTTCGAGGGTTTCCTGCCGCCCAAGGCGGCGGCGCGGCGCAGCCGGCTGCAGGAGCTGGCCGGGGAGGCGCGTACGATCATCTTCTATGAGTCCTCGCATCGCGTTGCCGAAAGCCTGGCCGACATGCGCGACGTGTTCGGTGCGGAGCGCGAAGCTGTGCTGGCGCGCGAGCTGACCAAGATGTTCGAGACCGTGCTGGGTGAACCCTTGGCGGCGCTGGCCTCACGAGTCATTGCCGATCCCGACCAGCAGCGCGGCGAGCACGTGATCCTGGTCGCCGGGCGTGGTGAGGAAGCCGATGCCAAGCTCGTCGAGGGCCAACGCGTGTTCGCGATCCTGCGCGCCGAGTTGCCCCCGGCGAAAGCTGCGAAGCTGGCCGCGGCGATCAGTGGAGCACCGCGAAAACTGTTGTACGAAGGGTAGGAGCGAATGCCGGATTTCGATGGAATTCTGCTTGGGGTCGGGCACCCTCTCCTGCCCTCCGGGCACCCTCTCCCGGAGGGAGAGGGTATATGGTTGGCGCTATCGCGCTACACTTCGCGATGGAGTCGGCCGGACAGTCGCGTCGCACGCAAGTGCATCGAGGAAAGTCCGGGCTCCACAGGGCAGAGTGCCAGGTAACTCCTGGGCGGCGTGAGCCGACGGCCAGTGCAACAGAGAGCAGACCGCCGATGGCCCGCAAGGGCACAGGTAAGGGTGAAAGGGTGCGGTAAGAGCGCACCGCGTACGGGGCTAACGTCGTACGGCACGGTAAACCCCACTCGGAGCAAGACCAAATAGGGGAACGATAACGCGGCCCGCGTTGTTCCCGGGTAGGTTGCTGGAGCCAGCAAGACGTACAGAACCCGGCTTACAGGCCGACTCCACCTCTTTCTCGCTAGCCACCACCTCGACTAACTCGTCGAGGTGGTGGCTAGCGCGCGCGGATGAACCGCCATTCAGCTCGTCAAACGGGCCAGGTGGGGTCAGCCACGGATTTCATTCGCCTCGAGCGTGAATCTGGGTAGGGAAATTTTAAAAAATCACTCTGCTTTCAAACACCTTGCCGGTGTTCCTCAGAATGTGCTGCATGTTGGCACCATTCGACCTTTACTCCTTGATTCACAAGCAATTTTCACTTGACAGTCTCACAGGGCGAGACTATCGTGGGTTCCAGTGTGAAATTGTGGGTTTTCGTGGAGTTCACTGACCGTGTTTCAGGGCGAGACCGCCATTACCGTTGACGACAAGGGCCGCCTGGCCATCCCGACTGCGTATCGGGACCAGATTGCGGGCGAGTGCGCCAATCGGCTGGTGATCACCTACAACCCGTTCGAGTCGGGCTGCCTGTGGTTGTTCCCCTACTCGGTGTGGGAGCAGGCGCGCGACCAGGTCAATGCATTGTCCAAGGTAAAGACCGCCCACCGCGACCTGCAGATGAAGCTGGTCGGTGCGGCCGCGGTGGTCGAGCCGGACAGCGCGGCGCGGATCCTGTTGCCAGCCAGCCAGCGCGCCACCACCGGTATTGAGAAAAAGGCGGTACTGCTCGGCATGGGCGACAAGTTCGAGCTGTGGAGCGAGCAAGCCCACATGACCAAGATCCGCCAGAGCATCGGCGAACACGAAATCACCAGCGAAATGGCAGAGCTGCGCCTGTAAGCCAGGGTGCGGATATGGCGAAATCATGCGGGACGGGACGGGAGTGCGCTCGGTGCAATTGCGGCATATCCCGGTGATGCTGGGCGAGGCGGTGGAGGGATTGTCCGTGCGGACAGACGGGCGCTATCTTGACGGCACGTTCGGGCGCGGTGGGCATGCGCGCGAGGTATTGTCGCGCCTGGGTCCGACCGGTCGGTTGTTGTTGATGGATCGTGATCTGTCCGCGATTGCCGCCGCACAGGCGGAATTCGCCGACGACCCGCGCGTGGTTATTCGCCACGCCAATTTCTCCAGTCTTGCCGAATGGGACGAAACCGCCGCCGGTCTCGACGGCGTGTTGCTCGACCTGGGCGTGTCCTCGCCGCAACTGGACGAGGCTGCACGTGGTTTCAGCTTCATGGCCGATGCGCCGCTGGACATGCGCATGGATATCACTCAAGGCGAGAGCGCGGCGGAGTTCCTGGCGCAGGCCAGCGAGCGTGAGATCGCCGATGTGCTATGGACCTTTGGCGAAGAACGCCACAGCCGGCGCATCGCCCGCGCCATCGTGACCGATCGCGACACCACTCCATTCAAGCGCACGGGCCAACTGGCGGCGCTGATAGAGCGGGTGGTCGGCCGTCACGAGCCGGGCAAACACCCCGCCACGCGCAGCTTCCAGGCGCTGCGCATCCAGGTCAACGGCGAGCTGGATGCCTTGCGACGGGGATTGGACGCCGCATTGGAGCAGCTCAAGCCCGGCGGTCGGCTGGCGGTGATCAGTTTCCACTCGCTGGAGGATCGTGCGGTGAAGCTGTTTATCCGCGACCGCTCCGGTCGTGTGCAAAACAGCCGGCGCGGCCCGCCGGTGCCTGCCGCACCGGCTCTGCTGGCAGCCGTCGGCAAGGCGCAGTTCCCGTCCGCGACTGAGCTGGCGGCAAATCCGCGCTCGCGTTCGGCAGTGCTGCGGGTCGCCGAGAAGCTGTCGCCAGAGGTCGCCACATGAAGGCGATCAGCGCCCTGGTTGGCGTCATTCTGCTGTTCGCAGCGGTGGCCAGTGCTTTGGGCGTGGTCTGGACGCGCCACGAAAGCCGGGTGCTGTTCGTGCAATTGACGGCACTGCAGAATCAGCGCGACGACCTGAACATCGAATACGGCAGGCTTGAGCTGGAACAGGCTACCTATGCCGAGCCGCGACGCATCGACGACGAAGCGCGGCAGCGGCTGGGCATGGTTGAGCCGCGCCCACAAGACATCCGGTTGCTGCGCTGATGGACGCGCGCAAGCACACCAAACCATCAGCCCGCGGCCGACGCCAGGCAACCGGCCCGAGCGCACGCCGGCGCATGATGCTGGTCGCCGGCTTGCTTGGCCTCACCGCCACCGGGCTGGTCGCGCGTGCGTTCGACCTGCAGGTGGTGCGCAAGCAGTTCTACCAACGCCAGGGTGATGCGCGCTTCCTGCGCGAGATGCCGATCCCGGTGTCTCGCGGCACCATCTTCGATCGCAACGGCGAGCCGCTGGCGGTGTCGACGCCGGTGACCTCGATCTGGGCCAATCCGTCCGAAGTATTGAACAACGACGAGCGTATTCCGGAGTTGGCCCGCGCGCTGGGCGTGAATGCTGATGAGTTGAAAAGCCGTCTGGCGCAGCGCTCGGATCGCGAGTTCGTCTATTTGCGCCGACAGATGGCGCCGGAGGCGGCGCAAGCGGTGCTCGACCTCGCCATTCCCGGCATCAACGATCAGCGCGAGTTCAAGCGCTTCTACCCGTCCGGCGAAGTCACTGCCCACGTCCTCGGCTTCACCAACATCGACGACCACGGTCAGGAAGGGCTGGAGCTCGCCTACGACGAATGGCTCTCCGGCAAGCCCGGCGCCAAGCGCGTGATCCGCGACCGCATGGGCCACGTGGTGGAAGATGTCGAGCAGGTTCGCGCACCCAAGCCGGGCCTCAACCTCAACTTGAGCATCGATCGCCGTATCCAGTTCCTGGCCTACAGTGAACTGAAAAATACGGTGGACAAATTCCAGGCCGACTCCGCCTCGATGGTGATCCTCGACGCGCGCACCGGCGAGGTGCTGGCGATGGTCAACCTGCCCACCTACAACCCGAATGCGATCGGTGCCAGCAAGCCCAGCCAACGGCGCAACCGCGCAATGACCGACGTGCTCGAGCCGGGTTCCACGATCAAGCCGATCCTGATGGCGGCAGCGCTGTCCAGCGGCAAGTTCACCCCGACCAGTCCGATCATCGATACCACTGGCGGGCGTTGGTATTTCCAGGGCCACAACATCCACGACACGCACAATTACGGCCTGCTGACTCCGACTGGCGTGATCACCAAGTCGAGCAACGTCGGCGCGGCGCACATCGCGATGGATATCGATACCACGCTGATGTACGACACCTATCGCGCGTTCGGCTTCGGCAACAGTACCGACAGCGGCTTTCCCGGCGAAGCCTCCGGATATCTTCGCATCGGCGCCGACTGGCGCCCGCTTGAGAAGGCCATCCTCGGCTATGGCTACGGGCTCAACGTGACCGTACTGCAGCTGGCCAACGCCTACGCCACGATCGCCGACGGCGGCGTGATGCACACGCCCAGTTTTATCAAGGACAGCGACAACCCGCCCAAGCAGATTATCTCGGCGCAGGTGGCGCACGAGCTGATCAAGATGATGGAAACGGTGACCGGCCCGGGCAGTACCGCACCACAGGCGCGTATTGCCAATTACGCCGTGGCGGGCAAGACCGGCACTGCACACAAAGCCAGTGTCGGCGGCTACGACAAGCACAGCTATACCGCCGCGTTCGCCGGTATCGTCCCGGCCACCAACCCACGGCTGGTCGGCGTGGTGGTTATCGACAATCCGCAAAAGGGCAGCTACTACGGCGGCATGGTTTCCGCGCCGGTGTTCGCGCGCGTGATGGGCGGTGCGCTGCGCCTGCTCGATGTGCCGCCGGACAACATCGGACGCTGGTATGTCGGCGGCCCGCTGCAAGGTACTGGCGGACTGGTCGGCAGTGAGCCGCCGGTCGAGGCACCGATCGACGATGCGCCGATCGACGAGGGCACGCCATGAGCACCGGCCATCTCGACCAGTTGTTGCTGGGGATCGCCGACGCGCAGATGGCGGCGACGCCCGCTGCTGCTCACATGATCGTCTCCGGCCTCAGCCTGGATTCGCGAAAGGTCCGTCGAGGCGACGCTTTTTTCGCCTTGCGCGGCAGCCAGGGCCACGGCATCGAGTTCGCCGCCACTGCTGTGGATCGAACGACTGCACGACCAGGTCGGCGAGATCGCTGCGCGTTTCCATGACCGTCCCGGCGAAAGGTTGCGGGTCATCGGCGTCACCGGCACCAATGGCAAGACCTCTTGTGTGCAGCTGTTGGCACAGGCGCTGACCTTGCTCGGCCACCGCGCGGCCTCGATCGGTACGCTGGGCTCCGGCGTGCATGGACAATTGCACGAAGGCGAGCGCACTACGCCGGACGCGATCAGCGTGCAGGCACTGCTGGCGAAATTTCGCGATACCGACGTCACCCACGTAGCGATGGAGGTGTCCTCGCACGCGCTGGTGCAGGGACGCGTGGGCGCGGTGGACTTCGAGGTGGCCGCTTTCACCAATCTCACCCGCGACCATCTGGATTACCACGGCAGCATGGAGGCCTACGGCGCCGCCAAGGCGCGCTTGTTTGCGTGGCCCGGGCTGAAGGCTGCGGTGATCAACAGCGATGATGGATTCGGTCGCGAGCTGGCCGCGCAGCTGCCACCGGGCGTGCGTGCTCTTCGCTTCAGCACGAATGATGACAACGCAATGGAGATCGCCGCCAGCAACATCGTCACGAGCGCCGGCGGACTGGCTTTCCAGCTGCGTTCACCGTGGGGTGTGCGGCAGATCACCAGCCAGCTGTTGGGCCACTTCAACGTCGACAACCTGCTGACCGTGATCGGTTGCCTCGGTGCGTTGGGCGAGTCGTTCGAGCGCATCGTCAAGGTGGTTGAACTGTTGCAGCCGGTGCACGGCCGCATGAACCGGCTCGGTGGCCTGCGTGGTCTGCCGCTGGTGGTGGTGGACTATGCGCACACGCCGGACGCCTTGGAGCAGACGCTGAGTGTGCTGCGCGCGCATTGCGCCGGCAAGCTGCTCTGTGTGTTCGGCTGTGGCGGCGAACGTGATGCCGGCAAGCGCCCGCTGATGGGTGCGATCGCTGCGCGCCTGGCCGACGTGGCCATCGTGACCGACGACAACCCACGCGGCGAAGATGGCGACGCGATCGTGGCGCAGATCGTGGCCGGCATGACCGCGGCGGCGGCCATGACGGTCGAGCGCGACCGCGCCGCCGCGATCGCCGGTGCGCTTGCGCTGGCGCACGCCGGTGACGTGGTGCTGATTGCCGGCAAGGGACACGAAACCTATCAGGACGGGGCCGCTGGCAGGCGTCCGTTCGACGATCTGGCAGTGGCTCATGCGCTGCTGGAACGAATCACTCGGGAGGCGCGCGCATGATGCGGCTCGGCGCCATCGCGATGTGGACCCACGGACGAGTGCTCGGCGGTAACTCTGCGCTGGATCAGGCCGAGATCACCGGCGTGGCGATCGATACGCGCAAGCTGCAGCCGGGCAATCTGTTCGTCGCGCTCAAAGGCGAGCATGCAGACGGCCATGATTATCTGGACGAGGCGACTGCTCGTGGCGCGATCGCGGCGCTGGTGACCCGCCAGGTGGAGAACACGCTGCCGCAAGTGTTGGTCAACGACGCCGAAGTGGCTCTGGGCGATCTCGCCAGCGCGGTGCGCGCACAGCGCGATTTGCGCGTGATCGGTATCACCGGCTCCAACGGCAAGACCACGGTCAAGACGCTACTGGCCTCGATCCTCTCGCGGCACGGTCGCACCCATGTTAGCGCGGGCAATTACAACAATGAACTGGGTCTACCGTTGAGCCTGCTGTCGATGCCGCCCGACGCCGAGTACGCGGTGCTGGAAATGGGTGCCGGCAAGCCGGGCGACATCGCCTACCTCGCTGCCATCGCACGGCCAGATATTGGGCTCGTCACGCTCATCGCGCCAGCGCATCTTGAGCGCATGGGCAGCATCGAGGGCGTGGCCGAGACCAAGGGCGCGCTGTACCAGGCGTTGCCGGCCGACGGCATTGCCATCATCAATGCGGATGACGCTTTTGCCAGCTTCTTCAGTGGGCTGGCTGGTGCGCGCAAAGTGCTGCGTTTTGGTCTGGATCACGCGGCCGACGTCGGTGCCGACATGATCGAACAGCGCGTCGACGGTTCCCGGTTCGTGCTCAGCACGCCGCGCGGTGATGTCGAAGTGAACCTGCCGCTGGCGGGTCGCCACAACGTGGTCAACGCCCTGGCCGCCACGGCGGCGGCGCTGGCGCTGGAGGTTCCGCTGGACACCATCGTCGCCGGGTTGGAGCACGTGCCTGGTGTGGCGGGTCGCCTTCGCCGCGAACTGTGTGCCGGTGGCTGGACGGTAATCGACGACAGCTACAACGCCAACCCGGTGATCGACGACAGTTACAACGCCAACCCCAGCTCGATGACGGCAGCGATCGACACCTTGCTGCTGTCCCCGGGTCAGCGCTGGCTGGTGTTGGGCGATATGGCCGAGTTGGGTGCGGATGCGCGCACGCTGCACGCTGGCATCGGCGAACACGCCCGCCAGCGCGGCGTCGATCGACTGTTTGCAGTGGGTCCACTCGGCGTAGCCACGGTCGAGGCGTTCGGCGCCGGCGGTGAACATTTCCACGACAAGCCGGCGCTGATCGCCGCGCTGCAGGCACGGTTGCAGCCGGGTATCACGTGCCTGGTCAAGGGCTCGCGATCGGCACTCATGGAGCAGGTGGTAGCTGCGATCGCGAAGGGGGGTGCCACCGATGCTGCTTGAACTGGCCGACTGGATGGCGCGGCACTTCACCGCCTTGCATCTGTTTCAGTACATCACCTTCCGCACCATCATGGCCGCGCTGACTGCGCTGGCGCTGTCGCTGCTGTGCGGACCCTGGCTGATCAATCGACTGGCTGCGCTCAAGGCCGGCCAGGTGGTTCGCAGCGATGGTCCGAAGAGCCATCTGGTCAAGGCCGGTACGCCGACCATGGGCGGGGTGATGATCCTGCTTTCGGTCACGGTCGCGACCTTGCTCTGGGCCGACCTGCACAACCGCTACGTGTGGGTGGTGCTGGTGGTCATGCTGAGCTATGGCGTCATCGGCTTCTACGACGACTACCGCAAGCTGGTGCTGAAAGACAGCCGAGGTCTGGCCAGCCGCTGGAAATATTTCTGGCAATCGGTGTTCGGGCTTGGTGCCGCGTTGTTTCTGTATCACACCGCGCCGCATGCGGCCGCCGGCGTGACCGTGGCCGAGACCGCGCTGTACGTGCCGTTGTTCAAGCACGTGGTGTTGCCGATGGGCCTGCTCTTCGTGGTGGTCGCCTACTTCATGATCGTCGGCTTCTCCAACGCGGTGAACCTCACCGACGGTCTGGATGGTCTGGCCATCATGCCGACCGTACTGGTCTCAGGCGCGCTGGGCGTGTTCGCCTATGTGGCCGGCAACAAGGTGTTTTCCGAATACCTCGGCACACCTTCGATTCCCGGTGCGGGTGAGCTGGCGATCTTCACCGGCGCACTGGCCGGGGCCGGGCTGGGATTCCTTTGGTTCAACACCTATCCGGCGCAGGTGTTCATGGGTGATGTCGGCGCACTAGCGATGGGTGCGGCGCTGGGTTGTGTGGCCGTGATCGTGCGCCAGGAGATCGTGCTGTTGGTGATG
>CAJDWH010000058.1_pt1 | contig 26448 bp, 21 predicted proteins | sample 7391531 | NCBI WGS metagenome assembly CAJDWH01 (sample SAMEA7055715, study PRJEB34461) | soil metagenome | biome: terrestrial ecosystem; feature: Peninsula; material: soil | place: Antarctica | collected 2016
CTCCAGCAACAACACCGGGTTGACCGGGATGTAGAACAGGTTGGGGCCCACCTGGTTGAAGGCCTGCACCAGGCCGTAGCCCGCCAGGTTGCCGGCCAGCGAGCCGAGCAGGCCGAACACGCCGCCCTGCAGCAGAAATACCCAAAGCATCTGGCTGCGGGTAATACCCATGGCGCGCAAGATACCGATCTCGCGGGTGCGCTGAATCACGCTCACGAACAACACGCTGGCGATACCCAGTGCGACCGAGACGGCCACGAAAAAACTGATCATCTGCGTGGTCAAGCGTTGCGAGTCGAGCGCATTCATCAGCTGGGTGTTGGTCTGCATCCAGCTTTCCGCCTTCAGCCCGGTCAGGCGTGTGATGCGCGCAGCCACCTCGCTGGCGCCGAAAATGTCCCGCACGGTGACGTCGATGACCGTGGCCGCGCCCGGCAGATTCAGCAGCGATTGCGCCTGCTTCATGTCCAGGTACACATAGCGCGCATCCAGCTCGCGCACGCCTAGCTCGAAAATGCCGGCAATGTTGACCACGCTGTCGCGACCCGCACCCGCGTCCAGCCGCAACTTGTCGCCAACCCTCACCCCAAGATCGCGGGCAAGCTGGCTGCCGATGACAGCGTCGCCGGCACCTACCCGCAGATGTCCGGCGATGATGTCTTTGCGCAGCGGGATGACGCGCGTGTAACGCTCTACATCGATCCCCACCAGCGCCACCGATTCCAGCGCCTCACCACGGCGGGCAAAAGCGGGTCCGGAGATGATTGGCGACACTGCGGTGACTTGCGGCAAGACATCCAGCGCATCGCGCACCTGCTGCCAGTTGTTGATCGAGCGCAGCCGCTGCGCGCGCCGAGTCTCCAGCGTCAGCTGCACTACACCGGGCGCGGGAGGCAATACGCGGTTCACCTCGTCCGGTGCCTCCACCTTGATGTGCGCCTGCGTGCCAAGGGTACGGTCGATGATGTTGTGTTGTAGGCCAACGATCAGTGCGGTCAGGAATACGATCACCGCCACGCCGACGGCGATGCCGATCAGGATCAGCGCGCTCTGGATCCGCCCTTCGCGCAGGAACTTGACCGCCAGTGTCCATTCAATCCACATGCTCAGTCCATGCGCAGCGGCGGTTCGTTGCGGGTGGCGCTGCCGCTGCCCACGGCAGGCGTCTGTTCCTGCTTGACGCGAACCCGCTCGCCCTCGGCGATGTCGCGGTCGCCGCCTGCCAGCACCCAGTCTCCGTCTTTCAAGCCGGCTGTGATCTCGGACAACACCAGACCGCGCAGGCCGAGGGTTACCTGCGTTCGCCGGGTCTTGCCGTCGGCGACCTTCCACACCTGGGCATGGCCTCCGGCGATGTCCGTCAACGCATCATTGGGAACCACCAGTGAGCGCTCGCGCCGACCGGTCTCGACATTCACCGACACCGTCATGTCCTGACGCAGGTATTCCGGTACCGGGTTCACCGTCATGCGCACTTCCACGGTGCCGCGTTGCGAATCCACGCTCGGCGCGATGAAGCTGACGACGGCAGGGAACGGCCGCTCCGGATACGCATCGGCAATGCATTGCGCTTGCTGACCCAGCGCGATCACGCCGAGGTTCTTCTCATCCAGCGGGATCAACACTTCGGTGTCACCGCGCTGCGCGATCTCGAACAAAACTTTCCCCGGCTGCACCACATCGCCGGGCTCGGCATTGCGGGTGAGGACCGTGCCTGCCACCTGGGCACGAATGAAGGTCTTGTCCAGCGTCGCGCGCGCCGCCGCCAGGCGTTCGCGAGCCACTGTCTCGCCGGGTGCCCCGCTGCCCAGCGTCCCGGCTGTCAGCCGCGCCTGCTCGGCGGCCGCGCGGGCGGCGGTCTCTGCCTGCACCGCCTGTTCCAGCGTCTCGTTTGCGATCACGTGGCGTTCCAGCAAGGTGCGCCGGCGCTGAGTCTCACGCTGTGCCTGGGCCAGCCGCGCTTCCGCGTCACGTAGCGTGGCCTGCGCTTGCGGTCGGGCCGATTGCTGAAGTTGCGCGAGCGTTGCCTCGGCTTCACGAACGCTTGCCGAGAGATCATCGGCACGCAAGACGACGAGTACATCGCCGGGCGTCACGCGGTCCCCTTCGCGCACGCGCCGCTCAATCACCACCCCGCTGATCTGGCTACCCACCTGCGCGCGCGACACCGAAACCACCCGACCGCTTGCGACAGTGGGCGTGCCTGTATGCGGTAGGCTGCCAGACGCGGGCCTTGCCAATAACGCACCGATGCGAACGCGACCAGCAACAGCGCGAGTGCGCCGGCAGCTATGAGAGACTTGCGCGAACGGCGCTTCAATTCAGACACCGTCATTTACCGCCGACGCCTCACCAAACCTCAGACACGCCACCTGCTTGCGCCAGGCTGGACGCGAGCTCGAAACCGAGTGACCGTGTCCCATGCAAGCCTCTCTCAGGTTTCCTTGTTCGACACAATCGTCACCAGCACGGAGGCGTCCTCAATTCCCTTGAGAGCGTGCGGAACATCTCCGGCAAGATAAACGAGCTCGCCAGCTCGCAGCAGTTGCGTTCGTTCGTGCGAGGTGAATTCAACCACCCCTTCGAGACATTGAACAGTGATCCCACCGCGCACCTGGTGCTCGGCGAACTCCCTGCCTTCGAGCAGGACGTAACGAAAGACCTGCAGACGAGGGGTCTTGATCAGAGTGACCGGGATTTCATCCTTAAGCTTCTTGCCAAGTGGTCGAATGTCAACAATTTCGCCGGACGCGGCGTGATGAAGGGCCATGTGATTTCTCTAATTAAATTGGTTTGAGTGTCGCACTGCGCCAGCGTCTGGTGGCCAGTTCCATTTTTTCTCAACGCTCCAACTGTGGCAGTTTCGGTGCAACGCCATTCCATTGGTCGGCATCCGCGGGCGCCGGAATTTTCGCGTCGATTACCGGCCACGATTGCACCAGCTCGGCGTTGATCTGCAGAAAATGCTCCAGTCCGGCAGGGATATCCTCTTCGAGAAAGATGGCGTCGGCGGGGCACTCGGGTACGCACAGCGTGCAGTCGATGCATTCCTCTGGGTCAATCGCCAGAAAGTTGGCGCCCTCGTGAAAACAATCGACCGGGCACACCACCACGCAATCGGTGTATTTGCACTTGATGCAATTGTCGGTGACGACGTGAGTCATGGTTTACAAATACCCGTGCGCATGAAAACAAGATTCAGCCTGCTGGATGTGCACTTGCATCCGGCAAGCTGGCCATAAGACGTGGCCAGGGAATGACGTCCTTCGGAAGCTCTGCCGGAGGAATGAAAAAATCGTGTCAAGCCGTCGGCTTGCTGCATGCGAAACTCGATTCGGATCAAATAACGTGAAGCATCTCGGCGCCGTGCTTCCCAACTCACAACGCGATCTCCGCCACTCTTTCTTGAGACTTTGCGCACCTTATGCATATGGCGGTGCGTCCGCAGGAACCTTGCGCTTGTGAATCCCGTTCTTGCGTGCACCCATCAGCGTTGTCGTTGAGAATACTTGTTGATGTGGGGTGATGTCGCTGTGTTCGCTGGCCGGCATGGCGCCACGTTGCCTCTAGTGCGACACCAGTGCACATAAATCACCGTACAGCAGAAGGTTGCGGGTCACGCCGCCCAACGCCCATTCACGGAAGCGGCTATGCCCGTAGGCACCCGCCACGATCAGATCGAGATGTTCCGTCTTGGCAAGGGCGTCGAGCTGGAGCGCATTGCGTCCGCGCTCGGTGATCGTCGTGCCCAGGGCTGTCACCCGGTGCCGACCGAGCCAACGCACAACATCGGCCACGCTCTCTCTGGCTTGCTCGATGTCCTTTTTGCGGGCGACCTGAGCCACCAGCACCCGGTCGGCCGTCTGCAGAAACGGCAGGGCGTCGGACACTGCGCGCCGTGTTTCGCGGGTATCTTTCCAGCCGACGAGCACGTTCCGTGCCTTCAGCTCGACGGTATCTGGAGGAATGAGCAGCACGGGCCGTCCCGATTGCATCACCAGATCGCCGACATTCAGATACGGCGTGCCTCGTGTCAGCGATTCGCGGTAATTGGCGGAGACAATCACCAGGTCTGCGCTGCGCGTCTCGCGGATCACGGACGCTTCCAACGGGCCCGGGTTGACGATGGAACGCCATTCGATATGGCGTCCAGGTCGCTGGAGGATTGCCAGCGCAGCCTCCTTGGCACCCTCCATGGTCTCAACCAGCTCTCCGTGGCCCAGGTCGACCACTCCGCCCGGAATACCGCTGACGTCGTAGTCGACCCCAACCAACCGGCTGGCTGAAACCCCAAGCACGCCGGCACCGAAGCGCTCGGCCAGAGCGTCAGTGATTTGCAGTAGACGCGTGTTGTCAGCAAACGGGTCCAGGTAAACCATCAACGTCGAATACATGAGGACTCCCATTTTACGCGCATGGACAGGCTCGTCTTTCAGACGAGGAGAGTTGGGAGCGTAGCCCCAATTGGCTCTCGAAGTTGCGTGGTTCCTGCCCACGGCATGTTGACGTTGGTCAATTTATGCCGCGAGCGATCCGATGACTGGCCGGGTTGGACAACCGGTTGGTGCTACGACGAACAAAGCGCGTGGGCGCACGAAATCTTACCAATGTTCAGCCGGCGGGCATCCCCGTGACCATGAAATCCGCGAGCAGAGTGGCGGCCGATCCGGCACTCACTCAATGAGCGAGGAACAGTGGCAAGCTTGCGTGTCTCAGCATCCAGCGGGTCACGCCACCCATCGCCAGCTCACTGATCCGCGAGCGACCCCACGCGCCCATGACCAGCAAGTCGGCGCCAAACGCCTTCGCTGCCGTAAGCAGCGCCGGACCCTCATCATGCTCGACCGGGAACGGGTGCCACTGAGCCTCAACGCCATGTCGCTGGAACCAGGCGCGCAACGGCACCCGTGGCGGACTGATGCCTGGCAAGCCGCTGCGCTCGCCATCGAGCACATGCACCGCAGAAGCCTGTGTCAGCAGAGGCAGGGCCGCCTTCACCGCTTGCGCGGCCTCACCGGATCCGTTCCACGCAATGACGATGCGATCCATGTGCAAGCCAGCATGACAAGTATCGGGCACGAGCAGCATCGGTGCAGCCCGAGCAAACAGCGCACGGGTGGCGTCGTCGAAGCCGATGGCGGCATCCGGATCGTCGACCCGCAGTTCACTGATCATGAAGTCAGCCAGTCTTGAACGCTTTGCCAGTGCCAGGGTGGAAATGCCACGTATCACCTCCCACTCGCCACGGATCCCGGCGTTTTTGCACAAGCCCAGCCACCAGTCCCGGCGTTTCAGGGCGTCTTGTTCCTCGGCGGCAAGCAAGCTGATGGCCTCGGGAATGACCATGATCGAAGGGCAGACGGCCACCACCTGAAGACCCGTCACAAACGCCTGCTGGCGTTGGGCTAGGGCCAGCGCGTCGCCGGGCCATGACGGACTAGTTGTCGTTCGACCGATGTTGACGATGATATCCAGCATGATCTCTCCCGGCTTCCTCGCAATGACCGTGTCGTGCTTGAGGGAATGCTGTGGCAAATGGCGTCACGCAGTATTGACAACGGTCAAAGCGGTTCACTAAAGGCGATGACTAAAGCGATGCGGCCGTCGTGACCACAGCGCCCCTCCTGGCTGTGGCCTTATGGCGATGGCCACGGTACGGATGGTGGGGTTTCCATCGGATCGTTTTGGACGGCCGGACCAAAAAAAACATTGGTGGGCTGAGATGTGGCGGTACTGGTTTGCCGTGGAGGTTGCGAGCAACCCATTGGGGATTGTGCGGGCGATCTCAATCGTTACGCGCGCAAGTCCGGCATCTGCTGGAGCAGGTGATTGAAGGCGTTGTACGCCAGGTTCAGATGTCCATCTCGCCACCGCAAAGCTTGTCCAGTAGATCGCGACGCACGATACGTACTGACTTGCGATTCACCGCGAGGATGCCATCGGACTCCATTTTGCTGAACAATCGGCTGACCGTCTCGAGCGCCAGGCCCAGATAGTTGGCAATGTCACTGCGCGACATCGACAAGGTCCATGCCAGCGGATCCTGTGCCAAACGCTCGTGGCGGTCGGCCATGCGGCGAACGAAGAACGCCAGCCGCCGCTGTGCCTGTTGCTTGCCCATCATCACCAGATGTCGCTGCTCCGCGACCAGCGCGCCACTGATCACGCGAATCAGCTGATGGTGCAGCGCAGGCACGCTGGTGCTTACTTCCTGCAAATTGGCATATCGCAGCTCACAGATGCTGGATCGTTCAAGCGCTTCGGCACTGCACGGATAGTGCTCGTTGGTAAGCCCGCCAATGCCCATGATGTCCCCGGGCAGGTGGAAGCCAAGAATTTGCAAGTCACCCTCGGAACCTTCAACAAAGGTTTTCAGCGACCCGGCGCGCACGACGTAAAGTGCGGCGAACGATTCGCCTTGATGAAACAAGGTACTCCCCCGATCGAGTGGTACCCGATCGCGTACCGTCGCGTTGAGCGTCTGAATTTCCGCGATGCTGAGCCCGGCCGGCAGGTGGAAGTCGGTTATGGCGCTATAGCCACAGTTGCGCCTGAGCTCGTCCAATTCGACATCTGGCGGCATACGGTTCAACACGCTGACAGCCTCCAAATGGCCCCTTGGGAATACGCGTGAGCGCGAGGGATGGGTCTGTCGCGCCACCGCTGGTGGCTGACGCAATAGGTTAACCGTTCTTGGCGATGGATAGCGACATGAACAGGAGATCGGGCGAGGGCCAATATCTTGCGAACAGATTGCGGAGAACGTGAAGCGTCGCCACGGACTGCACACAACATACGCCAGGCCATGCTGTCAGCGTGGCGCGGCATAGCGACGAACGTAATTTCTTGCAAAATTAATGAAGCGCATTCCTCGGTGTGGCATCGCGCCGCATGCGAATGTCTCCGGAAATTGATGGTCGTCAAGAGCCCCTGTGCCAATCAGGCGGAGACTCCAGCCCATGCAGAACATCTGCAAGAGGTGAGTGTATTCATGAACAGAGAGCCGATTTGTACCGATGCCATCATTGTTGGCGCGGGACCGGTAGGATTGTTCCAGGTGTTCGAGCTCGGGCTGCTTGGGTTGAGCGCGCACGTGATTGACTCGATGTCGCAGATCGGTGGTCAGTGCATCGAGCTCTATCCGGACAAGCCGATTTATGACATTCCGGCGGTGCCCGTGTGTACCGGACGCGAATTGATTGAACGTCTGCAGACGCAGATCAAGCCCTTCGCGCCCCAGTTCCATCTGGGAGAGACAGTGTCGTCGGTGCGGCGCATGGAGACGGGCCGCTTCGAAGTCGTGACGAGTGCCGGAAAGCGCTTCGACACGCGCGTGGTGATCGTCGCCGGTGGCTTGGGTGCGTTCTCGCCGCGGCTGCTCGAAGTGCCCGAGGCTGCCGACCTGGTGGGCAAGTCGCTCCACTACAAGGTTACCGATCCCAAACTCTTCGAGGGCAAGGACATCGTCATCGCCGGCGGTGGAGACGCCGCGCTGGATTGGAGTATGGCGCTGCTCGAGCACGCACGCAGCATTGTCCTGGTGCACCGGTCCTCCAAGTTCCGCGCGGCGCCAGCTCACGTCAAGCGCATGCAAGAACTGTGCGATGAAGCGCGTATGCAGTTTCTCGAAGGTGACATCGTGGGGTTGGAAGCACCGGACGGCGAGCTCAAGTCAGTGCGTGTGCGAGTGCACAGCGGCGTCGTGCAGCGCATCGAGACAGAGCAGTTGCTGGTGTTCTGGGGTCTGCGTCCGGCGCTGGGGCCCATCGCGCAATGGGGTCTTGAGCTGGAGTATCATCAATTGGTCGTGGACAACGCCACATTCCAGACCTCGACACCAGGCATTTTCGCGGTTGGGGACGTCAACAATTATCCGGGCAAGAAGAAGCTGATCCTGTCCGGATTTCATGAAGCGGCACTGTGTGCTTTCGCGGTCGGGGAATATCTCAATCCGGGCAAGAAGGTTCCCTTGCAATACACCACGACCAGTCCACTCATGCGTCGGCGGCTGGGTGTCAGCGCCGATGTCGACGAGGAGTCCCGTCTTGTGGTCACGCCAGCGTCAACGGATAGGGACCATAAATTTGTGGACGCTGCGTGAAGTGGAACGCGTTGACGTGCGTAGCTGCGAGACCATCCATATCTGATCAATAGCCACCATCATCCAAGGGAGCCTCATGAAAGAGATCACCAACAGCATCAATGAAAGCCGCCGCACGCTGATCCGCAACGGCATCACCATCGCCGCAGTCGGTGCCGTGGCGGCAACCGGCCTGTTGAAGACCACACCGGCACGCGCGCAGTCGGCGAAGGCATCCCAAGCCGTGGCGATGTATCAGCCCAAGCCACATGGTGCGGATCAATGCGATAACTGTATCCATTTCATCCCCGGCAAGACGCCGAAGGATGCCGGTACCTGCAAGGTCGTCGAGGGGAACGTTGCTCCGGAAGGCTGGTGTGTCATGTACGCACGCAAAGCCTGAAGCAAGATCGCGACCGCTCTTCTGAGGGGCCCTTCTGACTTGGTTGCAGCCGTTGGAGGCTGATCTCATGCGTATTCCGGAAGCAACGGAAGAACCGCGCTCGCCCGGCAGACGGAAGCTGCTCAAAGCCATGGCTGGTGTGGCAGCGGCTGCAGGGCTGGTTGGCGGATCGGGCTGGTTCGTGCTCAAGCGCGGACGCAACCTGTTCGAGGTGCGCCGCGAACAGACGCTGATGCAGACCTCCGTGGCGATCACCTGCCTGGCCGGCGATGTCGACCAGGCAGGGATCGCCATTGATAACGCGTTCCGGCGCATGTCGGACGCCGTCGCCGTACTCACCCGGTTCGACCCGGCCAGTCCGGTGGCGCGCCTGAACCGCGATGGCCATCTGGAGCATGTGCCAGCGCAGCTGAGGGAAGTCTTGCAGCGCTCGTTGGCGATTTCGGCAGTGACGGACGGCGATTTCGATATCAGCGTCTTGCCTGTGCTGCAATATTTCGAGTCGATGCGCCAGCCCGCCGTGCTCGATTCGCACGACCGCGTGCAGCTCGGGCAGAGAGACCACTTGATCAACTACCGCCGCATCGCGCTGGATGCACAGGGCGTGCGGTTCACCGAGCCTGGCATGGCGGTCACCCTGGACGGGTTGGCCAAGGGCTACGTCATCGACCAGGGCATCGCTGCGTTGCGGGCATCGGGTATCGAGCATGCTCTGGTGGACGCCGGCGGCGACGTGCGGGCGATCTCCGGCCACGATCTCGACCGCCAGTGGCATGTGGGCATTGTCGATCCGGGCAACATCAACCAGATCGCGTCCGTCGTGACCTTGCGCAATGCCGCGCTGGGTACATCCGGCAACTACCGGATCTTCTATTCGGTCGACAAGAAGTTGTTCCACGTGATCAATCCACATACAGGATATTCCCCGCTGAACTATTCCAGTGTCACGGTCATGGCCGAAACCTCAGTGGATGCCGATGCCATGAGCGTGGCGGCCGCCTCGATGTCGTTACCGCGACTGCGTGAGGTGATGGCCGCGCAGAACGATCAATGGCTGGTCTTTTCCAGGGATTGCCGCAACAGCTGGCGCTCCCGCGACCTGCCGCAGGTTTCGGGCCAGGCAGAGGTGGTCTGAGGTGCGACCACTGGCGTTCAAAATTCCTGGCCGCGCTTCGGCCAGTCTGGCCAGCCGGCTAGTCCTGCGGTGCATGGCTTGTCTGCTGTTATTCGTTTCGATGGAAGCCATTGCCGGCATCGATCAGAAGTATCCCGAGGTCAAGGCTTATTTCCCCAGCGCAACGCGATTCGACGACATCACCGGCAAGCCGCCAGCGGCTGCGGTGTACGCCGGCGACAAGGTCATCGGTTACGTATTCGAGTCGGTGATGGTGGCGCCGGTCCCGGCGTACTCCGGCAACCCGGTGAATATCCTGGTGAGCATCGATCAGACCGGCAAGATCCTCGGCACCAGGGTCCTTCATCAGGACGAACCCATTCTGCTGGTCGGGATACCGGTGCAGAAGCTATATGACTTTGTAGCGCGCTACGTCGGCCACAACGTCAAGGACAACATCGTCGTCGGCGGCAGCAGCACGCCGGGGTCGATCAAGATCGACGCGATCAGCAGTGCCACCGTGACTTCGATGGTGGTCAACGAGACGATCATGAATGCCGCGCTGGAAGTGGCCGTGTCGCGGAATCTCGTGACCGGTCGCACGGCCACCAAAAATGCTCCGGCGACGATCCGTGCCGACTATTTCAAGAAGGCAGACTGGACCCAGCTGACCGGCAATGGTGCCTTTCGCCGTTTGAGCCTGACCCGAGACAAGGTCGTGGAGGCTTTCGAGGGGCAACCCGAGAGCGGTTTGATGGACGATCCGACGGCGCCGTTGGCGGGCCATGAGAACGATACCTTCATCGACCCTGGCTACGCCACCCTGACCCAGGGTCTCAAACCTGGTGACGAGGCTATCGCGGTCGTTGCCAACGGTCTGTATTCGTTCAAGGGCGTCGGTTATGTCCGCGGCGGCATCTTTGACCGACTCCATGTCATGCAGGCCGGCAAATTGTTCCTGTTCAAGGACAGTGACTTCGTGGTGTTGGACCAGCCGGAATTGACGGGGATGCCGTCGTTCAACGAGAAAGCCATCTTCATCCTGCGCCATGACCAGGGCTTCAATCCCGGCGCCCCCTGGACGTTGCAACTGCTGGTGAACCGGCAGGTCGGACCGCTGAAAAGTATCTACAGCACGTTTTCCGGCAGTTACCAGGTACCGGCGGCCTATGTCATCCAACCCGTAACAAGTCCGATTCCCGAGAACGCGCCGTTGTGGGTGAAGGTCTGGTACGGCAAGCGCTTCCAGATCGCCGTATTGGTGGCCGGCTTGCTCTTTCTGTCACTGATCCTGGTTTTCCAGGACTGGGTGGTCAAGCGTCCGCTGCTGGTGGAGCGCGTGCGCGTCGGCTTTCTCATCTACACCATCGTGTTCATCGGTTGGTATGGCCTGGCCCAGCTTTCGGTGGTCAACATACTGACCTTCGTCAACTCGGTGATGCATGGCTTCCACTGGTCCACCTTCCTGATGGATCCGCTGATCTTCATCCTGTGGACGTTTGTGGCGGTGTCCCTGCTACTGGTTGGACGCGGCGTCTATTGCGGTTGGCTGTGCCCGTTCGGCGCCATGCAGGTACTGATCAACATGCTTGCGAGAAAACTCAAGGTGCCACAGCTGGAGCCGCCGGCTTATGTGCACGAGCGGTTGTGGGCGATCAAGTACGTCATCTTGCTGTTCCTGTTCGGGCTGTCGCTGCAGTCGGTTGGTCTCGCCGAGCGCTTTGCGGAGATCGAACCGTTCAAGACCGCAGTCAATCTGCACTTCATGCGCTCGTGGGGCTACGTGCTGTTCGCCGTGGGCTTGCTGGTAGCGGCCGCGTTCACCAACAAAGTCTATTGCCGCTACGTCTGCCCGCTGGGTGCCGGTCTGGCAGTCTCGGGCCGCTGGCGTTTGTTCGAGTGGCTGCGCCGTCGCAAAGAGTGCGGACATCCCTGCCAGGTCTGCGCGGTCGAGTGCGAGGTCAGGGCGATCAGTCCGCTCGGCCCGATCAACTACAACGAATGTCACTACTGCCTGGATTGCCAGGTGACATACAACAACGACCGCAAGTGCCCACCACTGGTCGAGCGTCGCAAGAAGCGGGAGAAGCGTGAGGGCGCGTCCCGTCCGCTGCCGACGCCTGTGTTCGTGGTGGGTGCGGGAGATGCGGTGGCGCCGGTGGAAGCGCACGAGTAAGGCGGCGACGTGTTTGGGAATTCATTCACTTTTTAGGAACCACAGCCATGAGCGACAAGACCAACGACCAGAATCCGGAATTGAAACCCGGCTCGATCCGGGCACTGACGGAAGAAGAGATCGCCTCCTTGCCTGGCCAGCCAGGAAATGCGTCGCGACGTAATTTCATGAGAGTGGGCGCCATGGCGGGGCTAGCCGGGGCCGGCGGCATGCTGCTGGCAGGGTGTGGTCGTTCGGCGACGCCGGCGGCTGGGGCAGCGGCCACACCGGGGGATGCTCAGTCCGCACCCGCCGCGTCCGCAAGTGCGCCGAAAGATGCCGCCACCCCGGGCAAGCTGGACGAATATTATGGCTTCTGGAGCGGTGGCCAGTCCGGCGAAATGCGCATTCTGGGCGTGCCGTCGATGCATGAACTGATGCGGATACCGGTGTTCAATACCGACTTCGCCATCGGCTGGGGCATCACCAACGAGAGCCGGCGGGTACTGGGGAAAAACTTCCCCCGTGGCGGTGACCTGCATCATCCGCATATGAGCCAGACCAACGGACATTACGACGGACGCTACCTGTTCGTGAACGACAAGGCGGGTTGCCGTATCGCGCGCATTCGCTGCGATGTGATGCGCACCGACAAGATCATCAAGGTTCCCAATGTGCAGGATATTCACGGTCTGCGCGTGCAGCGTGAACCGCGCACCGGTTATGTGTTCGCCAACGCGGAATTCATGGTACCCAGCCCCAATGATGGCCGTGATCTGGATGATCCGAAGAAATACCAGACCATGTTCACGGCGGTCGACGGCGACACCATGGAGGTGGCGTGGCAGGTCGTCGTCGACGGCAACCTGGACAACACCGATTGCGACTACGAAGGCAAGTACGCGGCTTCGACCTGCTACAACAGCGAAGGCGCGATGGACCTGGCCGGCATGATGCAGAGCGAGCGCGACTGGGCGGTCGTGTTCAACATCAAGCGCATCGAGGCAGCGGTCAAAGCGGGCAAGTTCAAGACCATCGGCACATCCAAGGTGCCGATCCTGGATGGGCGCCATGGTTCGGAACTGACCATGTACATCCCGGTTCCGAAGAACCCGCACGGTCTCAACGCCAGCCCGGATGGCAAGTATTTCGCTGCCGCCGGCAAGTTGTCGCCGACGGTCACCCTGATGGCATGGAGCAAGGTCGATGACTACTTCGACGGCAAGCTCAAGGATCCGCGCGATGCCGTGGTGGCTGAGCCAGAGCTTGGCTTGGGACCATTGCACACCGCTTACGACGGTCGTGGCAACGCTTACACGACATTGTTCATCGACAGCCAGATCGTAAAATGGAACATCCAGGACGCGATCGACGCCTATGCGGGAAAGAAGGTCAACTACCTGCGCCAGAAGCTCGATGTCGCCTATCAGCCAGGCCACAACCACACCTCGCTGGGCGAGACGCGCGATGCCGACGGTAAATGGCTGGTGTCGCTGAACAAGTTCTCGAAGGATCGCTTCCTGGCAACCGGTCCGCTGCATCCCGACCTCGACCAGTTGATCGATATTTCCGGCGACAAGATGGTGATCGTGGTCGACGCACCGATGTATTCGGAACCACATGACGCGGTGATCATTCCGGCCAAGATGATGGCGGGAAAGATCAAGCGGAAGTGGGAACGTGATGATCCGTACTTCGCCGAAACGGTTGCCCAGGCGACCAAGCACGGCATCACTCTGGAGATCGACAACAAGGTCATCCGTGAAGGCAACAAGGTCTTTGTGTACATGACCAGTTCCGCGCCGAAATACGGTTTGGACAGCTTCAAGGTAAAGATGGGCGACGAGGTGACCGTGGTGGTCACCAACATCGACACCATCGAGGATCTGACCCACGGATTCTGCATCTCCGACTATGACCTCAACATGGAGATCAGCCCGCAGGAGACCGTTTCGGCCACCTTCGTCGCCGACAAGGCCGGCGTCTACTGGTATTACTGCACCTTCTTCTGCCACGCATTGCATCTGGAAATGCGCGGCCGGATGCTGGTGGAGGCTTGATGAACCGTGCGTCTTCCGCCGGAGTCTCGGCTTCGGTGCAAGACGCACTTTCCCGGGGTGGCTCGATGCGCGCGTTGAGCCATTGGAACAACTGGTTGTGTATCGTGACGCTGGCTGTCGCGGCTATCTTCATGCCGCCGACGGCGCATGCCGAAGACGATCTGCAACATGCTGTTGACACCGCGGTAGCGGGTACGGTGTTGAACGTCGCTCCCGGGGTTCATCACGTGCATCTTGTGCTTGATCGATCGGTGACGTTGAACGGTCAACCCGGAGCCATTCTCGATGGAGATGGTCAGGGCGACGTGGTGCGGATCCGCGCCTCCGGCGTCACCGTGCGCAACCTGACCATCCGTAACTCCGGCCGTGATCTCACGGCCATGAATGCGGGGATCTATGTCGAGAAGGGCGTGGACGGCGCGGTCATTGAAAACAACCGAATTCAGGACATCCTGTTCGGCGTGTACCTGGATGGTCCGCAGCACGTGCAGGTCCTGGACAACGTCATCACCGGTATCGCCGAACTGCGCGTGCCCGATCGCGGCGACGGTATCCATCTGTGGAACGATGCCTGGTGTGTGATCAAGGGCAACGATGTGTCCGTTATGCGCGATGGCATCTACGACTACGTGAGTCATGACGATCTGATCGCCGACAACCATATTCACGACGTCAGGTACGGCGTGCATCAGATGTATACCCAACGCGAGGTCTTGCAAGGCAACATCAGCTCGAACAACGTCGCAGGCATGGCGTTGATGAGCTCCGATCACATGCGGGTCGCGGGCAACCATATCTTCAATAATTCCTCCTACGGCATTCTGTTCAACTACGTCACCTATAGCGACATCGACGGTAACGAGATCCACGACATCACCGGTGATCGTGGCGATGGCGAACAGGCCGTCGATGGTGGCGAAGGCAAGGCGCTGTTCGTGTACAACTCTGAGTTCAACCAGATTCACGCCAATACGCTGACTCACTCGACGATCGGCGTCCATATCACTGCCGGCTCGCAGGACAACAAGGTCTACGGCAATGCCTTCGTGAACAATCGCACGCAGGTGAAGTATGTGCAGAACGTTTTCGACGAATGGTCGCTCGATGGCAAGGGCAACTATTGGAGCAATTATCTCGGCTGGGACCTCGATGGCGACGGCATCGGCGACGTGCCGTTCCGGCCCAACGACGGAGTCGATGTGCTGCTGTGGAAATATCCGAGCGCACGGGCGCTGATGTCGAGTCCATCCATCCTGCTGCTGCGCTACGTGCAACGCGCGTTCCCGGTGTTCACGCCACCCAACGTGCAGGACAGCCACCCGCTGATGGGCATCCCCGAAAAATTGCGAGCGAGAGCCCATGACCCACGCCATTGACATCACCTCGCTCGGCAAGCAGTACAAGGGCGTCGCCGCCCTGGTCGGCGTGTCGGCGACGGTATCCATGGGCAAGGTGATCGGCTTGCTCGGTCACAACGGTGCCGGCAAGTCGACACTGATCAAATTGATCCTGGGGCTGATCGAGCCCAGCAGCGGGCACGTCGAGGTTCTAGGCCAATCGCCGTGGGGCAGTCAGGCGGTGGCGCTGCGCCGCCGGGTTGGCTATCTGCCCGAGAGCGTGGCGTTTTACGGCAACCTGACCGGCACCGAAGTCATCACCTATCTGGCGAAACTCAAACGTGCACCACGGCAACAGGTAGGCGAGCTGCTGAAGCGGGTCGGTCTGGACTCCGCCAAGGGTCGTCGTGTTTCCACATATTCCAAAGGCATGCGGCAACGCCTTGGACTGGCCCAGGCCTTGCTGGCAACACCTGAGCTGGTGGTGCTGGACGAACCCACCGCCGGCCTCGATCCTCAGGCCACGCGGGAACTGTACGAAATCGTCGGCGAGTTGCGCACCGAAGGGCACAGTGTGCTGGTGTCTTCGCACGTGCTGGCCGAACTGGAACCGCACATCGACAGTGCGCTGATCCTGCGCCAGGGCGAAATGCTTGCGGCGGGCAGTGTCGGCGAGTTGCGTCGGCAGTCGGGGCTTCCGGAGGAATTACGCAGTCTTGGCCTGGCGCAGACACTCAGGCACGACGGGCGGTTCGAGATCCAGATTGCCGAAGGCGGAAAACTGGATCTACTGCGACGGCTTGCCGCCAATCCGGCGGTCGAGGACATTGTGGTCGAGGAAGCCTCGCTGGCACGCCTGTACGACTATCTCGGCGCGGGTACCAAGCGAGCAGGGGAGCACTCAGCATGAGCAGCATCGCGATCATCGCCGGCAAGGAGTTTCGCGACGATTTCCGCAATCGCTGGACGATTGCCGTGGCCATTCTGTTCGCCGTACTGGCGCTGAGCATTGCCTACTTTGGTGGCGCCGCCGCCGGCAAGGTCGGCTTCACTTCATTTGACGCAACGCTGGCCAGCCTGACCACGCTGGCTGCCTTCGTGGTCCCGCTGATCGGCCTGTTGATCGCCTACGACATGGTGGTAGGCGAACAGGACAACGGCACTTTGCTGCTGGTACTCAGTTATCCGATTTCGCGGATCGAACTGGTCGCCGGCAAGTTCCTTGGCCACTGCGCCGCGCTTGCCACCGCGACCCTGGTGGGTTTTGGCGCCGCGGTGGTGATCATCCAGATCATGCAGCCCGAGGCGCGCACTGCCGCGGCGTGGCTCAATATCGGGAATTTTGTGCTGAGTGCCTCGATGCTCGGGGCCAGCTTTGTCGCGCTGGCCAGCGTGATCAGCGTGACCACCGCCGACAAGGCGCGTGCCGCGGGCCTGGCGCTGGTGACGTGGTTGGCCACGGTAATCATTTTCGATCTTTGTCTGCTTGCCGTCCTTGTCTTGAGTGGCGGCAACTCGTGGGAGCAGTCGGTTTTCCCCCGCCTGCTGTACCTCAATCCGATTGACGTATTCCGACTGATCAACCTGACCATGCTGGGCTCCGGCAGCGGTAACGAGTTGTTCATGGGGATGACCGCGACCCATGTGTATCAGCCCTGGACGCTTTATCTGGCCATGTTGCTGTGGGTCGTGGTTCCCTTTGCGCTGGCCCAGTTCTTGTTCCGTCGGAAGGAAGTATGAAAATCCCCACCTCACATCGGCGCGGCGAACGTGATTGTTTCACGGGTCTGACATGGCTGCTGGTGGCGCTGGTCGTCTTGTTGCTCACTGCCTGTGGTACCAGCCAGGCGCCACCTCCGCAGGCGGCGATCGATATCCACAAAGGCGATGCCTGCGCAGTCTGCGGCATGTATATCGACGCCGGGCCAGGCCCTCGCGCCGAGGCCTGGGTTCAGGGCTACAAGGCTCCGTTGAAATTCGGCTCGACGCGCGATTTCTTCGCCTATGTCCTGGACCCGGAAAATACGGCGAGGCTGCAGCAATTACTGGTGCAGGACAGCGCCCAGATCAATTGGCAACATCCCTCGAATGAGGCGCGGACGTTTGTCGACGCGCGCACGGCTTGGTATGTGGCGTGGCAGCCATTGAGCGGACTGATGGGACCGACGTTTGCGTCGTTTGCCACGCGCCCGGATGCTGAGGCTTTCGTCCGCGCACACGGCGGCGAACTCCTCGGCTTCTCCGAAGTGACTCCGGAATTGACTACCTTGCTGGGATACGTTTGTCCGAGCGAAGGATCGCCGGCATTTGCCTTGGCCAAAAATTGTACGGCGGTATCCCACTCGGACGGTTCATCGTTGCCAGCACCGAATGAGCGCCCGGACCTTCTGCGTAGTGCCAACCGAATACCTGGCGGAATCAGTCCAGCGCAACAAGAACATCAGCACGCGCCGCTCGACGCCAAGACGCACTGACCTGGCGAAATCAGTTGGGATTGGGCCGCGTCGCGATCGCCATGGGGTCGCCAGCATCGGCAAGCAATCGCTGGTGGATTCGGTCCAGTTCGACCATAAATTCCTCACGTGCCTCGGCGGCGAAAGGATTTTCACGCTGGATCGCCCCGAACAAATGGCCGGCGTCACCGCGTACGGCGGCCAGCATGTGCTTCATGCCGTCGAACGAGGGCGGCGCCACCGGCATGCCGTCGTCCACGCCGAGTTCGATCAGCCCCTTGGCGATGAAGAACGCCAGCACATGGGTGCGGGCCATGGCGCGGTCGTGGCTCTCGGGGTTCTGGTCGATGACCTCACAGCCAAGCTCGGCAAACAACCGGCGCGTGCGCTCGGCCGCTTGCGGATGCTCCGTAGCGGCGCAGATCACGGTGCGCCGTGATTCGCCACGGGCCAGGCTGAGCGGACCGAACAGCGGATGCGTGCCGACATGGGGGATCGCGCTGCCCAGCAATTCCGCCATCGCGGTGCACGGATACAACTTGACGCTACCCACGTCGAACACGATCTGCCCGGCATGCAGCCATGGCCGCGCCGCGTGCAACGCCTCACGTATCAGCGGTACCGGCATCGCCAGCACGACCCAAGACGCGCCGTCGAGTGCGGCATGCAGGCTCGGTGCTGCCAGTGCTGATGGAACCTTGGCGTGCGGGTCGTACACGCGTACGTGGTGACCGGCGTGCACCAGCAAGCCGGCGAATACCTCGCCGAAGCGACCGTAGCCGAGCACTGCGAAACGCATGGCCGGAACAGCGCCCGGCTCCGGTAGGTGCACGATGTCTCCCGCCGGTGGCAGCGGATTCATGGCTCGATGCCGGTGATGTCGAGCAAGGCGCGCACGCGACGGGCAAGGAAGTCGAAATAGCGATCCATGTAGTTGATGCCGTTTTCGTGATCGATCAGGAACGGGTTCATCAAAGTATGACGCAGGATGATCAGACGGTCTTCGTCAACATCGAGATTGCTGGTGTCCAGGCCCAGCGCACCGAAGATCCGCGCCGTCTGCTCGAGGCCCAGCATGTCCGGGCGCAAGGTGGTCACCGAGCCGAAGAATTCCTTCGTCTGCAACGGCTGGCGCGGGTCGACGCGCAAGCTGTCGTGCAACTTGCTGACGAACGCGTTGGCCGCTGTCACCGAGGTGTTGCCGCGCGGGTTGAGCGCGAGGCAGACCAGATTGCTGTCCGGCGCGAACGGCACCAGTGCCTGTACGCAGTCGGATAGCTCCAGTGCGAAGCGGCGCGCTCCCGCGTGGAAAGCCTCGGCGGCGCGCACGGTGGCACGTGGCAACCGGCCGAAGTGGACATGGTCCAGTGGCAACACTTTGTGCGTGACGTAGACCGCGGCGGCCGCGGCGCCGGACTTGGAGCCTTCCGGAATGAACTGGCCGAGGTTGCGGTAGCGCGCGAGATAGTCCTTCGGCGTACCGCCGTGGAACACGTAGTCGGCGCGCTCGGCGAGCAGGGCCATCGCGCGGTGGTCGCGGCAGATGAAGGCACCGCTGCCGTAGGGTAGGTAACCGAGTTTGTGCGGATCGACGGTGACCGAATCGGTCTCGCCCAGCACAGCAAACGCGGCGTGCACGGCCGGAGTGGGGAACTGTACGTAGTCGGTGGCGACCTCGTCGCGCGAACGCAGCGAACCATCTTCGTTGCGGAACAGTGTGGCCAGGTAGCCGCCCCAAGCGGCGTCGACGTGAACGGCGAAGTCCAGGCCATGCTGGCGCGAATCGTTGCGCGCGGCCAGCACCGCGTCGATCGGATCGATCGTGCCGTATTCGGTGCCGCCGAGCACGGCCACGCACATCAACACGCCTTGCTGTTCGCGGGCGCAGCGTTCCAGCGTATCGCGCAATGCGGCCGGGTCCAGCCGCATGCTGTCGGTGGATAGCAGTTTGAGCTGATCACGACCCAGGCCGAGCAGCTTCAGCCCCTTGCTCCACGAGTAATGGGCGGTGATCGGCGCCAGCACCAGCGGTACCTTCAATTGTGGGTGTGCGGCGAAAAAACCGACCAGGCCACGCTGCTCGATGCGTTCGTTCTCCACTCGATGCAGCCAGCGCGAGCGATCCGTCGGTGTCTGCGCGGCGAGCCACGCCTGCCACGTCGTTAGCAAGGCGATGCTTTCTGCCTGCGTCAAGTTGAAGGCGCGCCAGTCGTCTCCGGGCAGATCCAGCTCCGGCACCTGCGCCGCGCGCAACGCCACCGGGAATGCTTTCAAGGCCAGCGCCAACCGCAGCGCCTGGTAATTGGCCAGCGTGCCGCCGGAGGTCAGATGGCCGAACGCGCAGGCGTCGAGCGACGGATCATGTGGATAGCCCAGCATGCGCGCCAGCTGCAAGCCGACCTGTACCTCCATATCCACCGTGACCGGCGCAGCGTCCTCGCTGACGTTGTTCGGGTTGTAGGGCAGGGTCAGCATCTGCGCGGCCAGCCCCGGCAGCAGCAGGTCGGATGCCATGTGGCCGATGTAGCGCGGACTGTGGAACGGTACCGATTTTTTAAGCGCAGCGGAAAGGTGGTGCAGCTCCAGCCGCATCCGTGATTCGAAGGCGATATAGTCCGGGTGATGCGTGGCGCCGGTGCCGATCGCCGGCGGATCTTCCGGATGGAAGTTTCGCCGCCAGTACACATGGTCGCGCAGGAACTCGACCATCATTTTTTCCAGCAGGCCGTCGTTCTCGCCATAGGGGCCAAGGAAGCACGCGTCCAGCGTGTGGTCGCGTGGTTCGACGGTGGGAAACGGTTGCGCGGGACTCATGTCAGCCATCCGTACAGCCAGCCGTAGGGATGATGCATGCGCGCCACTCCCAGCATGTACAGGTAAGTAGTCAGCGCTGCCGCGTAGAAAACCAATCGCACCCGGGGTGCGCGCACGCGTTTCATGGCGAGCATGGCGAGCGCCACGTACGCTACCAGCAGCACCAGCTTGGTGGTAAGCCAGCCGTTGGCAAACATCGCGCCAGGCAAGATGCTCACGAGCATCAGGGCCGTGGTCAGCAAGGTGGTGTCGATGGCATAACTGAGCAGTCGCACCGGCACGCGTTGGGCGATACCGGCTTGGCCGACCTGCACCAGCAGGCCGCGCGAGGCGAACAACAGGCCGCTGGCCAGCACGCAGGCGATGTGCACCCATTTGATGTGTGGATAGAACTCGATCACGTAGACACCCTGTTGGTCAGGCGAGCGCGCTATTTGCGCGACAGGTACGGCGTACCGTATCCCATGCGTCGTCGCTGCCCGTCGAATGATCAGGGCACGCCACGTGGCGTGCCCTGATATGCATCACGTCGCAACGATCTCAGGCGCCTTCGAGCACTGCCTGCGGCAGCGTGTCGCAGGCGGCGAGCTGCGGCTTGCGTGCCAACCACAGCGAGGCGACAAACACCGATATCAGCAGTGCGCCGATCGCGAACAAGGTGTCGCCGGGTACACGCATCCATACCAGCAGGTGAACCAGCGGCTGGTCCATGAAGTCGGCGGAACGGGCGAACCAGTAGCCGTGTTGGAGCACCGCCTTCAACTGCAGGATGCCCAGCGGGAGCAGAGTCAGCGCCGCCATCATCGACAGGCCGATGTTGAGCAGCCAGAACGAGCTGCGTAGCCAGCCTTCGCGCCACTGCGCTTCCGGCTTGATGCCGCGCAGGCAGAACAGCATCAGACCCAGGCCGAGCATGCCGTACACGCCGAACAGTGCGGTGTGGCCATGGCTGGCGGTCAGGTTCAGGCCCTGCATGTAGTACAGCGCGATCGGCGTGTTGACCAGGAAACCGAGCAAGCCGGCGCCGACCAGGTTCCAGAAGCTCACCGCCACGAAGAACATGATCGGCCAGCGGTAACGCGCCATCCACGGCGCGGCATGCTGCTTCTTCCAGGTGTCGTAGGCTTCCAGGCCGATCAGCGCCAACGGCACCACTTCCAACGCCGAGAAGCTGGCGCCCAGTGCAATCACCGCCGTAGTTGTGCCGCTGAAGTACAGGTGGTGCAGGGTACCCAGCACGCCGCCAGCCATGAACACGATGGTGGCGAACAGGACGTTGACGGTGGCGCTGGTCACGCGCAGCAGGCCCAGGCGCACGAACAGATAGCTGATCACTGCCGTGGCAAACACTTCAAAGAAGCCTTCCACCCACAGGTGCACCACCCACCAGCGCCAGTATTCGACCATCGCGATATGTGTGTGCTCGCCCCACATCAGGCCGGCGCCGTAGAGCAGGCCGATGGCGACGGTGGACAGGAACAGCAGGCCGACGATCGAGGCGCCTTCTTTGTTGCCGCGCATCGCTGGCAGCAGCGCGCGTCCGACCAGGAACAACCACAGCATCAGTCCGATGAACAGGAAAATCTGCCAGAAGCGACCGATGTCGGTGTATTCCCAGCCTTGATGGCCGAACCAGAAGTTGTACTGCAGGCCCATCTTGTCCATCACCGCGAACCACTGGCCGGCAAACGAGCCGACCACGATGACCAGCAGACATACCCACAAGAAGTTCACCCCGAGGCGCTGGTATTTCGGCTCATGCCCGGAGATCAGTGGTGCGATATACAGGCCAGTGGCCAGCCACGCGGTGGCAATCCACAGCACTGCCAGTTCGGTATGCCAGGTGCGAGTGAGGCTGTACGGCAAATAGTTGGCCAGCGCAAAGCCGTAGGCTTCCTGACCTTCCACCTGGTAATGCGCGGTGGTGGCGCCGAGCAGGATCTGCGCAAGAAACAGGGCCAGCACGGTCCAGAAGTACTTGCCGGTGGCCTTCATCGAGGGCGTCGCCTTGAATTCGGTCAGCGGGTCACGCTCAGGAATGATCGGCAATGGTTCGTGGCTGACCTGGCGGGCGTGATGCCAGCTGAGCAGGCCAATGCCCATGATCATGAACAAAATGCTGAAGACCGACCACAGAAAACTGGTCGGGGTCGGCGTGTTGCCGGCGAGCGGCTCGTACGGCCAGTTCTGCGTGTAGCTCATCGCCTCGTTCGGACGCTGCGTGGAGGCAGCCCAACTGGTCCACCAGAAAAACGCGGTCACGGCACGCCGGTGTTCCATCCCGGCCACGGTGTTCTCGCGCATCGCATAGGTTTCGCGCAACTCATGCGTCGCTGGGTCGTTGCTGAGCAGACTCATGTAGTGCGCCGCCACGGCCTCCATCGCATGCGCACGCAACGCCGACACCGTGATCGTGTCGGTCGCCGGATCGTAGGTATTGGTGCGCAGTTCGTCCTGCACGCGAGCCTTCAGCGGCGCCTGTTGTTGTGCGTCCAGCGACGCGTACGGACCGAGACCCTCGTCGCGTGCCAGCAAGTCCAGCATGGCCATGCTCTCGCGATGCAGCCAGTCCGCGCTCCAGTCCGGCGCCAGCAGTGCACCGTGCCCCCAGATGGAACCGAGCTGCTGACCGCCGATGCTCTGCCAGACCTCGCGACCCACATCCATGTCGGCTCGGGTGTACAGCGGCTGGCCATCGCTGGTGACCACTGCCGTGGGCAGCGGCGGCGCCTGCTGATGGACGACGCTGCCAACCCAAAGCAGCGCGCTAAATGACACAACCAGCAGGGCAGTCAAGCCCAGCCAGAGTTTTCGAGTGGTACTCATTACGCATCTCCCTGAATGGTGCACGCATCCTCTTCGACGGCCGGGTCGCCACCCTTGATGCAAGTCAAGCCGGCACCTGATCCGACCGCGCAAATTGTCGCGGCACCTTGGGCGCGAAACGATGCGTGATGCGGACTGACCTGTGGGGCGGGGAAGGCGTGGCGTCGTCGACGCCAGACGTGTGGACACTCGCCGTACGCCGGTCGCGAGGGTGATGACCCCCGAGACAGTCTGCCGCCATGTTGTCGACACAATTTGCGCGAAGCTTATCGAGAGGGAAGCTGTGTCGATCGCGCACAGCGACCACTCGTCATGCGGCTCGCACGCACGGCGATGCGCCAGCAACCACCCGCACCCCGGGCAAGCCGGGTTGCGCGCACAGCTGGGTCTTGTGGGAGCGCATGTCCACGGCGTCCAAGCTCAACGGCTCGTCGATCAACGGTTCGCCCACGCCGAGGATCACTTTCAATGCCTCGGTTGCCTTCAGGCAGCCGGCCACTCCGGCCCACACTCTGCCAGGAAGCCCGCGCGGAGTTAAACCGTCAACGCACGGCAGACGCTTCAAACGGACGCGTCATTATTCCTCGAAGATGAAGGCGCCGCAGGGAGTCCGTTCTCGGACCAAGGCAGTCGGTCGCCAGGTGGCGAAGGTGATCTTGCCCCCGAGAAAGGCAGTTACACCCGTACTTATACCTGCGTAACTCATACACCCTCAAAAGAGTCGGATAACCACGTCAGCATGCCGACCAGTCTCGCGCCACACCATCGCGCAAGCGCATGATCTTTTGTAAGGTTTGGCCGCTTGTGCAGTCCCGGACCGCGCCCCATACTTGGCGCTACACCCCATTTTTGGGGTCTACTTAGCGTTGAACTAAACCGCTTCGCGGCGGTGGCCCAGCCGACGAGATAGTCGTTGGTTCGGCTCGCGCGGTGGCGATGGGCGCGTGCGTTCACGGGGGGATTCTGGTGATTCTTCGATCCTGATTGGCGCGGGGATGTTCCCGCGTGGATCGAGGAGTGGGATATGAATACGTTACGTCAGCAGATGACGGAAGCGATGGTGCTGCGTGGGTTTGCCGCACGCACCCAGGAAGCCTACCTTGCCTCCGTGACCGCGCTCGCGCGGCATTACCAACGCCCTCCGGACGCGCTCAACGGGGAGCAGTTGCAGGCGTACCTGTTGTTCCTGATCACCGAGAAGAAGTTGGCCTACGCCAGTGTCAATCAGGCGGCCAGTGCGTTTCGGTTTTTGTTCGAGCGAGTGCTTCGGCGTGAGCACGTGCGCCTGGATGTGCCGATGGCCAAGGTGCCCAGGCGGTTGCCGCAGATTCTTTCTCGCGACGCGGTTGCACACTTGATTAGGGCAAGGGCGGCCAGGATCGGTACACGCTGCTGTCGCCGCGGTTGCTTGAGCAATTGCGCCTGTATTGGCGGGTGGTGCATCCGCGCCTGTGGCTGTTTCCCAATCCTCGGGGCAGCGCGCCCATCGATGTCGCGGTGGCGCAGCGCACGTATGGCGCGGCCCGCGACGCGGCAGGCATTCCCGCGCAGGGCGGCATCCACACCTTGCGGCATTGCTTTGCCACTCACCTGCTCGAAGCGGGGGTCGATCTACCCAGTCTGCAGCGACTGCTCGGCCATGGTCAGGTCGGCACCACCATGCGCTATCTGCACCTGGCCCAGCGCCACGTCACCGGCGCCACCTCGCCGTTGGAACTGCTTGATCTGAGGGCATAGCGCGGCACGTGACATGGACGCGACCGCCCATCGTGTGGGGGTGGCCGGTATCCTGCGGCGCTTTGGTCCGGCTTATCGGGCCACGCATGCGCTATCGGGGACCCAGGCCAAGGTCTGGCGTGCGCTCGTCGCCTGCCGCACCGCCGCGCTCGGCGGTCACCTGGAGGCCTGCGACACCTGCGGGTCGATGCGCTTGGTGTATCACTCCTGCCGCAACCGCCATTGTCCGCTGTGCCAGACCCGCGCCAAGGAAGCCTGGCTCGCCCAGCGCCAGCGCGAACTGTTGCCGGTGCCGTATTTCCATCTAGTGTTCACCCTGCCGCACGATTTGAACCCGCTGATCGGGCAACAGCCGCGCGCGATCTACGACGCGCTGTTCGCGGCGGTGTCGGCCACCCTGACCGAGTTTGCGGCTAACCCGCGCTGGCTCGGCGGTACCCTAGCCTTCTCGCTGATCCTGCACACTTGGAAACAGGACTTGGGCCGACACGTACACCTGCATGCGCTCGTAGCCGGTGGTGCGCTCGCGGCGGATGGACAATGGATCGCGGCCCGGCGCGGGTTCCTGTTTCCGGTCCGCGCGCTGTCGCGGGTGTTCCGCGGCAAGTTCGTGGCGGCCCTGACGCAGGCACGGGCCACCACGCTGCGCGATGTGGCCGCGCTCACCGATACGCCGTGGCGTACGCTGCTGGCACGCCTGCACGCGCACCCGTGGGTGGTCTATGCCAAGCAGCCGCTAGGCGGACCCGAGCAGGTGTTGGCCTACCTGGGCCGCTACACCCACCGGGTCGCGATCTCCAATGAGCGCATTGTGGCGATCGATCGCGACGAGGTGGTCTTTCGGGTGCGCGCCGATCCAACCACGGGCAGCAAACGCAGCGTGCGTCTGGACGGCGTGAGGTTCATCGCGCGCTTCCTGCTGCACGTCCTGCCCAGCGGGTTCAAGCGGATCCGTCACTACGGTTTGCTGGCGGCCAGGCACAAGGCGCAGCGCTTGGCCGCCGCACGCCAGGCCCTGGCGGCGCCACCGCCCGATCCGGTCGTCATCGAGTCCGTCGCCCAGTTCATGCAGCGGGTCGCGCACCTCGACGCGAGCGCCTGTACCCATTGCCATAAAGGCCACTTCATCGTGATCGGACCCCTGCCGCCGTTGCCGGCATCGGCGAGCTCGGCACGCGGACCGCCATGCGTCTAGCCATTCACCACCGCCATGCGTCGCCATGCCATCGCCCAAGCAACGGGTGGGCCCACCTGCGTGCACGCGCACAGCCATCGCATCGACACCCGCCTTTTTGGCTCGATCCAGGCCGCTCCAACCGCCGCCCCTGGACTTCCAGCACCCGCGCATCCAGCCAGAACACACCGCCAACCCCGTCCATGCACGTCCGTATCGCTTGCGCCACCGCCGCCCAAACCTTACATTCCCCATAGTCGCCGCCCCCGTGGCGGTTCAGTCCAACGAGGTTTAT
>CAJDWH010000012.1_pt1 | contig 26192 bp, 27 predicted proteins | sample 7391531 | NCBI WGS metagenome assembly CAJDWH01 (sample SAMEA7055715, study PRJEB34461) | soil metagenome | biome: terrestrial ecosystem; feature: Peninsula; material: soil | place: Antarctica | collected 2016
GCAACTGGTGCGGCTATAGCAAATCCATGTGGAACATGGTGGCCGGGGACGGAATCGAACCGCCGACACGGGGATTTTCAATCCCCTGCTCTACCAACTGAGCTACCCGGCCAGAAACTGGATTTCCACTGACGATCGCGTGGATCAACGATGTTGCGTGGAGCCGCGCATTAAACCGAATACGCGGGGTTTCGTCAAGATGCGGTGTCCGGTGGGGTGAAGCCGGCGGCCTGGGCGACGTCGCCGCCGAACAGGAAATTCTCCATCTGTTCGGCGAGGTATTTGCGCGATTTCGGGTCGAGCGGGCTGAGTCGGTATTCGTTGATCAGGGTGGTCTGGTGGGTCAGCCACTGTTGCCACGCTTGTTTGGAAATCTCGGCGTAGATGCGCTGGCCGAGCGGGCCGGGCCAGGGGGCGAAATCGAGGCCTTCGGCGTCGATACCGAGCTTGCTGCAGTGGAGGGTGCGGCTCATGGTGTCATTCCTGTACAACCTGCGTGGACGGGCAGAGGGTTCGGCGGCGCTGCGTGTGCAGCAGCTATTCGGCTTGCGTCGTTGATCGGTAGCGACAGGCATGCAGAAGACAAGCGGCTGCAGTGTGGCGACGCCGAGACCTCGACCGATTATCGGCGAAAACGCGCAGGCCTGTCGTGCGGGTGGTCGTGGGCAGGGTGTGTGGGCCGGTCGCGATGGCTGACCGGCACTGTCTCGTGCTGTTGGCTTGTAGCGCGCGCCAAGGCCACTGGTGGACACGCGCTGGGCTTACCCGGTGCGGTGCTGTCAGTCGTCTCGGAGAATGCCTGCGCGGAGGCCTTTACGCGGCCGCCTGCTTCCCGTTGGCGGAGGCGTAAACCTGGTCGGCCCACTGGGTTGCACCCAGGTAGACAGTCGCCATGCGCTGGATGCGTTGGGGCGTGGCGAACTCGCTGGTCATCTCGCCGGCTTCCCAGGTGAGGATCTGTTTCAGCATCGAACCGAACGGACCGCTGTGGTCGGTCAGGGCGTCGCTTACTTCGGGTACCAGCCTCAAATGACTCAGAAGGAACTCCATTGGCGCGCACATCAGGGTGTCCAGCAACGAGAACAGGCCAACCGTGAACGCGGTCTCAGGAGCCCCATTCGGCATCCCGGCCGCCAGCTTCTCGCACATGTGGGCGCGGATCAGTGCGGCACGCAGGAGTTCCGGCGGTTGATCCTCCATGCTGCACAAGGACATGGTGTGGATCCAGTTGCGCATGCGGGTGACGCCGAAGAAAATCGCAGCTTGCTGCACTGAATTCAGCTGGCGGGGCAGGGCGAAATAGGCGGAGTTCACGCAGCTGAGCAGCTTGTAGCTGAGCACCGCATCATCACGAATGATGTTACCCAGTTCGACCGGGCCGGGATTCTCCTGCTGCAAGGCACCTATCAAGCGCATCATGCTCATGCGGTTGCCGGTCAGTACGGGCACGGCGACCGGCTGCGGCATCAGCAGGTAACGGCCCTGGATCCCCTGCACCGGCAATTCGAGGCAGCGTTCGTAAGTGGAGTGGTCGTTGACCTGACCGATCACCACGCGCAGACCGCGGGCGTGGAGAAACTCGGTACGCTCTTTCAGGAGCTCAGGCGTAAGCAGGCTGGCGTCCAGTCTTACCAGTTGCACCATCTGCAGCAGATTCTGCAGCGAGCGACTTGCCTCCAGATCGATATCGCCGGCGTCAAGCAGAAGCTGGCAACCGCGCTCCGCCATCTGCTGCAGCTGCTTCATCAACGCCTGGTCGTCGGCTACCGATGGCTGCAGCACCACGCCGAGGCGGGGTTGATGCAACAACACGTCGGAGTCCTCGGGCAGCAATTCGGAGGGCAGGTTGAGGAACGCACGGTTGCCACGGACCAGTCGGGTCAGCGAGCCATCGGTGATCGTCGACAGCACGCTGCGAAGCAGCTGTTCCTCGTCGCCGGGCTCCCGGTGGAACACGATTTCATAGGCAAACAGATTGCGCTCGCGATCGAGCATGGGCGTGCGCAGTACCGGCAACGGAGTACTTGCCTGGTTGTGCTGCGCGCCGGCGCGGGCCGGCTGGGCCGAGGAAGCGATAGGGGCGGTGTGGAGGTTGCTCATGAGAGTCATCACGGTTGGTGCGAGGGCAAGCCAGCGGCTACCTCGCTGTCAATGGGGGAGTTGCCTGCGGGGAGAGCTGGTGGAGTCGTGATGCTTCATGTCGAGGTTATGCGGCTGCGAGTACCTGGGAACGCAGGCTGCCGTGCAGTTCGCCGGAGCGGCCGTAGAGTTCGCTTTCCCCGGAGTGTCCGGTGAGTATCGCGAGCGCCTGGCGCACCTGCGCAAGGCGCTGGTTGACGGCGCTGCCGTTGCGCTGGTTGAGTGTGTGGCCATGCCGCAGCGACTGCACCACGCGTGCCCATTCGGGTTCCAGCGCAGCATGCCTGGCGGGTTGCTCACGGCACAGCAACTGGCGCTCGGCGTCGAGCCGTTCCAGTTGCTGCATGAGTGCCTGCTTTTGGGAGCCAGCTTGGTCCAGTGCTTCGGCGCTGGTAGTGTCCAGCGCGGTGCGCTCGGCTTCCAGTACGGTGAGCAATTGGTCGGCGGCCCGCTGCATGTCGTCCAGAACGGACGCGAGCGCATCGTTCAGTTCGTTCTGCAGCGGTGTATTCATGCCTTGTCCGTACCGCCGAGTTGCTGATCCATGGCGATCATGCGATCGGCGATCCGGCCGGCATCCACCTTGTAGCTGCCATCGGCGAGCGCACGGCGCACCTCATCCACGCGCTTGGCGTCGATCGGAGAGGCATCGTTCTGACGTGCCACTTCCTGCAGTGCCCGCGCCGAATCGGTCAACTTCAGCTGATCGCTGTTGCGCGATGGCGCCGCGGCGGTATCAGCCGGCGCGGCCGTGCTGGCCGAGGAGCTGTTGCCCGGGTTGTTGGTGGCCTGCGGAAACTTCGGCAAACCGTTGTTTGTAATTGTCGTATTCATGGATCCATTCCCACTGGAGTGTGCCCTGTAACTGGATAATCGGCGGGTTTCGCGAAAACTTTAGGGTCGGTTCGAAAGATCGACGAACGGATGTCGGCATTGGCTGGTGTCATGGCAAGGCCACCACCACGCCAGGTGCGTTGACCATGGCGTCGACGACGCGGCCTGAGCTCGCATTGCGCACCCGCAGGCGGGCGCCATTGTCGCCGCTGCCCAGCGCCACGCCCTCGGCGCGGACCTCGATGCCGCCAAGCCGAGCCAGCACTTGCACATGGTCGCCGGCGCGCACCATGCGTCGTCCACCCAGTGTAGCGGGGGTCAGCACCGTATCGCGGGCCACGGCGCGCGACAGCGAGCGGCCTGCAATCTGCTGGAAATTTTCGAGATAGCCATAGCCGAGCCGGGTTACGTCACGCTCTTCGGCGTGCACATCGGCAGCGCCGATGCCGTCGCCGCGCAGCAGGGCGCGGCTGCTCACCAGCACGCTGCGGAACAGCTTCATTCGCAGCGGTACGCGCACGGTCCAGCCACCGGCATCGGGGCATTGCACCGGGACGGTCATGCGCGACCGGGCCTGGGCCTGGTCGGAAATAATGGCGCGCAATGGCTGCCCGCAGGCGGCCAATTGCAGCCGCAGGTCCAGTGGCTCGCTGCTGACTTCGATGCGGCTAGCCGGCTGCGCGTAGTGGTCACGTACCGCCCGCTCGGCGGCTGTGCGCAAGTCGTCCAGCGACTGCGTGCTGGCGGGTGCGTCCGTCGCCCACGCGTGGCCCGGCATGCCAAGACACAGCATGAGGACCATCCCGGCGGATGCGATGAAAGGGCGAAGCGTCATGCGTCGGCCAACAGCGTGCCGAGCTGGGCCAGCAGGGCGTCCTGTCCGGCTTCGAGCTTCTGTGCCAGTTCGTTGGCCTGATCGCGTTGTCCGTCGTTGAGCAGGGCAACGAAGCGGTTGCCCTGTTCGCTCAGCTCCGCACCGGCACTGCTGAATGCTGCGGTGTCGCCCGACCCACACTTGGCTAGCCGATCGACGCTGCGCATGAGTGCATGGGTATCGAACCAGCGTCGGTCCAGCGCGGCAGGTTCGAGCAGAGCCAGTTCCATGGCCTGGCGCAGGTTCAGGGCTGCTTCGCGCACGGTCAAGCTGAGGCTGGCGGGGTCGTTGCCGCTCTCGCCTTCCAGCCAGTCCAGGCCCAGTCGGTGCGCCAGCAGGGCGGCGCGGTGCAGCGATTCGGACTGTCGCCGCGCCTCGTTGCTGCGGCGCTGCAGCGCGCCTAGCGCCGCTTGTGCCGCGGTGACGCGTGCGTGCTGTGTGTCGTGATTCTGTTGCAGGGCGTGGATACGCTCGCTGGCGGTACGCAGCGTGGTGCTGCCTTCGTCGAGCAAGCTGCTGGACTGGGTCACTCCGGCTTGCGCGCGCTTGAGTTGTTCCAGACCATGGCTTACGTCGCCATCGAGCTGCAGCGAGAAGTCGCCGATCGTGCCGGTGACGGTCTCGATCTCGGTTGTGGTCAGCGCGGTTTTCTCGGCCAATTGCTTGACCTCGTCGGCGACCACGGCAAATCCGCGCCCGGCGTCGCCTGCACGGGCGGCCTCGATCGCGGCGTTCAAGGCCACCAGGTTGGTCTGATGGGCGATTTCCTGCACCGTGCCCGTCAGCTTGCGGATCTGCGCGACCTGTTCGGCCAGTTTGCTCTGGTTGCGGTTCATGGCTGTCAGCGCTGTACGCAGCAGCCGCAGCTTGCCGTCCAGTTCCCTGACGCCGTCGGTACCGGCGCTGCCGGCCTTGCTGGCCTGGTCCAGGTCGGTGCCGATCTGCTGCAGTGCCGTCGAGATCCCGGCGCTTCCATCCGTCAAGCGATCGACGCTGGTCCGGCTGTCGACAGAGGCCTTTTCCAGTGCAGTTTGTTCGCGCGAGAGTTGCCGCACCGAGCCGAGCACCAAGCTTTGCTGTTCCATCGTCTGCAACGCCACCGACGAGGGTGGCCGACTGGCAACGCGGGCAAGCAGTGGAGCCAGCGCCAGTGCGGCGCGGGGATACTTGCGGCGTAGCACGCCGACTTCCTCATCGTTGCCTTGGGCGGCGGCCTCCACGAGGGCGGCGATGTGATGGTTCCAGATCAGACTCATGAGGCGGACGTCATCTTCAAAAGGGGGTACAGCTGTTGCATCGTCAAAAAGCTTCAAAACTTGAGCAAGCAAGTCACGTGCCAGTGCCTGGGAGCCTGTCGGGCTTTGGTGGTCGAGTCGAGAATTCGGCTGGGTGCGGACAGATTCTCGCCGGTTCGCAGGTCCATAGTGGTTCTATGGACCAAGAATCGGCGGAAATATGGACCACTCGGGCGGATTCGCAGGCCGGCCAACCAAAGTCCGACAGGCTCCTGGGCTAAAGCCTGCGGCCACGCGGTCGATAGCCATGCACACACCGTCGCCCCGGCGGCAACGCATCTTGAGGAGGCCGCATGGCCGGCACATTGCTGGAAAAGGTGGAGCGGCAGACGCGGCTGGCTGGCCACAACCGGGTCGCCATGCTGTTGTTCCGGCTGGGTGACGAGCAACTGTTCGGCATCAACGTGTTCAAGGTGCGCGAGGTGCTGCGCCGCCCGCCAATGGAACGCATGCAGGGCGTGCACGAGTTGATGGCGGGCAGCTGCGACTACCGCGGCCAGACCATTCCGGTGATCGATCTGGCTGCGGCGCTGGGCTATGCGCCGTTGCGCGATGTCGCATCGGCACACTTGATGGTGACCGAGTTCAGCCGCTCGGTGCAGGGTTTTCTGGTCGCCGACGTGCAGCGCATGGTGCATTGCGAAGGCGAATCCATGGCCGCGCCGGCCTCGTCTCTCGGCTTCGGCTCGCGGGTGAATGCGGTGACTCGCATCGATGGTGCGTTGCTGGCCGTGGTCGACGTGGAACATGTGTTGGCGAGTATCGATCAGGTGCCGGTCGAGCTGTCGAACCAACTCCAGCGTGAGGCACGCGGGCGCTCCCTGTCGCAGCGGCGCGTGATGATCGTGGATGACTCGGGCATTGCCAGGCGACGCGTGGTCAAACTGCTCAAGCAGATGAATATGGAGTGCCTGGTAGCCAAGGACGGGCGCGAAGCCTTGGAACGATTGCTTGAACTGGCAGAAGGCGATCCGGCCAATGCGATCGAGTTGGTGGTGTCGGATATCGAGATGCCGCGACTGGACGGATACGCATTGACCCGGGCCATCCGCGAGTCGCCGCGGCTGCGCCGGACCAAGGTTGTGCTGCACAGTTCGCTCAGCGGTTTGTTCAACGAGGCGATGATCAAGGAGGTCAAGGCTGACCGTTTCGTCGCCAAGTTCCAGCCTGATCAACTTGCGCAGGCGGTGATGGAGCTGTTGCCGGAGACCTCCGCAGCGCCAGCGCTCTGACGCCTGGACAAGCCGGCGCGCAGGCGTCAACAAACCGTCTTTCAGTACGTCGAGGCTGTAGATGGTTTTGCTTGTGTGACATAAAAGACTGCGAATTCAAGCGTTTATAGCTTGTGGCATGCAAATTGCCTTTTGCTCCGTGCAGCAACAGCACGCGGAGCGAAACCATGATTCCAGGCACCGACAACCTATTTGGCATCCACACCAAGGCGCTCGACGTATGGCAGCGCCGGGCCAGGCCGCCGAAGGGCTGGCCTATCGCGTGCCCACCCAGCCAAGCATGGACGGTAATACCGTCGACGGCCAGGTTGAGCAGGCCGCGTTTGCCGCCAACGGCGTGCACTACCAGGCCAGTCTGTCCTTCATCACCGCGCAGATCCGCATGTTGCGCACTGCCATCAGCGGGGGCTAAGGCTGATGTCGCTCTTTTCCATTTTCAACGTAGCCGGCTCCGGCATGGCTGCGCAGTCGACGCGACTGAACACGGTGGCCAGCAATCTGGCCAACGCCGACAGCGTTTCCAGCACGGCCGAAGGCGCCTACCGCTCGCGCGAGCCGCTGTTCGCCGCGGTGAAAAACCAACTTGATGCGGGCAGGAATGCCGCCGGCGAAGGCGTGCAGGTGCTCGGCATTACTGAGAGCCAGGCCGCCATTCCCAGCCGCTACGAGCCTGGGAACCCGCTGGCGAATGAAGAGGGTTACGTCTTCGCCAGCAACGTCAACCCGGTCGACGAGCTGGTCAACATGATCTCGGCCTCGCGCTCGTATCAAAACAACGTCGAAGTGATGACCTCGACGCGCCAGTTGATGCAGAAAACGCTGGATCTCGGCAAGTGAGGCACATCCCGATGAACAAGCAACCGTACGCAGCAGCGAGGAACGCGGCATGAGCGACATGGCAATAGGTGGCGTGGCTTCGAGTGCCGCGCAAGCGGCCAGCCTGGGCAAGGAGAAGACGCTGAAGCAGGCGGATTTTCTGAGCTTGCTGGTGCAGCAGATGCGCAACCAGGATCCGACCAAGCCGGCCGACTCCTCGCAGATGGTCAGTCAACTGGCACAGATCAGCCAGGTGTCGGCAACCCAGGCGCTGCAGACCTCGTTCGACGCTCTGAGCCAATCGATGCAGGGCAACCAGTTGCTGCAGGCCAGCAGCATGGTAGGTCGCAGCGTGGTGGTTCCTTCCGCAGCCGGCACCTTGCAGGACGCGGGCCTGGACGGTGCGGTGAACGTTCCGGAAAGCGGTGGTGCGGTGCTCGTGCAGATCACCGACATGGACGGCAATGTGCTGCGCTCGATCAACCTGGGCACGCCTGGGGAGGGGCTTACGCCATTCCATTGGGACGGCAAGGGCGAAGACGGCGCTGAACTTCCCAAGGGTGCTTATGGCCTCAAGGCCCAGGTGGGCAACACCGCGGTCGATACCTACGTGATCGGTAGGGTCAACGGCGTGGGCATGACCGGCGCTGACGGTGCCTATCTGGATGTGGACGGTTTTGGTGGGGTCCTGCTGAGTCAGGTCGCGCAGATCAATTGACGGGCCCGTCGGGCTCCAACACACAGGAATTACGCAGATGGCTTTCAATATTGCACTGAGCGGTCTCAACGCGGCGTCCAAGGACCTCGAGGTCACCGCCAACAACATCGCCAACACCGGCACCACCGGGTTCAAGGGCTCGCGCGCCGAGTTTGCCGAACTGTTCAATGCCGCCGGTCCCAACCTCAGCTCCAGCCAGACCGGCAGCGGCGTGCGCCTGACCAACGTGGCACAGCAGTTCACCGCCGGCAGCGTGGAAACCACCAACAACAGCCTGGATTTCGCCATAAGCGGTGAAGGTTTTTTCACCCTGCACGACGGCAAGGGTTACTCCTACACCCGCGCCGGTGCGTTCCAGAAGGACCCCAACGGCTTTGTGATCAATGCCAACAAGCAGCGCTTGCAGGTGTATCCGCCGACGCCGAATGGTTTTGACAACAGCACCATGGTCGATCTGCAACTGATCACTTCGCAGAACGCAGCCAAGGCCACCAGCGCGGTGCAGATGTCGCTCAATCTGCCCTCAGACGCCACCGCGCCGATCAATGCATTCGATCCGATCAACGACCCGGACAGCTACAACCAGTCCACCCCGTTCACGGTTTACGACTCGCTGGGTGCCACCCACAACGGCACGGTCTATTACGTCAAGGACGCGGCCGCCAACACCTGGGGTGCCAACCTCTTTATCGACGGCACGCCGGTCGGTGCGGCGCAGCCGCTCACCTTCAACAGCAGCGGCGCGCTGGTGGTCCCAGCCAACGGCAAGCTGAACTTTCCGGGTGTGGTCGTCAGCCCGGGTTCGGATCCGATGCAACTGACCCTGGACATGGCCAAGGCCACCCAGTTCGGCAACACCTATGGGGTGACCGCGATCAACCAGGACGGCTATCCCACCGGCACTTTGTCGAACATCGACGTGTCCAGCGAGGGCGTGGTGCAGGCGAAGTATTCCAATGGCCAGACCACGTCGCTGGGCCAGCTGGCGATGGCGAAGTTCTCCAACGATCAAGGCTTGCGCCAGCTCGACAACACCAACTGGGCAGCCTCGTTTGACTCCGGCACGCCAGTGATGGGCTCGGCCGGCAGCGGTACCTTCGGCGGCGTGCAGGCCGGTGCGCTGGAAGCTTCAAATACCGCCGATCTCACCGCGCAATTGGTCAACATGATCAAGGCGCAGCGCAACTACCAGGCCAATGCGCAAGTGATCTCGACCGACAACCAGCTGACCCAGACCATCATCAATATCCGCAACTGATCCGGCGTCGGCGCGAGCCGAAATCACCGGCAAGAAAATCGAGGTGTAATTCGTGGACAGATCGCTGTACGTAGCCATGACCGGTGCCACGCAGATGATGCGCGAGCAGTCCGAGGTGGCGCACAACCTGGCCAACGCCGATACGGTGGGCTTCAAGGCGCAGATGTCGGCCTTCCAGCCATTGACGGTGCAGGGGCCGGGCCTGCCCACGCGGATCAACGGCGTGGCTCACGGCCTGGGCGTGGACATGCGCGAAGGCGGCCAGATCGAAACTGGCCGCGAGCTGGATGTGGCTGTGCAAGGCACTGGCTGGATTGCGGTGCAAAGCGCGGACGGCAGCGAGGGCTACACCCGTGCCGGTGAGTTGCGTCTGACCTCGGATGGCTTGCTTACCGACGCTCGCGGCAATCTGGTGGTGGGTGAAGGCGGCCCGATCAGCGTGCCGCAGAGCAGTCAGATGAATATCGGCGCGGATGGCACAGTGTCAGTGGTTCCGATGGGACAGTCGCCGGAAACCATCGCGGCGGTCGGTCGCATCAAGCTGGTCAATCCGCCAGCGGACCAGCTCTCTTTGGGCAGCGACGGCCTGATGCACCTCAACGAGGGCGGCGTCGCGGCTTCAGATCCGGCGGTCGGCCTGAAATCCGGCGTGCTGGAGTCCAGCAACGTCAACCCCTCGCAGACCCTGGTGCAGATGATCCAGCTGTCGCGTCAGTACGAACTGCAGATCCGCGCGATCCACAGTGCGGACGAAAACGCGCAGTCGGCTTCACGCCTGCTGCAGATGACTTGATCCAGCGCATTTGCGCGAATTTTTATAAAGACATCCAGACGTCCAGACGGAGTCCATTGATATGTTTTCATCCTTGTGGGTAGCCAAGACCGGCCTCGATGCGCAGCAAACGCGCATGGACGTCATCTCCAACAACCTCGCCAACGCCAATACCACCGGTTACAAGAGCGCACGCGCTTCGTTTCAGGATCTGGTTTATCAGAACCTGCGCCAGCCAGGCGGCCAGACCACCGAACAGACCCAGTCGCCCTCGGGCCTGATGCTGGGCACCGGCGTGCGCGTGGTCGGCAGCGAAAAGCTGTTCACCCAGGGCAACATCGAGCAGACCGGCAACTCCCTGGACGTGGCTGTGCAGGGACGCGGATTCCTGCAGGTGACGATGCCCGACGGCACCATTGCCTACTCGCGTGACGGTTCATTGCATATGGACCAGAACGGCCAGATCGTCACCGCCAACGGCTATGCGTTGGACCCGGCGATCAGCGTACCGGCCAATGCGCAAAGCATCACCATCGGCAGCGACGGCACGGTCAGCGTGAGCTTGCCTGGACAGGCTGCTACGCAGCAGGTCGGCACTGTGCAACTGGCGGATTTCATCAACCCGGCCGGTCTGCAGCCCAACGGCGACAACCTTTATCTGGAAACTGCCTCCAGCGGCTCGCCGCAAATCGGTCAGCCGGGCCTGAACGGTCTGGGCACGCTGGCGCAAGGTGCATTGGAAAGCTCGAACGTCAACGTGGTCGAGCAGATGGTCAACATGATCGAGACCCAGCGCACTTACGAGATGAACTCCAAGGCAGTGGCCGCGGCGGATTCGATGCTGCAGTTCCTCACCAACAAGACCTGAGACATGCCGAGATGAAGAATCGTTTGTACTTCCCTCTGGTGCTGTGCGCGCTTGCCGTGATGGCCGGCTGTGCCAGTGCGCCGCGCGCGCGCGACGATGCCCAATGGGCACCGACGCCGCCGCCGGTGCAGGCCGCCGCTCCGGCCATGGCCGACGGTTCGATTTATCACGATTCACAGAACATGGAGCTGTTTACCGACCCGCGTGCCCATCGCGTGGGCGACATTCTCACCGTGGTCCTGGTCGAGAGCACGCAAGCCAGCAAGAAGGCCACCACCAGTACCAGCAAGACCGACAAGGCTGCGCTCGCCTCACCCACCGTGCTCGGACATGCGTTGTCGGTCGGCGGCAAGCTCGCGGACATGGAACTGAGCGGTGAGCGCAGTTTCGACGGCGCTGGTTCCAGCAGCCAGAGCAACCAGCTCACCGGGCAGATCACCGTGACCGTCGCCCAGCGCCTGAGCAACGGCAACCTGATGGTGCGTAGCGAGAAATGGCTGACCATCAACCAGGGCCAGGAACTGGTGCGCGTGTCAGGCATCGTGCGCCCGCAGGATATCGGCCAGGACAACGTGGTGCCTTCCACCCGCGTTGCCGACGCGCGCATCAGCTATACCGGCCGCGGCACGCTGGCCGACGCGAACTCGCGCGGCTGGTTGTCACGCTTTTTTAATTCAAAATGGATGCCGTTCTGATGAACACGCGCGCCCGTGCCGCCGTTGTAGGAGCCCGCTTGCGGGCGATGCTTCTGCTCTGGATGCCAAAACGAAAAGCATCGCCCGCAAGCGGGCTCCTACGAAAAATGAGGCTTGCGGTGGGGGTGTGCCTCCTCGTCGCGGCGCCTGCGCATGCCGACAAGATCCGCGACCTGGTGCAAGTGCAGGGCGTGCGCAGCAACCAGTTGATCGGCTACGGCCTGGTAGTTGGCCTGGATGGCTCCGGTGACCAGACCACGCAGGCGCCGTTCACGACGCAAAGCCTGGAGAACATGCTGCAGCAGTTCGGCATCACGGTGCCGGCCAACGCGCGACCGCAATTGAAGAATGCTGCCGCGGTTATGGTGACGGCTGATCTGCCGGCGTTCGCCAAGCCTGGCCAGAACATCGACGTCACCGTCGCCTCGATCGGCAATGCCAAGAGCATCCGTGGTGGTCAATTGTTGATGGCGCCGTTGCGCGGTGCCGACGGCAATGTTTACGCGGTAGCGCAGGGCAGCGTGGTCGTGGGCGGCGTCAGCGCGCAGGGCAAGAGCGGCTCCAGTGTGCAGGTGAACATCTCCGCCAGCGGCCGCATTCCCAACGGGGCGTCGGTCGAGCGAGTGGTGGCCTCGTCGTTTTCTGCTGGCGGCGATCTTATGCTGAACCTCAATACTGCGGACTTCACCACTGCCACGCGGATCGCCGCGGCCATCAACAAGGTTTACGGTGCGGGCACCGCCCAGCCAGTAGACGGAGGCACCGTGTCGGTGCGTGGTCCGCAGGACGCCGCGCAGAAAGTGGCTTGGCTGGGCGACATCCAGAGCCTCGACGTGCAGCCGGGCGACGCTCCGGCGCGGATCGTGGTCAATTCGCGCACGGGTACCGTGGTGATCGGCTCGGACGTTCGCGTCACTGCGGCTGCGGTGGCACATGGTGCGATCCAGGTGACGATTTCCGAACAGCCGCAAGTCAGCCAACCCGCGCCATTCAGCCAGGGCCAGACTGCAGTCGTGCCCAGCAGCAGCGTCCAGGTCAGCGAAGAGGGCGCGCACATGTTCACGTTCGGCCCTGGCGTGAGCCTCGATGCCATCGTCCGCGCCGTGAACCAGGTCGGCGCTACGCCGAGCGATTTGATCTCGATCCTGCAGGCGCTGAAACAGGCTGGCGCGCTTCATGCAGACCTGGTCGTGATCTAGGAGTCTGTTCATGACCTTCATGTACCCCGCGTTGTCGTCGAGTTGCCGCCCGGTGGTAGTGCGCGGCGCAGCGTCTGACTGGCCGTCAGACCAAGCCACGCGCTGCCGCTCGACGGCAACCCTTCGGGCCGGGGCTGTTTGCGCGCATGCCGGCGTCATCATTCGGTCGTGGACGGATGGTCCACTTCCTCGTTCTTTCTTGCCCTGCGCGCAAACAGCTTCCGGCGCGGGGCACATGAAGGTCATGAACAGACTCCAACGGTGACGAAATCATGACGCCTATCAACAGCACATCGCCCGCGCTGGATACCTGGACCGAACTGTCCGGGTTCCAGCAGTTGCGTGCGCAGGCGCGCGACGACGGTGGCAAGGGCGCGCTGCCGGCGGTGGCCAAGCAGTTCGAGGCGATCTTCACCCAGATGATGCTGAAGTCGATGCGCGACGCGAATGCCAGCATGGGCAGCGACATAGCCGGCAGCGAGCAGGCCAATTCCTATCGCGACATGTTCGACCAGCAGTTGTCGCTGAGCCTGGCCAATGGCCATAACGGTTTGGGTATCGCCAAGATGCTGGTGCGCCAGCTCGGCGGCAAGGTCGATCCGGCAGAAGCTGCGGGTTTGGCAGGCAACGGGTTGCCGGTGCCCACCACCAGTGTGTTGAACGCCAACGTCCGTGCCTTGCTGCAGTTGGGATCCGATCGTCCGACGCGCGAGGGTAGTGATGTCTCGGTGCTGGGCGACGGCATGCCATCCACCGCGGCTGCCGGTTCATCGTGGCAACACACGCTCGATCGCATGGCGCGAGGGGCGATGGATGTGGCCGGTGTCGCTACCAAAGTATTGCCCGGTGGCGATCCGGTGAGCTTCGTGCGCGCATTGGCGCCGCACGCGGCGGTGGCGGCGAAGAAGCTCGGCGTGTCGGTACGCGCGCTGCTGGCGCAAGCGGCGCTGGAAACCGGCTGGGGCAAACATTTGCCCAGCCATGGCAATGGCAACAGCAGTTTCAATCTGTTCGGCATCAAGGCTGGCAGCAGCTGGGGCGGCGACAAGGTCAGCGTGGCCACGCTCGAATATGAGAACGGCGTGGCAGTGCGCAAACGCGATGCGTTCCGTGCCTACGATTCGCCCTCCGAGTCGTTTGCCGACTATGCGCGATTGATTGCCGACAGCCCGCGTTATGCGCAGGCGCTGGGGCAGGGCGAGAATATCGCGGGCTTCGCGCGTGGTCTGGTGCACGGCGGCTACGCCACTGATCCGGCTTACGTGGCCAAGATCACGGCGATCGCCAACAGTGCGCAGATGCGTGAGGCGTTGGCCAGTTTGCACTCGGGTGGGGGTGCGGAGTGAGTGTCATCACCGCCGCCGGTGTCGCTAAGGATTACTGCAAAGAGCTTTCGTCTGCCTGCGGCAGCCGAGTCACTTTTCTCTTGCGTGGCCAAGAGAAAAGTAACCAAAAGAGAAGGCCACCCCACTTGGCGTTTGCCGGGCTTCCTGCCCGGCAAGTCCGTGAGCCGGGGTCGGGCTTTTCGACAGCACATGCTTGTGCTGGCGAAAAGGAATCGGCCTCCTGCCGATTCCCGCTGCGCGGCCTTTCGACCCCGACTCACCGCCGCACAGGGGCCACGGGTAGAGCAGCGGGCCACCGGGCAACTGCTCCTGCGTTGCCTCAACTCGGGCATCCATGCCCTCGCCATGGCCCGCACTCATGGCGTTCGCTGTGCGAACGCAGAGCAGGTCACCGGCTGCTCCCGAGTCCTCGCTTCCTTAGCGTTCAAGAGAACGTTCCGGCCGCCGTTACCGTCACTACGTATCGCGCAATCCCGGCGGTGCCCCAGTTGTTGAGGATGTTCCATGGCTGACATGCTTTCTACCGGTGTGTCCGGGCTGCTTGCCTCGCAGATCGGGCTCAGTACGGTTGGCCACAACGTGGCCAACGTGAATACCGACGGCTACAGCCGCCAGTTGGTGTCGTTCGGTGCCCGGCTGCCTGAAGGGCAGGCCGGCTTCTATGTCGGCACCGGCGTCAACACGGTGGCGGTGCAGCGTGCGTACAGCCAATTTCTGAACAGCTCGCTGTGGGCAGCCAGTTCGGGACAGGGTCGGGCCAGCACCATGGCCAGCCTTACCGGACAGCTCAACAACCAACTCTCCGGCAGCACCAACCTGCAGACTTCATTGGACAGTTTCTACGGCGCCGTGCAGGACATGGCCAATGCGCCTTCAGACACCGCCTCGCGTGAGGTGTTGTTGGCACGTGCCGGCGGTCTGGCCACTACCTTTCGCGCGCTGTCCGGCCAGTTCAGCCAGCTCTCCGGGCAGGTCCAGCAGCAGATCGGTGACACTGTCGAAGCGATCAACAGCGACAGCCAGTCGATTGCCAAGCTGAACACGCTGATCCGGTCCCACTCGGCCACCGACGGCTCCCCGCCGGCCGACCTGCTCGACCGGCGTGACGCGTTGGTCAAGAAACTGGCCGGCGAAGTGGGTGTCACCGTGGTGCCGCAGAACGACCACACCATCAGTATCTTCGTGGGCAACGGGCAGGCGCTGGTCACCGGCACCGAGGCCCATCCGCTGGGCACGGCAAAGAATGTCTACGATGCCACTCGGGTGGAAGTGGTCGGCGCCGGCTCCGGCAGCGTGATCAGTGGCCGCATTGGTGGCGGTGCGCTGGGTGCGCTGCTGGACTTCCGCAGCAACGTGCTCGATCCGGCGCAGACCCAGTTGGGCCGATCAGCACAGGCAATGGCCGGCGCGTTCAATGCGCAGCATGCGCAGGGCGTGGACCTGCGCGGTGATGTCGGCGGCGAGTTTTTCAGTGTCGCCGGCCCGGTGGTGCAGGGTGCTTCCACCAACACCGGCAGTGGCACCCTTGATGCCAGTATTGGCGACATTGGTGCATTGACCGGCAAGGACTACCTGCTGAGCTACGACGGCAGCAACTGGAACATGCGCGACACCCATGGTGCGGCCGTGACCTTGGCGGGCAGCGGCACGCCGGCCGATCCGTTCACGGCGGCCGGGCTCAGTCTGGTAGTCAGTGGCAGCGCCAACGCTGGTGACAGTTTTCGCGTGCAGCCCAGTCGCGCCGCGGCGGACAGTTTCTCGGTGGTAGTGGACGATCCCGACAAGGTCGCTGCTGCCGCACCGTTCGTGGTCAATCCGGGCAATGCCAATACCGGCGCGGCCTCGCCCAGCATGAGCATCAGTGACGGTGGTAATCCCAACTTGCTCGATGCCAGCTCGATCGTGTTCAGCTCGGCCACCAGCTACAGCATCGACGGCGGCCCGGCACAGGTCTTCACCCCCGGCCAGCCGATCGCGCACAACGGCTGGAGCATGCAACTGAGCGGTGCACCCCAGGCCGGCGACAGTTTCAGCCTGCAAGCCAACAGCAATGCCCAGGGCGACAACTCCAATGCGCTGATGCTGGGCAAGGTCGCCAACCTCGGCGTGCTCGATGGTGGCGTGACCAATACCGGGCGTGCCTACAGCCAGCTGGTCGGCCAGGTTGGCGGTGCCGGCGCGCTGGCCAACGACGACCTGACCACGCAGACCGCGGTCTACAGCCAGGCGATGAGTTCCCAGCAGAGCGTCTCCGGCGTGAACCTGGACGAGGAGGCTGCCAACCTGGTGCGCTATCAGCAGGCCTACCAGGCGTCGGCCCAGGTCATCAGTACAGCCAACAGTATTTTCAACGCGCTGCTCGGCGCGGTGCGGGGATAAGTCATGCGAGTTTCCACCAGCTGGATGCAGCAACAGTCCATCGGCAACATGATGAACCGGCAGAGCGATCTGTCCGACCTGAACACGCAGCTGAGTACGGGCAAGCGGATCAACCAGCCGTCCGACGACCCGGTCGGCTCCGCGCGTGCGCACGACATGTCGCACTTGATTGCCGATGCGGCGCAATACCAGCGCAACATCACCTCGGCCAATTCACGGCTGGGCCTGGAAGACGAGACCCTGTCCAACACCAGCAACGTGCTCGGGCGCGTACGCACCCTGTTGCTGCAGGCCGCCAACGGCAGCCAGACCGATGAAACCCGCGGTGACATCGCCGCGGAAATCTCGCAGTTGCGCGCGCAGATGCTCGGTCAGGCGAACAGCACGGATGGTCAGGGTGAATACATTTTTGCCGGTAACCGCACTGGTGCCCAGCCGTTTGTGTCGCAGGGCAGCGTCAACTATCTCGGCGACGCCGGTCAGCGGATGGTCGCCGCTGGACCCGGCTTGCAAGTGGCTACCGGTGATTCCGGCAGCGCCGTGTTCATGGATATTGCCACCGGCAACGGCAGCTTTGCGGTGAGCGCCGCGACGGCCAATACCGGCAAGGCGGTGGCGGGCGCCAGCAGTGTCACCGATCCTTCGGCCAGTCCCTCGGCATGGGACGGCGGCAGCTACAGCATCGTGTTCACCGCGGCCGATGCGTACGAAGTACGCGATGGCGGCGGTGTCGTACTCGATAGCGGCAGCTACGACCCCATCAAGGGCGACAGCATCATCTTCCGTGGCGCGCAGGTCGCCATCAACGGTGAACCGGACGCAGGCGACACGTTTGTGCTTGGCGCCTCCGCCAAGCAGGACATGTTCACCACGCTGGACAACATCATCAAGACGCTGCGCACGCCGAACGGCGGCGATGCGCGGATGCAGAACGACATCAACACCCAGTTTGTGAATCTCGACCAGGCGATCGACACCATCACGCGCATGCGCGGCAACGTAGGCGCGCGCATGAATGCGCTTGATCAGCAAAGCGCACTCAACGACGACCTGACCCTGCAATACAAGACTTCGCTGTCAAATGTGCAGGATGTGAACTACTTCGATGCAATCAGCCAGCTCGGTGCGCAGACTACGGCACTGCAGGCAGCGCAGCAGACGTTCACCAAAATTCAGGGTTCAAAATTGTTTGATTATTTGCGTTGACAAGACTCAAGTTTTGGTATCCCGGGTCGAAACAGTTCACAAGGCGGATGCATTCAATGGTGAATCCCCGCCGGATTGTCTGAGCCGGCCATTGTCGGCATACCAACTCGATTCGGAGAATTCCCATGGTCATGAGTGTCAACACCAACATCAGCTCCCTGAACGCCCAGAAGAACCTGGCCACCTCGCAGAGCAAGCTGTCCACCGCCATTGAGCGACTGTCCTCGGGTATGCGCATCAATAGCGCCAAGGACGATGCCGCTGGCCTCGCCATTTCGACCCGCTTCACCACTCAGATCAACGGTCTCAACACGGCCGTGGCGAATGCCAACGACGGCATCTCGCTGGCGCAGACCACCGAGTCGGCGCTCAACGAAGTGACCAACAACATGCAGCGCATCCGCCAGTTGGCGGTGCAGTCGGCCAACGCCACCAACTCCGACAGTGACCGCGCCGCACTCGACGCCGAAGTGCAGCAACGTTTGTCCGAGATCACTCGTATCTCGCAGCAGACCACCTTCAACGGCCGCCACGTGCTGGACGGTACCTTCGGCAACGCTGCGTTCCAGATTGGTGCCAACGTGGGCGAGACGATTTCAGTCGATCTGAGCCAGGGTGCCGGTGCCAGTCAGATCGGTCAGATCGCGACCACCAGCAGCGCCGATGCATCCGCGGCGTTCCAGGGTCCCCTGACGCTGTCAGGTACTGACTTGACGCTGACGGTAGGCAGCGGTTCGGCGGTCGGCATCACCGGCACGTTCACCAACGTTTCCGAACTGGCCAGCGCGATCAATAGGGTCGCAGGCACCAACGTTGCGACGATCGACGCCAATGGCGAGATGCTGGTCACTGCCGATGCCACCAATTCGCTCACCTTTGCTGGTACTGGGGCTGGGGACATTGGCATTGTGACCACGACCATCGCCACTTCCGGCAACGCCACCACCACCAAGGCTTTTGACGCCACCGCAGGCAACGTGGAGTTTGCTGCCGGAGACTTGAGCATCAACGGCAAGGGTGTCGAGGGCAAATTCAAGAGCGCTCAGGCCCTGGTTGACAAGGTGAACAGCATGGGTATCGCCGGTGTCTCGGCCTATTACGATGCTGATGCCAAGTCGATTCACCTGAATTCGCAGAGCAACATGTCGGTGGAGACCACGGTAAGCACAGCCGCGGCCGACCTGTTCGGTACCGGTGGCGACTTCGCCGTTGCGGACGGCAGCTTCCTCGACAAGAGCAGCATCGCCACCGTTTCCGGTGCCAACGACACCATCAGCCGCATCGATTCGGCGCTGACCACCGTCAGTTCCATGCGTAGCGACCTGGGTGCGGTGCAGAACCGCTTCACCTCCACCATCGCCAACCTGCAGACCATTTCGCAGAACCTGAGCGCGTCGCGCAGCCAGATCCTGGATGCGGACTTCGCTTCGGAAACGGCAAACATGTCCAGCGCCAACATCTTGCAACAGGCCGGTGTCGCGGTGTTGGCCCAGGCCAACGCCAGCACACAAGGTGTGTTGCAGCTCCTGCGGTAACTGCTTGACCCTGAGGTGGCCGCGGAACATCGCGGTCACCTCCCCCTTTTGAAGGATCCACGATCATGCCAATCACTGTCGGCTCGACTGCGCCCAACACGGGTTTGCTGACATCCATGGGCGTGGGTTCCGGTCTCGATGTCGCTACCCTGGTAGACAAGCTGGTGGCCGCCAAGAAGGCGCCGCAGCAAAATCAGATTGCCAAGCAGGCCGCATCGGCCAACACGCAACTCTCCGGCCTGGGCCAGGTCGGTGCCGCATTGTCGGCCCTGCAATCCGCCATGGCCTCGATCGCCGACGGCAGCGCCTTCAATGCGCGCCAGGTAACCACGGGCGATGCGGCTGTGCTGGGTGCCAGCGCAAGCGGCAGCCCGGTCAGCGGCAGCTACAAGATCGACGTCAGCCAGCTGGCCACATCGCTCAAGGCTTCTTCCAACGCGTTTGTCGACAGCAGTGCCAAGGTCGGCACGGGCACGCTCACCTTCACGGTCGACGGCCAGTCGATGAACCTGGAGCTCGACGACAGCAACAATTCGCTGGCTCAGGTGCGCGACGCCATCAACAAGGCGCGCAGCAATCCCGGCGTCAGTGCCACTATCGTCAACGGTACCGACGGTGCCCACCTGGTGTTGAGCGGTACCCGCACCGGTGCCGCCAACGGTTTTGTCGTAAGCAGTACGGGTGGTGACGGCGGCCTGACCGCGCTGGATTACGACGCAAGCGCGACCAGCGGCAACGCGTTGACTGAAATTACCGCGGCGCAGGATGCCGAATACACCATCGACAATCTGCCCGGTCACAGCGCGGGCAATAGCATCAGCAATGCCATCGATGGCCTCACGCTCAACCTGGTCAAGAAAGGCGAGAGCACTTTGAGTGTGGCCGACGACGGCAGCAAGGCCACCAGTGCGCTGACCAACCTGGTCAACACCTACAACAGCTTCGTGGGGATCTACCAGAACCTCACCAAGTACGACGTCACCAGCGGCGCGGCCGGCGCCATGATCGGCGACGCCACCATCAATGCTATCAACGGCACACTTGCGCGAGTCGTCAGCGGTATGGCCAACGGTGACGACTTGTCCTCCGTGGGCATTTCGTTGCAGGTCGACGGGAAGCTCAAGTTGGACAGCGACAAGCTCAAGACTGCGCTGGCCGATGGCGGCAAGCAGGCCGCCAACCTTTTCGGTGGGGCCGATGGCTTCGCCGCCAAATTGAACAAGCAACTCGACCAGTGGGTGGGCAGCAACGGCGTACTGGCCAACCGCACCGACAGCATCAGCCAGCAACTGAAGGATTTGAACAACCGACAGTCCACGCTGGATAACCGCATGGCCGACCTTACCGCGCGTTACCAGGCGCAATTCACCGCACTGGACACGCTGATGAGCAAGCTCAACAGCACCAGCAGTTATCTCCAGCAGCAGTTCGATGCGCTGAACAACAGTAACAAGTAGCAGTCCGCGAGAGATCCGGACGGGAGACGATCATGGGATTCGGTTACGGCGCAGGTGCCTATCAACAAGTTCGGTCGCACGGCGGGGTGGAGTCGGCTGATCCACACGGCCTGATCACGTTGCTCATGGACGGGGCGCTTGAGCGCCTGGTGAAGGCTCGAGCGCACATGTTGCGCGGTGAAGTGGCGGCCAAGGGCGAGAGCATCTCACGCTGCATCGAGATCATCGGAGGGCTGCGCGGCAGCCTTGACCCGAAAGTGGAGCCGGCGATGGTCGAGCGGCTGGATTCGCTCTATGAATACATGAGCCGGCGTCTGCTGCAGGCCAACATGCAGGACGACGCCACCATCATCGACGAGGTCAGCAAGCTGCTTCGGCAGGTGCGTGACAGTTGGGTGCAGATCGCCCCGGCGCCGGCCAGCCGCACGGTGGGTGCGTAGCCATGAAATCGTCAAGCTGTATCGCTGATTCCCCTTTGGCAGAAGCGCTGGTCATCACGAGCTCGATGTTGTCGGCGGCCAAGGCGGCTGACTGGGAACAGGTGCAGCGTCTTGATGAAGCTCGCGAGCCACTGCTGCGTCGCGTGCATCCAACCGACGTGGTCAGCCGTGCCCAGATCGAACAGATTCTGGCGTACGACCGCCAGTTGCAGGCGCTTGTCGGCCACGCCCGTGATGGCGTCGCCAGGCAATGGCAGGACGAGCGCAGCCGGTTCCAGGCCATCGCCAGCTACGCGCAGCCCTGAAGAAGCCGGGCTGGTCGCGCGGCGCTCTCGTGCCGCAGTCGTGACAGCTGATATGTTGAAGCCTGCGTTGCGAATCCCTTATAGATAGACGAGCGGGATTGGAAACTTAGGCCGATACATGGGGAGCTGCACGATGATTATTTCCAGATGGGATGAATTCGAGCAGAGGGTGAGCGTGGAGGAGCTTCTCCACATCGCCGTCGAGCCGCTGGCCTGGCCAGTGTCGCCAGCGCAGGCGTTGTTGCTGGCCGAGCGCAACAGCAATGCTCTGGCCGCGATCGCCGCGCTGGAAGAACGGCGCGTGGACGCGACCGATGATGACAATCCGCTGGTGCAGGAAATGCGCCGGATGGACGCCAAACTCACCGCCTTGGTGGATATCGTCAACCGACTGCTGACACCGACCGAAACCCTGGGCGCGCAGCACTTGGTTCGCTTCAACGCGCGTGGCGCGGTGATCCCAAGCGAGCTCGTGCCGACCGGCGAGGCGATGCTTGTGTCCCTGCGTTTTGATCATTGCCGAAGCCTTCCGTTAGAAGTTCCGGCCCAACGTGAAAGTCAATGTGGCGAAGGTCACGTTTTCGTGGCTTTCACGACAATCAGCGACGCGCTAGGTGACGCAATTGAGCGGCTAGTTTTCCGCCATCACCGACGAAAAGTGGCAGAAGCGCGCCAGCTGCCGGAGTGAATACGCGAGCGTATGGCTCGATTTCGGTTCACGCAGGTCGAGCATGCGTGTGACGTAGTTCACACAATCAGGGGTCATCGTGTAGGGGATTTCCTACTCCGCACATTGATGTTGCTCTCGGATCGGCGCCCGTGTCTGCCCTCGTGATTCGGTATGTGAAGACATACATAATCCAGCTGCATCAAAGATTTACAACGCACAGCGCTAACGCAGTGAGGGAAGCTTGAGACGTAAAATCTCTGACATGTGACATTTTGCTGTCATGGAGGCGTCAAAATTTGGCCTCTTTATTGCATTTGGTACATCAGACCAGCGACAAATCGCCGGGATTGATAAAGAGCGGGTCCGCCGGATGCGGGACGCGGCCACAGATGCGATACGGAGAGAAGATATGCAAAAGTTTGACTTCCTGGTGATTGAATCAGACGAAAAGCGCGTCAATGCGGTGATGTCGGCGCTCCATTTCCTTGGTTACCTTCCGCAGCACGGCGCAAACTGCGCCAGCGTCAGCGAATCCACCCACGCCTGGCGTGCGGTCTACGTGGGGAATGTCGACGACGCGGTCGAGGCCGAGCGACAGCTCGCCCTGCTGGGTACCAGCGCAGCGCACATACCCCTTCTTCTTGCCGAAGACTCGCCCTGGCTTGAGCGGCTGTCTGCGCCGAAATCACAGTTCGCCGGACGCGTGGCCACGCTCAGCTTCCCACTCAGCTACGAAAAGCTGACCGAAGCCATGCGCAACGTCTACGCCCGTCTGCTTGGTGACCACTCCGGTGGCTTGCGTTTCGTCGGCAACTCCGCGTCGATGGTTCGCGTCAACGCACTGATCCGCCAGGTCGCCCCGTTCGATTCGAGCGTGCTGGTGCTGGGTGAGTCGGGCACCGGCAAGGAAATGGTGGCCCGCGCCATCCACGAGAATTCTCCCCGCCGCGACAAGCCTTTCGTGGCGATCAATTGCGGTGCGATCCCGGCCGAGTTGCTGGAAAGCGAATTATTCGGCCACGAGAAAGGCGCCTTCACCGGAGCGATCAGCTCACGCAAGGGGCGTTTCGAGATGGCCGAGGGCGGCACCTTGTTCCTGGACGAGATCGGCGACATGAGCCTGCCGATGCAGGTGAAGTTGCTGCGCGTGCTGCAGGAACGCGCTTACGAGCGCGTCGGCGGCAACAAGACGCAGCGTTGCGACGTGCGCATCATCGCCGCGACCCACCGTAACCTGGAGCAGGCGATCGCCGAGGATCGCTTCCGCGAAGACCTGTATTACCGCCTGAGCGTGTTTCCGCTGGAATTGCCTTCGCTGCGCGAGCGCCTTGAGGACCTTCCTACGCTGATCGCCGAGTTCAACCTGCGTCTGGCGCGACGTGGGCTGGCGGCGGTGCGCTTCAGTGCCGGGGCCATGCAGGCGCTGCGGTCACACGCCTGGCCCGGCAACGTGCGCGAACTGTCCAATCTGGTCGAGCGCATGGGCATCTTGTTCCCCTACGTTGAAGTGCGTAGCCACGACCTGCCGGTCAAATATCGCAGCCACGTGGCCGCAGACGAGGTCAATGGTGTCGCGCTGCTGGCGATGATGAGTGATGAAGCACCAGTTGCCGAAGGCGTCGCGCAACCGGTCATCCAGTCCGAGCGACTGTTGCCGGAGCAGGGCCTGGATCTCAAGGATCATCTGGCCGACATCGAGGTGGGACTGATCCGTCAGGCGCTTGACGCCACCGATGGCGTGGTTGCGCATGCCGCGCGACTGTTGCACATGCAGCGCACCACCTTGGTCGAGAAGCTGCGCAAGTACGGGCTGCAGAACAGTCTCGCTGCCTGATTCCCTGTCTGCGCCGACTTCGCTGCAGGTATGAGGCGCGCCTGCGGTTGGCGAAAAACAAGGGCTGGCACGGCTCGTGCATTTATCCCTTCAAAACCCGACACGCGCCGGGAATCCGTCACAAGGAAGCACCGAGATGAGCACCATCGACGTCAACAACCTGCTTTCACAGATGCGCCAGATGACTGCACAGGTACGTGCGCCGGACGCCGCGCCCAAGGCGGCACCGATCGGTGCGCTGCAGACTGGCGGGCAAGCGGATTTCGCGTCCGTGCTCAAGCAGTCGATTTCCGCGGTGGGCCGCAGCCAGATGGAAGCGGGCAGGATGGCTGCCAGTTTCGAGCGCGGTGATCCAGGTGCGGACCTCGGTCGAACGATGATCGCGGTGCAGAAAGCTGACCTGTCGCTGCGAACGATGGTGGAGGTGCGCAACAAGCTGGTGGATGCGTACAAGGACATCATGAACATGCCGGTCTGACGCAGCTGCGCAAACCACACTTCGCCTTCACCACACGAGCAACACCATGGCAGACAACGCCATCGCGACCACCGACAATTCGGTAGAAACGCGACCGGACCCCTTCAAGCAGCTTGCCCGCAGCCCGGCCGCGCGCCAGATCCTGCTGCTGGTGGCGATTGCTGCCGCCGTGGCGTTCGGCGTGGCGGTGGTGCTGTGGTCGCGCGGGCCGAACTATGGCTTGTTGTACGCGGGGCTGGACCAGAAAGATGCCGCTGCGGTCGCGCAGGAATTGCAGGCGACAAATACCCCGTTCCAGCTGAGTAGCGACGGTTCCTCGATCATGGCGCCGGCAGCCGATCTTGCCGCCTTGCGGCTCAAGCTGGCTTCCAAGGGCCTGCCGCAGGGCAGCGCCACCAGCAGTGCGCTGCAGGCGAACGATTCTCCCTTCGGCATGAGTGACCTGGCCGAACGCACCCGCTACCAGCAACTGCTCGAGTCTGACCTCAGCTCCACCATCGGCGGACTGCAGTCGGTGCGCGCGGCCCGCGTGCATCTGGCCTTGCCCAAGCCGTCTGCCTTCATCCGCGACAATCGTGAAGCCAGCGCCTCGGTCTTGGTGACGCTCTACCAAGGGCGTCAACTGGACGCCGGCCAGGTTGCCGCGATCGTGCATCTGGTTGCTTCCAGCGTGCCGGGGCTCGATGCCAGGCAGGTTTCCGTGGTCGACCAGCAGGGCGAACTGCTGACCACCGACCCGACCAGCGCCGCCGCTGTGGGCGACGATCGCATGCGCATGGCCACCCGCATCGAGAACACCTATGCCCAGCGCATCGAGGAATTGCTGACTCCGTTGGTCGGTCCGGGGCGCGTGCGTGCCCAGGTGTATGCCGATCTCGACTTCAGCCAGTCCGAGAAGGCCACCGAAACGTTCGGCCACGACCACCCGGCACTGCGCAGCGAGCAAACCAGCAACGAGCGGCACGGTGCCGGCGCTGCCGGCGGCGGCATTCCCGGCGCCTTGAGCAACCAGCCGCCCAGTCTTGTTGAGCAACCCACAGCCGCCAAGCCCGACGCCGGCAAGGCCAACGGCAAAGCGAACCCGACCAGTTCCACCGCGTCCACCACCGACGCTGGCGGTGACGCCTCAAGCAGCGCCACCCGCAACTACGAGCTTGATCGCACCATCAGTCATGTGAGCGACCCGGCCGGAAGGCTGGCCCGTCTGACTGTGGCCGTGGTGCTGGACAACAAACTCGTCGACAAAGGCCCAGCCCCGGCGGGCACGTCGAAGGCTTTGACCAAGCCCTCGCGCACCACACTGGCATCGCTGTCGGTGAGCTTGACGGTCTGCACCCGGATGGTGCCGTCGCCGATCTTGGTGACGTTGGGTTCGCTTCCCTCGCCGGTGCCGCTGACCGCAGCACGGGCCTTCTGCTCGTAGTCCACCGTGGACCCCGTGGCCGAGACCCGGAACTCCGAGCCGCCCTTGAACTCCAGCCCGAGGTTGAGGCCGTTGACGGCGAAGCCGAGCAGCGCGATGACGAGCATGACGACCGAGCCGGCGTAGAACGCGCGGCGGCGCCCGACGACGGGGACGGAGCGCTTGCCGGTGTAGAGGTCGTTGCCGAACTGTGCGAAGTTCATGCCCGGCTCCCTTCGGTCTCGGGCACGGCGGTCGGAGCGGTGACGAAGCGGCCGCGGCCGACATACCGGGTGGTCTTGGCCCCCAGGCGGCGCGGGTCCAGTCCGGACCAGGGATGGCCGTCGCGGAAGAACGGGCGCCGGGCGAGAAGCGCCACGGTCGGGTGGGTGAAGAGGAAGACCACGAGGAGGTCGAGGATGGTGGTCAGGCCCAGGGTG
>CAJDWH010000034.1_pt1 | contig 23803 bp, 19 predicted proteins | sample 7391531 | NCBI WGS metagenome assembly CAJDWH01 (sample SAMEA7055715, study PRJEB34461) | soil metagenome | biome: terrestrial ecosystem; feature: Peninsula; material: soil | place: Antarctica | collected 2016
TCGACTACCTTTTGCGGCGCGACGACATTGCCCAAGGACTTCGACATCTTGCGACCGTTCTGATCGACGGCGAAGCCGTGCGTCAACACCTCGTCATACGGCGCGTGACCATGCATCGCCGAGGAAGTCAGTAACGAGGAATGGAACCAGCCGCGGTGCTGATCGGAACCTTCCAGATACATGACCTTGTCGCCGGGCTTGCGCGCAAGCTCGTCGCGCTGGTCGAGCACGGTAAAGTGGGTAACGCCGGAATCAAACCAGACATCGAGTACGTCGGAGACTTTTTCGTAGTTCTCGGCCTCGTCGCCGAGGAGGTCTTTCGCGTCGAGCGTGAACCAGGCATCGATGCCGTCTTTTTCAACGCGCTCGGCTACTTGCTCGAACAATTCCTCGCTGCGCGGATGTGGCAACTGCGTGGCTTTGTCGACGAACAAGGCGATCGGCACGCCCCAGGTGCGTTGGCGCGAGATGCACCAGTCGGGACGACCCGACACCATGCCGGCAATGCGCTCCTCGCCCCAACCCGGTACCCAGCGCACATCCTTGATCGAGGCCAGCGCAGTCTTGCGCAGGTCAGCTTGTTCCATCGAGATGAACCACTGCGGCGTGGTGCGGTAGATCACCGGTGTCTTGTGCCGCCAGCAGTTCGGATAGCTGTGTTCGATCTTGGCAAAGGCCAGTAGCACCCCGCGCTGGCGCAGCACATCAACCAGCGCGTCGTTGGCCTTCCAGATGTGCATATTGCCCAGCTCGACACCGCCAGCGGCGGGCGTGTCGGCGCGATAGGCGCCGCGCGGGCCGACGTAATTGAGCAGGCCGATGCCGTATTGTTTGCCCACCACGAAATCCTCGACGCCGTGGTCGGGGGAAGTGTGTACCGCGCCGGTGCCGTCTTCAGCGGAGACATGGTCACCCAGGATCACAGGTACTTCGCGCTCGTAGAAGGGATGGCGCAACTGAATGTGTTCCAGCGTCTGGCCCAAAGCATGGCCCAGCACAGTCTTGCTCTCCTCTCCCCCCGGACGAGTGGCTGGGGATGAGGGTTCGGTGGAGCGGGAATTTTCCGCGCTGTCCGCACTCTCATCCGCCCTGTCCGCACCTTCTCCCGCGGGGAGAAGCGAATAACGTGTACGCACCTGATCCACCAGCGCACTGGCGACCACCAGCAGCACGCGACGACCAGCGCGTGCTGGACCTTCGATCAGCGCGTATTCCAGATCTGGCCCCAGCGACACAGCCTGGCTTTCCGGCAGCGTCCACGGCGTGGTGGTCCAGATCGGGATCGCAACAATCGCATCGCCGGCGTCCACGCCGAACTTCGCGGCCAGCGCCTTGGCGTCCACCGCGTCGTAGGCTACGTCGACCGCTGGCGAAACCTTGTCGCCGTACTCGATTTCCGCTTCAGCCAGCGCAGAGGCGCAGTCAAAACACCAGTACACCGGCTTGGCACCGCGCATCACATGACCGTTCGCCACGACCCGCGCCAATGCCCGCAGCATGTCGGCTTCGTAGCTGAAATCCATGGTGCGATAAGGCTTTTGCCAGTCACCGAGCACGCCTAAGCGCTTGAAGTCATTGCGCTGGGTGTCGACCTGTTCGGCGGCGTATTCGCGGCACTTTTGCCGGAATTGCGCGGCATCGAGCTTGTCACCGGGCTTGCCGAATTTCTTCTCGACCGCGATCTCGATCGGCAGGCCGTGGCAATCCCAGCCTGGCACGTACGGCGCCCGATGCCCCGACAGCAGCTTCGACTTGACCGTGACGTCCTTGAGGATCTTGTTGACAGCATGGCCGATGTGGATCGCGCCGTTCGCATATGGCGGACCGTCGTGCAGCACGAACACCTTGTCGCGCTCGGCAGTTTTCTGCTGGATCTGCGCATAGCGGTCCACTCGCTCCCACTCGGCCAGCCACGCCGGCTCGCGCTTGGGCAAATCGCCGCGCATCGGAAATACCGTCTGCGGCAGGTTGATCGTACTTTTGTAGTCGTGAGTCATTGCTAGTCGCCGTCACTTGAAGTGTTGCGCCCGCCGCAGGACGGCAGGAAAAGAGTGCCACGTTAAACGATACGCGCGAGTATCGGAATACGGTTATGCGTCAGCCAGCCGTGGATTCATGCCCAACACCTCGCGCGCCATGCATGCATCCTGTGCCATCTGCGCCTTGAGCGGCTCCAATCCATCGAACTTCTGCTCGTCGCGCAGCTTGGCCACGAACTCTACTGCCATGCGCCGGCCGTACAGATCGCCCTCAAAATCAAACAGGTGGACTTCCAGCAGCGGCTCGCTGACCTGATTCACGGTCGGTCGCACGCCGAGGCTGGCCACGCCAGGCCAGCTGCACTCGCTCTCGCCCAAGCCTACGCGCACCGCGAAAATTCCGTGCAACGGACTGACCCGTTTGTGCAGATGGATATTGGCGGTCGGATAACCCAGGGTGCGACCGAGCTGGTTGCCGTACTGCACCTTGCCCTCGATCACGAACGGGCGCCCGATCAGCGGCGTGGCTCCGGCCAAATCGCCTGCCGCCAGCATGACGCGCACCCGGCTGGCCGATACGCGCGCACCATGCAACTGGATTTCCGGCATCGGGCAAGCACTAAAACCCAGCTCTGCGCCCATCCGCTCCAACAGCGCCACGTCACCGCCACGTTTGTTGCCGAAGTGGAAATCGCCGCCGACCCAGACCTCCCGCGTTGCCAGTCGCTCCACCAGCACTCGCCGCACGAAGTCCTCGGCGGACATCAGGGTCAACGCCCGATTGAAACGCAGCAGCAAGGCGTGTTCCATGCCGGCGGCGCAAAAGCCGCTCAACTTGTCGCGCACGCTGGAAAGGCGCGGCAGCGGCTCGCGCGAGAAAAATGCACGCGGCAACGGCTCGAAACTCACCACAGCCGGACTGCACTGCAGTGCCTGCGCGCGCTCACCCACCTGAGCCAACAAGGCCTGGTGGCCGCGATGCAGGCCGTCGAACGCACCGATCGCGATCACGCTGCCGCGCGGCGCCAGGCAGGGGCCGGCGACATCCCTGGAAAGTCTCATCATCGCGTGAGTATAACGGGCGGGCGGTGTGCCAAAGTCAGCCCGAGCGACCGTCAATTGCCACGCAGATCACGCAGCCGCAGGCCGCCGGCAAACAACGTAACGACATAGCTCAGGCCACCGGCCAGCACCAGCACCGCCAGATGCCAGACGCGGGTGAAGATCGGCACGCTCGACCAGTCCGGCCACAGCCAGCGACCGGCCGCCAACACCAGGACCATCACAGTGCAGGCCAGCGCCAGTCGCATCCAGTGGCGCCCCCAGCCGGGTTCGCGCTGGTAGACCCCGGTCTTTTTGAGCCAGCGCCAAAGCAGCAGAAAGTTGACATAGCTGGATAGACTGCTGGCAATAGCCAGCGCCACGTGCAGGCCGGGCACCTGGGCAATGCCATCCAGCCAGCTGCCGTGGCGCAGCGAGGGCGGCGCCCACAGCACGAACAGCAACGCGATGAAGATGCCGTTGAACACCATATTGACGATCAGCGCGACCACGCCCGCGCGCACCGGCGTACGCGTGTCCTGACGAGAATAGAATGCGGGCAGCAGAATTTTGACCAGCGCGTAGGCCGGCAGGCCGACACTCAGCGCGATCGTCGACAGCGTGGTCATGTGCGCGTCGAAGGCGGTGTACTGGCCATTCTCGAACAGAGTGATCACTAGCGGTCCGGCCAGCAGCAGAAGCGCCAGCATGGCTGGCAGCGCGATCAGCCAGGTCAAACGCAACCCCCAATCCAATGCCTTTGAGAAACTCGCGCGATCCGTGCTCACATGATGCCGCGACAGCGCCGGCAGGATCACCGTACCCAAAGCCACTCCGAACACACCCAGCGGCAGCTCAAGAAAGCGCGTCGATTGCCATATCCAGGTCTGCGAGCCGGTGATCAGCAGCGAAATCACCACGGTATCCAGCAACAGGTTTAGCTGGGCCACCGAGGAGCCGAACAAGGTCGGCACCATCAGATGCAGGATTCGGCGCACGGTAGGATGGCGCCAGCCCCAGCGCGGCAGGGAAAGCAGGTCGAGGTTGCGTAGCGCGGGTAGCAGGAACGCCAACTGCAACACCCCGGCCAGCAGCACCGCCCAGCCCATGGCCATGATCGGGGTGTGCAGCAGCGGGGCTACCCACAACGCGCCGGCGATCATGCAAAGGTTGAGGATCACTGGCGCCAGTGCCGGCAGCGCGAAGCGATGGAAGCTGTTCAGTGCACCGCCGGCCAGCGCGGTCAGCGACACGAACAGAATGAAAGGAAAGGTCAGCCGCACCAGATCGGTGGTGAGGTCGTACTTGTGCGGCTGGTCGATCGCGCCCGGCGCAAACATCCCCGCGACCTGCGGCGCAAACATCAGCCCCAGCGCCACCACCACCAGCAGCACGCCGCCGAGTGTGCCGGAGACCCGAGCCATCAGCTGCTTCAGGTCTTCGTGGGTACCGGTTTCCTTGACCTCGGTAAACACCGGCACGAAGGCGGTGGAAAACGAGCCCTCGGCAAACAACCGGCGCATGAAGTTGGGGATGCGAAATGCGATGACGAACGCATCGGTGGCGGCGCTGGCGCCGAACACGTGGCTCATCGAGATGTCGCGCAGCAGCCCCAGCACCCGCGAGACCATCGTCATGCTGCTGAACGAGAGCAGCCCGCGGAACATGCTGGGGGACTTCATCTGTGACTGGTTACCTTGGAGTCTGTATGAGGTGGGTTGGCGACCGCCTGTGTGGTCCACATTTCCAACGACTCTTGATCCATAAAACCACTATGGAACGGCATATCGTCAGTTATTGTCCTCACACAGCCGAATTCTCGCCTGCATCACCAAAGCCCGACAGACACTTTGGCCCTCGGCGATCGGGTCGGCGCATAGTCTGACAGTCGTCATGGGCTGGAGGACAGCCCGCGATGTGGCAGAATAGCGACCTTGCCGCCGCGGCGATGCCGCGCTTGCGGCGGACGAGCTCAGAATCGAGCCCTAAATGATTGACGCAGCGGTGAATCGACCGCATAATTAGCGTCTTTTTCCAACCACAACACTGCATTCCGGAGTTCTACCTTGGCCAACATCAAGTCCGCGAAAAAGCGCGCGCGCCAGTCCGAACAGCGCCGCCTGCGCAATATCAGCGCACGCTCCATGGTCCGCACCGCCCTGAAGAAGGTCGTCAAAGCCATTGAGGCCAAGGACAAGGCAGCCGCTATCGCCGCATTCACCGTCGCCCAGCCGGTGATGGACCGCTACGCCGCGCGCGGCCTGATCCACAAGAACAAGGCTGCCCGTCACAAGAGCCGTCTCAACGCGAAGATCCACGAACTGGCGTAAGCCGGTCACGCGATTCGGGTTGTAACAAAAAGCCGGCTTGCGCCGGCTTTTTCGTGCGCCAGTATTTGCAGGAACGGCTTCAGCCGCGATGCTCCTGCTCTGATCTGCCCATGTCGAGTCCCAGAATGTAGCAAGGCGTCGCGGACAAAGCCGCTCCCACGACGACGCCTGCCACGTTCGCCCACAAACCCGTGAACCCCGTAGCGTTTATCATGGTGTTTTTGCGGAGACGACCGATGACCGACTCCATCCTCAACGAACGCCGCGGCGCGGTCGCCTGGCTCACGCTGAACCGGCCGCAGATCCACAACGCGTTTGATGACGCCTTGATCGCCGCGCTCACCGAGGCATTGCAGCAGGCGGACGCCGATCCGCAGGTGCGTGCCCTGGTGCTCTCCGGTAACGGCAGTTGTTTCTCAGCCGGCGCCGATCTGAACTGGATGCGCGGCATGGCCGACGCCAGCGAACAGGAGAACCGCGAGGACTCGCTGCGTCTGGCGCGACTGATGCGCACCCTGCAATTTCTGTCCAAGCCCACCATCGCGCGAGTCAATGGATCCGCCTACGGCGGCGGCGTGGGCCTGGTCGCTTGCTGTGACATTGCCTTCGGGGTCGACACCGCCAAGTTCGCCCTGTCCGAGGTAAAGCTGGGCCTGGTGCCCGCGGTGATCTCACCCTACGTGGTCGCGGCGATCGGCCTGCGCGAGGCGCGCCGGCTGTTCATCAGCGGGGAGGTATTCGATGCGACCACGGCGGCAAGAATTGGCCTGCTGCATGCGGCGCTGCCCGCTGCCGATCTGGACGAGGCGGTCGAGCGTCAGTTGTATCTGCTGCGCAAGGCCGGCCCGCTGGCTCAGCGCGAAGCGAAACAACTGGCATTGCGCATCGGCGGCACCGACGAGAAACAGGCCGAGCGCATCGACACCGCCAATGCCGAACTGACCGCTCGTCTGCGCGTGTCACCGGAAGGCCAACAAGGCCTGAGCGCCTTTCTCGACAAGCGCGCCCCAGCCTGGGTCGGCGGCGGCGAATGACGTGGGCTGGTATCCCGATCTGCTGGGTTTAGTCCAATCGTATCGGCACGAATGGTTTCAAGGATTTTCATGTTTGAACGCGTACTGATAGCCAACCGCGGCGAGATCGCCTGTCGCGTGATCCGCACCTGTCGCCGGCTCGGCATCCATACCATTGCGGTGTACTCCGAAGCCGACCGTGATGCGCAGCATGTGCGACTGGCCGACGAGGCCTGGCCGATCGGCGGCCCGCGCCCGGCCGATTCCTACTTGCGTGGCGACGCCATTCTCGACGTGGCGAAAAAAACCGGAGCCCAGGCGATCCACCCTGGTTACGGCTTTCTCTCCGAGAACACCGGTTTCGCCCGCGCTTGCACGGATGCGGGCATCTCTTTCATTGGCCCCAAGCCAGAAAGTATCGAGGCGATGGGTTCCAAGGCCGAAGCCAAGGCGCTGATGGAGAAACACGCGGTGCCGTTGGTGCCCGGCTATCACGGCGAGAATCAGGATGCCGCTTATCTTGCCGAACAGGCCGGCAAGACCGGCTTTCCGCTGATGATCAAGCCGGCGGCCGGCGGCGGTGGCAAAGGCATGCGCATCGTGCGCGGCGCCGACGAGTTCGCCGAAGCGCTGGCATCGGCACAACGCGAGGCAACCAGTTCCTTCGGCGACGCACGGATGATCCTTGAGCGCTACGTCGAGCACCCCCGTCACATCGAGTTTCAGGTTTTCGGCGACACCCAGGGCAACGTGATCCACCTCAACGAGCGCGAGTGCTCCTCGCAGCGTCGTTATCAGAAAGTGCTGGAGGAAACGCCCTCGCCGTTCCTCGACGAGGCCCGCCGCAAGACCATGGGTGAGGCGGCGGTGGCGGCAGCCAGGGCGGTCAACTATGTGGGCGCCGGCACCGTCGAATTCATCGTCGCGCAGGGTGGCGAGTTCTTCTTCATGGAGATGAACACTCGCCTGCAGGTCGAACATCCCGTCACCGAGATGACGCTCGGGCTGGATCTGGTCGAATGGCAGCTGCGAATCGCCGCGGGCCAGCCGCTGCCGCTACGCCAGGACCAAGTAGAGGCTCATGGCCACGCGATCGAAGTGCGCCTGTATGCGGAAGACCCCGACCAGCACTTCCTGCCGGGTTCCGGCAAGCTGCTCACGCTGCGCCTGCCGCAGCCGTCGGCACACGTGCGCCTCGATGGCGGCGTGGTCGAGGGCGACACCGTGACGATATTCTACGATCCGATGATCGCCAAGCTGATCGTGTGGGATGTCAACCGGGTGCAGGCGCTGCAACGCTTGCGCGAGGCATTGGCCGCGAGCGAGATCATCGGTCCGAAATCGAATATCGGTTTTCTCGAGCGGCTGGCACGTCACCCGGCCATCATCGAAGGGCGCATCGACACCGGCTACCTCGACCGCCATCTCGAGCAATTCCTGGTCGGTGACGCGCAGCCGGCTGACGCAGTGCTGTTCGCCGCAACGACTGCGGCGCTACTTCAAGACGAAGCACACGTTGCCAGCAATCCATCCGACCCGCACTCGCCGTGGGCTCGTGCCGACGCCTGGCGCATCGGCCACGCCGGCAAGCGCATCGTGGCGCTGACCTGGCGCGAACAACGCTTCGAGATCGAGGCGCGCGGCCATGCCGGTAACTACCAGTTACTCCTTCGCGAAACGGCATGCGAAGTGGCCGGTGCACGGCTGCAAGATGCTCACCTGAGCGCCCGCTTCGACGGTGAAGCGCGTCGCGTGCCGCTGCGTACCGATGCCGCGCACGTGTTACTGCACGACGCCAACGGCCAGCGCTACAGCTTCGCGCGCGCTGTTGCATTCGCGTGGGAGTCGACCGATGCTGCCGGCGGCAACCAGCTGATCGCGCCGATGCCCGGGCGCATCGTGCTGGTCAAGGCCACCGCCGGCGACACCGTCGAGCAGGGCCAGGAGCTGCTGGTGATGGAAGCGATGAAGATGGAACTGGCGTTGAAGGCGCCTCGTGCCGGTACCATCGAAAGTGTCAACGCAGCGCAAGGTGAGTTCGTCGAAGCCGATGCCGTATTGGTTCGGTTTGTCGAATAAAGCTTTGAACCCCTCTCTCTGAAGGAGAGAGGTTGAGGTGAGAGTTTGGCTAGAACGAACGTTCCGCTTCGACAGTACCCTCATCCGCCCTGCGGGCAGCTTCTCACCCGCAAGCGAGAAGGAAAACCACTCCGGAGTTCTGCATGAGCACATCCAACTACGTCCGCATCGTCGAAGTCGGCGCTCGCGACGGCCTGCAGAATGAGAAAACGCTGCTGCCGGCCGAGGTCAAGATCGCGCTGATCGACCGACTCTCCGCCACCGGCCTCAAGACCATCGAGGTGACCAGCTTCGTCAGCCCGAAATGGGTACCGCAACTGGCTGACGCGGCCGAGGTGTTTCGCGGTATCCGCAAGCTGCCGGGCGTGAGCTACCCGGTGCTGGTGCCAAACCTGCAGGGGTATGAGCGTGCACGCGAGGTCGGCGCCACCGACATCGCTGTGTTCAGTGCCGCCTCCGATGCGTTCAATCGCAAGAACATCAATGCGTCCATCGACGAATCGATCGAGCGCTTCATCCCGGTGATGGAGCAAGCCAGGATCGATGGCGTGCGTGTGCGTGGCTATGTTTCCACCGTGCTGGGTTGCCCGTATCAGGGCGAAGTGCCGATCAGCGACGTAGTCCACGTGGCGAAGCGTCTGCACCAACTTGGCTGTTACGAAGTGTCGTTGGGCGACACCATCGGTGTGGGCACCCCGGCGAAGGCGCGCGCGATGCTGCACGCCGTGGCCCAGGAAGTGCCCATAGACGCACTGGCCGTGCATTTCCACGACACTTACGGCCAGGCACTGGCGAACATCCTGGCCTGTCTGGAAGAAGGCGTGCGCGTGGTTGACAGTTCCGTGTCCGGCACCGGCGGATGTCCCTATGCCAAGGGCGCCACCGGCAATGTCGCCAGCGAGGACGTGGCTTACATGCTGCATGGCATGGGCATGGAAACCGGCGTGGATCTGGACCTGCTCATTGCCACCGGCGCCTGGCTGGCGGCCCAACTGCACAAGGAAACCGCCAGCCGCGTCACCCGCGCACGCACGGCAACCTGATCGGTGATCGATCCGGCCCGGCCCGAGCTGCCGCATCTCACTGGTGCGCAGGCCGCAACATGGAATAATCCGCTGATCCGCCGCATCGACACTTAAGCCATGTCACAAGCCTTCCTGATCCGTCCCATCGAGTCTCGTGACGACGAGGCCATCGCCGCCATCATCCGCTCGGTCATGCCCGAGTTCGGTGCCGGCGGCGCCGGTTTCGCGATTCATGACGCCGAAGTGGACACCATGTACGAAGCCTATGGGCAGCCGCGCAGCAACTACTTCGTAGTCGAGCAAGAGGGCTTGGTGCTCGGTGGCGGCGGTGTCGCTCCACTCGAAGGCGGTGACGCTGACGTATGCGAGCTGCGCAAGATGTATTTCCTGCCCGCCGCACGAGGCATCGGCGCGGGTGCAGCGATGATGCAGCGTTGCCTCGCCGCAGCCTGCGCACACGGTTTCAGGCGCTGCTACCTGGAAACGTTGACCGGCATGGATGCGGCGCAAACCCTCTACAAGCGCAGTGGCTTCACCGCCCTATCCAGCGCCATGGGCGGCACCGGCCATCACGGCTGCGACCGCTATTTCATTCGCGACCGGCGTAGGGAGCGGGCTATGGTAGAAAGAGCTGTAAAAAGCTGCATCGCCCCACACCCGCTCACGCCGTTCCCCGAGTTGACGCCGGCCATCCTCCAGTCGTTGCTGCAGGTCGGCTAAACTGCTTGGCTGGAATCCCGAACGGCAGACAGCCCATGCAACTCGATCAGGTCAAGGCAATCATCACCGGCGGCGCCTCCGGTCTCGGCCATGCGGTGGCGCAACACTTCGTCGCGCATGGCGGCCAGGTGGCGCTGTTCGATGTCAACGACGAGAAAGGCCAGGCCGCAGTCAAGGAACTCGGCGATGCCGCGCGTTTCTTCCGCACCGACGTCACCTCCGAAGACGGGGTAACCACCAACGTGGCCGCGGCGCATCACGCGATGGGCGGCCTCAACGTGGTGATTAACTGCGCCGGCATCCTCGGCGCGGGTCGCGTACTGGGCAAACAAGGCCCGATGCCACTGGCCAACTTCTCCGGCACGGTGATGGTGAACCTGGTCGGCAGTTTCAACGTGGCCAAAGCCGGCGCCGCGCTGATGCAGAACAACGAAGCGGGCGAGGACGGCGAGCGCGGCGTGATCATCAACACCGCTTCCATAGCCGCCTACGAAGGCCAGATCGGTCAGGCCGCCTACTCCGCCTCCAAAGGCGGTGTGGTCGGCATGACCTTGCCGATGGCGCGCGAGCTGGCTCGCTTCGGCATCCGCGTAGCCACCATCGCCCCGGGCACCTTTTGGACCCCGATGGTCGACAGCATGCCGGAGTCGGTGCAGCAGTCGTTGTCCGCCTCGATTCCGTTCCCCTCACGTCTGGGCCAGCCCGACGAATACGCCAGCACTGTCGCGTTCATCCTCGGCAACCGCTACATCAACGGCGAGACGATTCGACTGGATGGCGCGGTGCGGTTGCAACCTAAATAGGCGGGAATCGGGAATGGGGAATAAGAAGAGCACGAATACCCATCCCCGAAATCTCCCGTCCGCCAAACACCCGCTTCTACGATTCCCTATTCCCGATTCTTCATTCCCGGCAACACACTCATGAAAGCTTCCGACGTCAAGAAAGGCAACGTGGTCGAACACGACGGCACGGTCTACCAAGTACGCGATATCGAGCGCAGCTCGCCAAGTGCGCGCGGCGGCAACGTTACCTTCCGCTTCACCTTGTATTCGATCCCAGGCGCACGGAAGTTCGATCTCAGCCTGCGTGGGGACGATGAGCTGCTTGAAATGGACCTGGTGCGCCGTGCAGCGAATTTCTCCTACATGGATGGCGACGTCTTCGTGTTCATGGATGCCGAGGATTACACCCAGTACCTGCTGTCACCGGAACTGGTCGGCGACAACGCCGGCTATATCGTCGCGGACACCGAGGGCTATTACGTGCAGGTGATCGACGACGTGCCGGTCGGCCTGCTGATCCCGACCAGCATCGTTTTGACCGTGCTCGATACCGCGCCGGAAATGAAAGGCTCCAGCGCCACCAAGCGCAACAAGCCAGCCAAGCTCAGCACCGGAATCGAAGTGCAGGTGCCCGAGTACATCGGCAACGACGAGAAGGTGTGGGTGAACACGCTCACCGGGGAGTTTGCCGGCAGGGCGTGAGAGCAAGCGTGGGAACCGAGCGTGAGCGGCACGCCACGCGGTGTTTGTCATACTCGCCGCTCGCCCTTCTTTGCTCACTCCTGCCTCCATGTCCTCCCCCAGCTATTCGCTGCGCGCCCATGCGATCGAAAGCCTGACCCGCGTCAAGCGGCCGAACGTGCCGTGGCGAGTGGTCGTGCGCAACACGGCGGCAGTGGTGCTTCCGTTGGCCATCGGCATCGCCAGCGGCCACCCGAAGGTCGGTCTGGCGGTAGGCACCGGTGCGTTGATCGCGATGTTCTCCGACCAACCGGGCCCTTACCGTCAACGTCTGCGACAGCTGCTGTTGAATGCGCTGGCCGCGGGCCTGGCGTCCCTGGTGGGCTTTACGATCGGTGGCCAATTGTTGCCGTTGTTGCTGGTCACGGCGGCATTCGGATTTTCTGGCGGTTTGCTCGTGGTTTTCGGTCCCGACACCGCGCGCGCGGGCATGACCAGCATGATCTTGCTGGTGGTCACGGCCGCGACTCCTGTGCCGCTGCCTGCCGCACTGGGCGGTGCTGCCCTGATCTTTGGCGGCGGCCTGTTGCTGGCCGCCTTCTCGCTGGCGGCATGGCCGCTGCAACGTTACTGGCCCGAGCGCCAGGCACTGGTCGAGGTTTACCGTGGGCTCGCCGAACTGGCACGCGAGTCGCGCCGCGAGGAAACCGACGTGCCCGCGCTGAGCGAGGCGATGACCACCCTGCAGCAAACCCTGCTGGGTCGCCACCGAGCCCATGGCCGGGCGATGGAGGCGTTCGGTGTGCTGCTGGAACTGGCCGAACGGATCCGCCTTGAGCTGACCGCGATGGCTGAACTGTACCCGGGCTCCGGCTTCAAGCCCGAGTTCAGGCATTCAGCAGCTACTGTGCTGGCCGCGATTGCCGACGCACTCCAGCGCGGCGAGACACCAACGCAAGCCACCGCGCTACTCAATACAGTGCGCACGAACGAATTGGAGCTGTCCGGCGACGGCCCTCATGCTGACGGCCTGTCCGCGCATCGTCATGCTCTGATTGGCCAGCTTGCTGCGGCCGTGCGCAACGCCGACTGGGCTGGCAGCCGCGGCGAGTTGCGCGCCAGCGCCGCGGAGATCCAGTTGCCATCAGCGCTGCGTACTACGGCTATCTGGGCCACGTTGCGCGCCAGCCTCACGCCGCGCTCGGTAGCCTTCCGCCACGCCGTGCGCATGGCCGTTTGCCTCAGCGCCACGCTGGCGCTGTCACGCCTGCTCAACCTGCCGCACGGTTACTGGTTGCCAATGACGGCAGCGATCGTGCTTCGCGCCGACTTCGCGGCGACCTTCAATTTTGGCTTGTTGCGGGTGCTTGGCACCGTGCTGGGCCTGGTGCTCACCACCGCGCTGCTGTACATCTCGCCGCAGCAGCCATGGGCGCACCTTGCCGTGATGGCCTGCCTGTGCATGGCGTTTCGCTACCTGGCCGGCGCGCATTACGGTATCGCTGTCGCGGCGCTGACCGGTACCGTGGTGATCCTGTTGTCGTTCGAGGGTGTGGCGTCCGACGCGGCGGTCATGGACCGGGTGATCAACACCGCACTGGGCTCGGGCATCGCGCTGCTCGCCTACATTGCGTGGCCGACGTGGGAGCGCAGCCAAGCGCGCGCGGCGGTGGCCACGATGCTCGACGCGTATGCCGATTACCTGCACGTGCTGGCCGGACCAGCCATCCAGACGCGCGGCGAAATTCGCACCACGGCGCGCACCGCGCGCATCAATGCGCAAGCCTCGATTGAACGCATGCGCAGCGAACCGGCCACGCCACCGCCATTGCTGGCGTTGGCGCGCAAACTGCTTTCCAACGGGAATCGGCTGGCGCGAACCTCCATGACCATGGAAGCGGTGCTTGACGACTTGAGCGACCTGCCCGTGCAAGCGGCGTTCAAGGGGTTCGTCATGCAGTCGGCGGACGCTTTGCAAACAATCTCGACGGCGCTGCGCACGCGCCAGCCGATTCCGGTCTTGCCTGACCTGCGTGCACTGCAGCGAGTACTGGTCGGCCAGATACCGGCGCCGGCAGAGGCCGCCACGACGACATCGCTGGCGCGTATCACCGACCGTCTGGTCGACAACATCGACACGCTGGCCCACATCGTGAAGCGAAGCCAGTCCGAGCCCGCTCACATGGCCAGCGCCTTGCCAGCCTGAACTGCGCCATCCATCCGGAAGGCTGCGCGACGTCGCAACGCAGAACGATTTACACTGCACAGATGCTCAAGATCGACACCCACGCCCATATCCTGCCCCGCGACTGGCCGAACCTGGCGGCCAAGTATGGCGACGATCGGTTTCCGGTGATGACCCACAGCGACGGGCGTCATCGCATCTACAAGGACAGCAAGTTCTTCCGCGAAGTGTGGGATTCGGCCTTTGACCCGCAGACACGGATCGACGATTACGCCCGTTTCGGCGTCGACGTGCAGGTGATCTCCACCGTGCCGGTGCTGTTTTCGTATTGGGCGCCGGGACACCAGGCGCTGGAACTGCACCGCCATCTGAACGAGCACATGGCCGGCATGTGCCGTGACCATCCCCGCCATTACGCCGGCATCGGTACGGTGCCACTGCAGGCGCCGGAGCTGGCGATCCGCGAGCTGGAGCGCTGCATCGACGAGCTGGGTCTGCAAGGCGTGCAGATCGGCTCCCATTGCGGGGACCGGAACCTCGACGCGCCGGAGCTGTTTCCGTTCTTCGAGGCGGCCGCTGATCTCGGCGCGGCGATCCTGGTGCACCCATGGGACATGATGGGCATGGCCAGCATGCCCAAGTACTGGATGCCGTGGCTGGTCGGCATGCCGGCCGAGCAATCGCGCGCGGCCTGCTGTCTGGCCTTCGGCGGCGTGATGGAACGGCTGCCGAAGCTGCGCGTGATGCTGGCCCACGGCGGCGGCAGCTTTCCGTTCACCATCGGCCGGATCGAGCACGGTTTCAAGATGCGTCCTGACCTGGTCGCCACCGACAACCCGCGCAACCCGCGCGAGTACCTCAAGCGTTTCTATTTCGATTCGTGCGTGCACGACGACGACGCGCTGCGTTATCTGTTGGATGTGACGGGCGTCGAACAGGTCATGCTTGGCACCGACTATCCTTTCCCGCTGGGCGAACAAGAGCCCGGCAGCGGCATCGAGGCATTGGGCCTGGATGAGGCCGGACGCGCCCGGTTGTTCCATGGCACTGCACTGGAATGGCTGGGGCTACCCCGACACCGCTTCGTCCCCGACCCTTCTGCACCGGAGCCTGCATGAACTTCCTTCGCAAACCCACCCTCGCGATCGCGCTGGTCTCCAGCATGCTGCTCGGCGCCGTGCACGCCGCCGAGGTCAGCATGGCCGGCGGCAATGTCACCTTCGACACACCGAACAGCTGGTTGGCCATCATGCAGACCCAGGGCGATCCGGAGGCCCAGGTGTTCCAGGTGCCCGACCCCTCGCCAACCGGCAAGAGCAGCCTCGCGCGCGTCACGGTGACCGTGAAGCAGGTTCAGGACATCAGCAGCTTCCACCAGTTCATGGCCGAGGCCACCGCGAAGGCGATGAGCCTGCCCGGCTACAGTGCCGACGCGGTACCGCCCGTCCCGAACAGCAATCTCTACGTGGCACAGGAAAACGGTGTCCAGTTCAGCTACACCGAGCACTATTGGTTCACGCATGGCTATGCGATCCAGCTGCGCTGCATCCGGCCCAGCAAGAGCCTGGCCGGCAGCGCGTGGCAAGCAGAGTTCGACAAAGGCTGTGCTGCGCTCGCCGACCAGCTGAAATAGTCTCCACTTGTTATCTCCCGTGCTGGCAGGGAGGGTTGGTGAGCGGTTCATTCTTGATTTCCTGGCAAGCGCGAACAACCCGCTCCCAACCTCCCCCTGCTCGCAGGGGCAGGAGCCGATCCGTCCGAAGGAATACCGATGTCTGCAGGTTTTGAAGCCACCGCCGCATGGGCCAAGGCCCGCGATGCCGCCGATCCGCTGCGCAGCTTTCGCGACGAGTTCCTGATCCCGCCGCATGAAGGCCGCGATAGCACCTATTTTTGTGGCAACTCGCTGGGCCTGCAGCCGCGCGCCGTGCGCGACGCGGTGAACGCGGAAATGGATTACTGGGGCGAGCTGGGCGTGGAAGGCCACTTCAAGGGCCGCCTGCCGTGGATGAATTACCACGAGTTCGTGCGCGACGACCTGGCCACCGTGGTCGGTGCATTGCCATCCGAAGTGGTGACGATGAACACCCTGGGCGTGAATCTGCACCTGATGATGGTGAGTTTCTATCGGCCTACGGCGGAACGTCCGGCGATCCTGATCGAGGCCGGCGCGTTTCCCACCGATCGTTATGCGGTGGAATCGCAAGTGCGCTTCCACGGTTTCGACCCGGCCACCGCCCTGATCGAACTGGAAGCGGATGAGCCGAACGGCGTCGTCTCGATGGCAGCTATCGAGCGAGCACTGACCGAACACGGCTCACGTATCGCACTGGTGATGCTGCCCGGCGTGCAATATCGCACCGGTCAGGCTTTCGACCTCAAGGCGATTACCGCACTGGGACACAAGCACGGCTGCACGGTCGGCTTCGACCTCGCCCATGCCGTCGGTAACCTGTCGCTGCAGCTGCACGACAGCGGTGCCGACTTCGCGATCTGGTGCAGCTACAAATACCTCAACAGCGGCCCCGGCGCGATCGGCGGCGCGTTCGTGCACAAGCGCCATGCTACGGCCACACTTCCGCGCTTCGCCGGCTGGTGGGGCCACGATAAAACCACGCGTTTCCAGATGGGCCCGGAGTTCCAGCCCACACCCGGTGCCGACGGCTGGCAGCTGTCCAACCCGCCGATCCTGGCACTGGCGCCGCTGCGCGTGTCACTGGACATATTTCGCCGGGCCGGCATGGGCGCACTGCGTGAGAAGTCGGTGCAGCTCACCGGCTACCTCGAATGGCTGGTGCACACACAATTGGCGGACGTATTGCAGGTGGTGACGCCGGCCGAGCCCGCGCGACGCGGTGCCCAGCTGTCGATCCGCGTGATCGAGGGTCGCGAACGCGGTCGCACCTTGTTCGACTACCTGATGGCCCACGGCATCACCGGTGACTGGCGCGAACCCGACGTGATCCGCATCTCGCCGGTCCCGCTGTACAACCGCTTTACCGACTGCCTGGCCTTCGCCGAGGCCGTACGCGGATGGCCGCAGGCCGGCTGAATCCGCCAGAGGATTCAGCACCGAATGCCACTTACTTGGTGGCAATCCCCACGTCAGTGGATTCCCGCTTTCGCGGGAATGACGACTATTGAGGGGATTGCCACTAAGTAAGTGCCATCCGATTCAGCACCGGTTACAGAAAAATCGCCTGATTTCATCCGGCCTTGAGCCACCCGGCGCGATACTCCGACTTTCCACCAGCGGAGCATCCCATGAAGAATCAGGCACCGGACAACACTGACCTGCAAAAACTGGGCGAGCTGATCAAGGACATCGAGGTGGCCATGCTCACCACGCGCACCAGCGATGGCTCGCTGGTCAGCCGCCCGCTCCAGACGCTGAAACTCGACGCCAACGGCGAGTTGATCTTCTTCATCGCTGCCAAGAGCCAGAAGGTCGAGGATCTTACCGACGACGCTGGTGTGAACCTGGCCTACGCCCACCCCGGCGAGCATTGTTACGTCTCGGTGCGTGGTCGCGCCCGCATGGACCGCGACGACGACACCATCCATGAGCTGTGGACGCCCGCGCAAAAGATCTTCTTCCCCGACGGTCGCGACGATCCCAACCTGATGGTGCTGCGCATCCGCGTGCGCGACGCCGCCTATTGGGAGGCAGCGGACAACTTCGTGGCGCGCGCTTTCGACTTTGCCCGCGGCATGCTGGACGACTCGCCCAGTGACCTCGGCGAGCACGGACACTTGCAAGGCTGACCAGCAACTGCAGCGTCCACTCCAAAACGCAACGCCCTACGCTCACCGGATATAAACGCCGGCCCGGACATACTTCCCTTGCGCGCTGTGATGTGTGTCCGCGCCCGTGCCACGGTGAACGTGCGTACCTCACGCGCCTGATGACATCCATTGCAGCGACCGCGTTTCCGTCAATGCAACAGGACTCCGTCATCATGGCAGCAACCTTCAGCGGAAACCTCGCCGGCCAGGTCACCGAGCTTCCTCATTTCTGGGAACACACCATCGGCAGTGGCCACGCCACGCTGGCGCTGCGCGCCGACTGGCAGGCGCAACTAAAGCGCGCACACAACGAACTTGGCATGCGCCACATACGCTTCCACGGCATCCTGTGTGACGACATGGGCACGCTGATCGAACAGGACGGCAAGTTCATCTATTCGTTCTTTAATACGGACCAGATTTTCGATTTTCTGCTGTCGATCGGGATGAAGCCGTTCGTCGAACTGAGCTTCATGCCGTCGTGCCTGTCATCCTCGGGGCAACTCCAGTTCCACTACCGCGCCAACGTGAGTCCGCCGCGGGATCTATCACAGTGGTCGGAGCTGATCGCGAAGATCGTCACGCACTGGGTTGAGCGCTACGGCCTGGAAGAAGTGCGCCAATGGTTCTTCGAAGTCTGGAACGAACCCAACCTCACCGCGTTCGGCAGCGGCAAACAGGAAGATTATTTTCCCCTTTACCAATACACCGTCGAAGCGATCAAGAGCATCGACGACCAGATCAAGGTAGGCGGCCCCGCTACTGCAGACAACGCGTGGGTGGAAGACTTCCTGGCGTTCTGCAAGAAAAATTCCCTGCCAGTCGACTTCATCAGTACCCATCACTACCCGACCGATGACTTCGGCAAACCGGGTGACGACACCGAAACCCAATTGGCCGAAAGCAAGCGCAGCGCGCTGCGCGGAGAAGCGCGAGAAGCTCGCAAGCAAGCCGGCGATCTGCCGCTCTACTACACCGAGTGGTGCACCTCGTCCAACCCGCGCGACGTCATGCACGATGATCCCTATGCCGCCGCGTTCATCATGAAGACGGTGTTGGAGCAGAACGGTCTGGTACAGGGCTACAGCTATTGGACGTTCTCCGATATCTTTGAGGAGAACTACTTTCCCTCGGTACCGTTTCAGGGTGGCTTCGGCCTGATGAACATCCACGGCATCGCCAAGCCGGCCTATCGCACTTACGAAATACTCCATGCGCTGGGCACCGAACTGCTTCCGGTCGAGGGCCAGCATGAGACGGTCGACGCCTGGCTGGTACGCGACGGCAAGAGCGCCACCATTGTGCTGAACAACTTCGCGCTGCCGCGCCACCCAATCGCCACCGAAACTGTCAGCTTCACGCTCAAGGGTGTCGAGGTGGTGAAGTCCGCGACCATGCAGCGCATCGACCTTGAGCACGCCAATGCCGAGCGCCGCTGGGAGCAGATGGGTAAACCGGAGTATTTCAGCGCCAAACTGGTTGCCCAGTTGCAGGAGATATCAAAGCTGCAGACCGAATCGCTAACAGTTGACAGCAGGGATGGCGAGATCGCGTTCGACATCGAGATGCCACCCCAGGCCGTCGCAGCCATCCGCTTCGACTGGGCGTGAGCCGCGAACAGCTACCGCAACAAATTCGCGAAGACTGCGTTCTGAGCGAACAACGCCACGGCACTCATTGCTCGCCTCTTCAACCGCACGGCCTCGCCCGTCGGCAGGTGGAGCAATCGTCACTTTCCACGAGCCTGCTCAGGTCAACTGGCAAGCTCGCCGTTTTGGCCAGAGTTTTGTCGCTACCGTGCGTACACCGTTCTCAAACGCGTCGGCCACGTCCAAAGATCAACGACGCGATGAACAATATGATGAACACGACGAACAAGATCTTCGCGATGGTCGCCGCAGCGCCCGCGACGCCGAAGAATCCAAAGAAGCCGGCGATCAAGGCTATGACGAGGAAAACGATTGCGTAATACAGCATGGTGTTACTCCCATGGCGACAGAGATATCCGTCTTGCGGACGATAACGTTCCACATGAACACGGCGCCGAGTGTGCAGAAGCATTTCTTCCCGCTACGTGAACATTGTGTCCAAGACGAAATCACGTGTAGTCAACCGCAGTGCCTTTGACGGCTCTTTCCCACTGGTGGTGATTGGATAGATTGACGCGATTGCCGGGAGGCGCTCCCGAGCTCGATAAATGAGGCGTTGGCGTGCTTGTCGTACTGCCGCTGCAGGGCGGATAAGTGGTCCTCTCGCTGTCGCTCAGCACGATCCCATTCACCCGCGTGTGACAAGCCAAAAGCAAGCATGGCGCACCCCTGCCACGGAAAACCCGACATGAGCAAGCCTGCCCGATCAGCAACCACGCGACTCAGTGCATTCGGCGTCAACTGCACGCTCAAGCGCGGTCCGGAGAAATCGTCTACTCAAAAGCTTCTCGACCAACTGTTGAGAGCGCTTGGAAAGCACGGGGTTGACACCTCGAGTACGAGGGCGGTTGACCACGACATCAAACCTGGAGTGAAATCCGACGAGGGCGAAGGCGACGCGTGGCCCTCCATGCGTGACCAGATTCTGGATGCCAATATCCTCGTGCTCGCCACGCCGATCTGGATGGGGCAACCGTCTAGCGTGGTGAAAAGAATACTTGAAAGAATGGATGCCTTCCTCGGTGAAATCGACAAAAAAGGAAGTTATCCCACCTTTGGCCGCGTGGCGATGGTGGCCGTGGTCGGCAACGAGGACGGTGCGCATCACGTCACGGCCGAACTCTACCAGGCACTCGCCGACGTGGGTTTCACCATACCCGCAGGAAGCTCTGCCTATTGGGTTGGCGAAGCAATGAGCAGCGTCAATTATGTCGACTTGGAGCGCACACCGAAACCACTCGCCGACACCATCAAAACGCTGGCAAGCAATGCAGCACATCTAGCGAAACTGTTGAAGGAACATCCCTACCCCGCACCGCTGTAAGTGTTCAATTTGCATCCGATGGCGAATCGCGTGTATTCACGGAACGGGTAGCAACCTTATCGAGGCGGGCTCCCTCATCGCTTACCTCAACATCGTGTTCGTGCTCTCGTCGCTGAAATTCGTCGCACTTCCCGGTGGGCAGCGCGAGGCGTTGTGCCCTTCCACGTAGATCACCGTAGGAAGCATCACCAGCGGCCACCCACGTATAGCGTCAAGCCGACACCAGACACCAGGTACCAAGAGCGGAAGCACTATCAGACAACGGATGGCACTGCCGCTAAAGCCTGCGCTGGCGGAGAAGCAAATCTATTTGCATTCCGAAATCGTTGACGAAGTATCCCGGATTCTGTGAGTCGCAAAATCGGCGGCCCGCGCGAAGACATTCGAGTTTCAAGACGTCGCAACCCACCCATTCGTTATCGCGTCCGAGGGACGGCCGGATCAGTGCTCCGGCCATACGATGGCAAAGCGATGCCCATCTGGATCAACCAGATCACGCACTGCCACGGGGCCCGCCTCGGGTCGCAAAGAACTTTTGTCGGGCTCGAACGCGAGACAGCTCGCAGCGACATCGTTGGCACGCAGGTCAAGCCGACTACCCTTGTCGGCGTTCTGGTAACACAACAACTCCACGTGCGGCGTCGCCAACGCGGGCCGCATCGCAATCACATCTACCACTGGACGATCGAGGTGATCGAGCTGTGCCTGGGCCGGGTCATCATTCACGGATCGGTGCGCCATCTGGAAGCCCAGCGACTCGTAGAACGCCACGCTCCGCGCGACGTCCGCCACGCCGATCGCCGAGTGATCAATGCCAAGAAATGGACCTTGACCTTGGACGCGCTGCCAATGCGCCGGTATGCCGTCTGCCGGGAACGCCAGCAGCTCCAGCGGATGGCCCTCAGGATCGCGAAACTTGAACGCGGTAACGCCACCAGATGACGCAGGAAGCTGCTGGGGGCCGCCGCGGGTGATCGGCGTCCAGCCAGATACCAGCGCGAGTTTCGCCATGGCCGCAGCCATGTCGGCGACGACGATCGCGAAGTGCTGAAAGACGCAATCCGACGCATTGCTATCGGTGGGATAACCGCGGCCAGGCTGATCGACAAACTGCAACAATTTTATCCTCTGCGCGCCGAGTTCCAACGTAATGCGCAGCGCACGACCAGCCACACCAAAACGCTCCTGCGTCCGCGCGCCTGAAAGCTTCTCCACGGCCACTTGCCGAAAACCCAGCGCTGACTCATAGAACGTTACCAGCGCCTTCGCATGCGCACTGCACAAGCGCACGTGGTGCAAACTTGCCACGCGAATGCCGCTAGCAGGGGCGGCTATGGCCACTGTGCACCTCTTCGGCTGAGAAAGATCGCATACAGCGTATGCGAGCCGCCGATGAACAGTCGGTTCTTCCAGTAGCCGCCAAAAGTGAGATTGGATACCACGTGGGGCACCAGAGTCTTGCATAGAAGGCGCCCGCCTGGATCGATGCAGTGCACAACATCGGCGTCGCTGGACCAGAGGTCACCGTCTTCGTCCACGCAGATGCCGTCGGCGAAGCTTGGTTCGATCTTGTGGAAAATTTCGCAGCCGTGCAGTTCGCCTTTTGTATCCACGTCGAAAGCGCGGATGTCTTGCTTGGGATTCTCAGTAGTCATGTCACCGCTTTCGCAGACGTAAAGCCGGCTCTCGTCAGGTGAAAACACCAGTCCGTTGGGACCGTCGGAATCACCTGCGGCGAGCGTGATCTTGCCATCTTCCGGGTCAAAGCGATAAAGCGCTGGCGGTTGCTCGGACTCCTGGATGCCGCCATCGTAATCGCGCTGGATCCCATACAACGGGTCGGAGAACCAGATCGTGCCGTCCGATTTGACGGCGACATCGTCGGGCGCATTGAGTCGCTTGCCAACGTGGCAGTCCACCAGCCTGATAACTTTGCCATCCAGCTCGGTGCGATACGGGCAGCGGTCGCGATGCGAGCAGGAAACGAAGCGGCTCTGACAATCGCGATACTGACCATTGGCATAATGCGACGGCTCCCGATACATCGAAACCTCTGCGTTCTCGATGAAACGCATGGTGCGGTTGCGCGGCAAATCCTGGAACAACAGGCAATCCGGATCCTCCATCCACACCAGCCCTTCCAGCCAGCGAAAACCGCCGGCCAGCTCCACCAGCGCTGCATTGGGCAATACGTACTGATTGAACCCGGGATCAAACGAGACAAAACTCTCGGCATTGGTCATGACGGCCAGTTCATTTGAACGCACACGACGATTTCAGCGCCAGCATGTCCTCGAACTGCAGACAAAACTCTCGGCATTGGTCATGACGGCCAGTTCATTTGAACGCACACGACGATTTCAGCGCCAGCATGTCCTCGAACTGCTCCAGCATCAGTACCGTCGGCTTGTCGCTCTCACTCATGACGAAGCTCCTTGAGATCAATTATGTGTAGACGTATTCGGTGCGTGCAGATCCAGCGGCACCGAGCTGTAAGGACGTGACGAAGACAGTGGGTGCTGAATCAGTTGGGTGACGCCGTACGCGGTGCCTCCTGTGGCCAGCACCAGAAAGCCACCGGCGACGGCGAAGTTCTTTAGAAAATCCCAGAACATCTCACGGCCGTTGCTTGGGCCTTTGATGCGAAAGTCATCCGTTTTCCAGAACTGTTTCCACAACAGCGCGGTGACGACGCAATAACCAGCCAGAATCGCCGCAGCCAGTCGGTCGAACAAACCCGTGAGCACGGCAACCCATACGAGCGCACGGTGCGCTCCGCGTGCTTCACCGCCGCATCGGTATTGAGTATCTTGTCCAACGCACTGAATGGCAGGAACAGCGCTACCAGCGCGACGCGAACAATGAAGCTCGTCAAAACACTAAACACGTGGCCGCTCCGGCAGCGCTGCAAAGTTCGAGCATCTACGCCGCACGGTGAATGAGCCGTCGCCTTCCAGTGAAGGTTCCGAGCTTCTGCTCTTGAGTCGCGATGCGCGACAAGTGTCAGTAGCTCCACGCTGTCTTTTCGGACGCCTTCGTTCAGCATCAGTCTTTTTGTCACACGCAGACGACGGCACGCCGCGCACGCTGAAGGCCTTGCGTCGCCAGACAGCAGTTGATGCCAAGTCGTCACGAAGCGCTGGGTTTGAGTTGATCCGACTTGGAAGGCGCCGGTAGACGTGCTCCGGTTAGACGCTCGAAAAACT